>Ga0194037_1000307_pt1 | contig 38279 bp, 31 predicted proteins | sample JunL306m_MetaG_FD_148653 | JGI IMG/M metagenome (GOLD analysis project Ga0194037, IMG submission 148653) | Anoxic zone freshwater microbial communities from boreal shield lake in IISD Experimental Lakes Area, Ontario, Canada - Jun2016-L304-6m | ecosystem: Environmental > Aquatic > Freshwater >... | reverse complement strand
GCGTCATGTCAATCCCCTCTTTCAGGAAAAATTCAATATGAGAGGGCAGGGGTGACGAAAAGGCAAGAATCGTTGCCGATTTTTTCAGTGCGCCGCCGGTTTTCAACTCAAGAGCTTCCTGGATGTTTGCCACACCAAAATCGCAAATGCCTGAAGCTTCAAGCGCTCGTGCTACCTTATGGACGTTATGGCCATAACCATTTGCCTTGACGATACCCATGATACGGGTCTTCCCGTTAATTCTTTCCCGGATAAGGCATGTATTCCAAATAAGGTGCTCCAGAGAGACAAGAGCCTCGGTCATATTTTCTGCGGGAATCTTCCCTGTCGAAAAGCCTGCCTTGTTTTCGTCCATAACGCTCGTGCCGTGTTGCTGTTAAAAGGGTTGTTGCTTAAAAGATGATATGAACCGAGTTGAAACGTCAGTCAAAAAAAACATATTTTGTCCCTGATTTTCAAACACGAAATGCGCTTATTTCTCTGGTGTCATGAATTAATCAATTAATGTATATTTTCCGTTGAATGTGACGAGAGTTTCTTGTCACTTTAATTCATTTTTCTGTTACTTATCATGCCGAACCACGATATCTTCGGGCTTCCAGCAGAAACGCCTCTGGTTCTTGTCAAACAGATGACCCGCCATATCAAGCCAAAGGTTATGGCTAAACTTGAGTACATGAATCCTGCATGGTCGCACTATTACCGGGTGGCTTGTGCCATCGTGAAGGATGCAGAAGAGCGGCACCTGATTCATCCGGGCATGACTCTTGTCGACTGGAGCTTTGGTAACAGCGGGATTGCTCTGGCAATGGCCAGTGTGAATCGGGGCTACAAGTTGCTTCTGGCTGTTCCCGATAAAATATCTCGCGAAAAACAGGATATGCTCAGGGCCATTGGTGCTGAACTGGTTATCACTCCTTCGGAGGCCTTGCCCGGAGAGCAACGCAGTTGCATGAATGTGGCCGAAAGTCTGGTAAAGAGCATTCCAAACGCCTTTTTTACCGGAATGTATGAGAATCCACTCAGCCTCAAGGTCCACAGTGATGCAACTGGCAGTGAGATTTTTCAACAGACTGACGGACGGGTTACCCATGTGTTTGTGCCTATGGGTTCCGGCGCGATGGTTTTCGGGATCGGTCGCTTTCTGAAAGCAAAGAATCCAGCCATTCGTATTGTCGGCGTCGAGTCGCAGGGTTCAATATATGCCGGTCTTTTCAAAGACGGAAAACCAGGGGCTTCTGCATTTTCAGAACTTGAAGAGATCGGTTCTCAACAGGCTTCCGTTTTTTGGGATCCATCGGTTATCGATGACGTGATGCAGGCAAGCGATTATGAGGCATTCAACTGTGGCAGGGAGCTCTTGCGGATGGAAGCTGTATTTGCGGGAGGCGCATCGGGCGCAGTGATGGCCGCAACGCTTCAGGCTTCTGTGGGATACAGTGAAAACGACTGTGTTGTTGCAGTGATGAATGATTTTGGGGGTTACTATCTCAGCAAGATGTATCGGGATGAGTGGATGCGGAAACGGGGCTTTTACCGGAAAGCGAAATCAGCTCTTGAGCAGATTACCGCAGAGGATATTCTCCAGTTGAAAGCGCGCCGGGATCTGATTTTTGCTTATCCGGAACATACGCTTGCTGAAGTGTTTGAAATGATGAAGCAGAACGATGTTTCCCAGCTTCCGATTGTTTCCTATAACGCTCCAATCGGGAGTATCAGCGAAAACAAGATTCTGTCCATACTGATTGAAAACGACGATGCGATGAATGCGAAGGTTGTTGGATTCATGGAAAAGCCATTTCCTGTCTGTACTCTGGATGCCACCATTTCTGAATTATCAGCAAAATTACAGCAAAACGCATCCGGCGTACTGATAAATATGTCGGATGGAAGGCTTCAACTGATTACAAAATCTGATCTTATTGATGCTCTAACCCATAAATAAGCGATATTGCGTTATGTGGTTGTTTTTTTTGCGGGATTTACTATAATGAAGCAAGTTGAGGACATCCTTTTTTTCCGGGCAACATGTGTCGTATATCGCGCCATGAAGCTGGAGAAAAACAGTGAAGATCCTGACGACTTTGAGCCGAGTTAACAACCAGCCCATATTATATGAAGGTAGAGTCCAAAAAAAGGCAGTTTATTTTGGAGGGTAAGATCAAGGCTTGCTTCTGTGAAGGATGCGGTCAGATTACTGAAAAAGTGTTTGTCGGTGACTGGATCCCGAGTGATAAGCCGAAATATGACGATTTTTTGACTTCAGCTCCGGTTAAAAAGCATAAAGAGGGCAAGAATGGTGCGGTTAACGTTCCCCCGGCGGCTGAAAATCAGTATTGGATTCGTTGTTCCCAGTGTCATCAGGTATACCTCCTCAAGGAGTGGCAGATACAGATTGACCGGGAAGTCAGTCCTGGTGAGCTGAATGCCGAAGAGTGTCAGGTCTATTCTCCCCATGGTATTTATGCGAAAGGCGATGCACTTTATCATCAGGCTCTTGGCGAAGTTGGGGTGGTCAGGGAAAAACAGGCGACGGGTAGTGGCGCCTTTATTATTATCGTGGAGTTCAGTAAAAGTGGCAGAAAACAGCTTCTCGAAAACGTGCAGATAAATGCTGTAAATGGAAAAAATTCGGAAAGCGTTACTGATATTATTAAACTTAAACTAAGACGTTAAGTCTGAAGATTGTTGATCTTTTAAAAGGGGGTGAATTTACCTTGGTCAGTGTGCAGATAAATGATAATGAATCAATCGACAAGATGCTGAAGCGCTTCAAGAAAAAATATGAGCGTGCAGGCATTTTAAAGGAGTTTCGTGCAAACGCATACTTTGTTAAACCTTCAGTGGATGGTCGTTTAAAGCGCTCGAGGAGCAGACGCCGGGCTCAGCGGGCAAACGAAGAACGCAATTCATGATCGGTTTGATACACAACGTTACACAAGGCAGCTCCTTCAGGGGAGTTGCTTTTTTTTTTGTCAACACCAATCCATTGACTCATGAGAGTTTTCAAGGGTGACGTTACAGCCTTGCCGCCGGACAAGTCGATATCCCATCGCGCAGCCCTTATTGGCGCCTTGTCGGAAGGCACAACTGAGATAACAAACTTTTCCAGAGGATTTGACAATCAATCAACCCTCGGAGTCCTGAAAGATACAGGGATAAGGCTTCGGCAGGAAGAGGTTGCAGGTGCCTATGGCCGTCGCATCCGGCGGGTAGTTATAGAATCACAAGGATTATGGAGCTTTCAGCCACCATCAGCTCCGCTAATGTGCAACAATTCGGGCAGCACCATGCGTATGCTTGCAGGCATTCTTGCGGCCCAGCCCTTTTCGAGCGAGTTGATCGGCGATACCTCCCTGATGAAACGCCCCATGAAAAGACTTGCCGATCCGTTGCGCCTTATGGGTGCCAACATTGAGCTTTCCGCTGCCGGAACCGCACCAATTCTGATCAAGGGAACAAAAGAACTCCAGGCGATTGAGTATCGGCTGCCGGTTCCTTCAGCGCAGGTGAAGTCACTGGTGGCGTTTGCCGCCCTTCATGCTGAAGGTGAAACCAGAATAATCGAACCAGTACTTTCACGTGACCATACCGAAGTGATGCTTGGGCTTGAGAGCATCGAATGCAACGGTGAAAGGGTTATTGTGGTGCCAGGCAGAAAAGCGGTTGCCGCAAAGCCCTTTTTTATTCCAGCCGACCCCTCTGCGGCATGTTTTCTTGTTGCGCTTGGCCTGCTTGCCCGCGGTTCAGAAATCATCATCCGGGATGTCTGTCTTAACCCGACAAGGGCAGCATATCTCGGTATTCTTTCAGAAGCCGGAGCCGGGTTATCGATAGAAAACCACCGGGTGATTGGTGGTGAAACCATCGGCGATATTCTTGTGCAGAACAACTCGGGGATCGAACCTCTCGCTATCAGCGATCCGCAGCTTGTTGCCTTTATCATTGATGAAATACCGATGCTTGCCGTGCTTTCAGCCTTTGCGACAGGCCGGTTTGAACTGCATAACGCCGCAGAACTGAGAACCAAAGAGAGCGACCGGATTGACGCACTCGTCGTTAACCTTCAGCGCCTTGGTTATGAGTGCGAACAATATCCGGATGGTTTTGTGGTTAAAGGGCGCAAGATGACCCCTTCAACCACCGTCGTGGTAGACAGTTTTGACGATCACAGGATTGCCATGAGCTTTGCCATTGCCAGCAAGGCAACAGGATGCGTAATTGACATTACTGATATCGATGTGGTTGGCGTCTCGTTCCCTGACTTTTTTGAACTGCTTGATAGTCTGGAAGTGTGACAAGATGAGCCACCAGTGCGCGATTGAATGCTTCAGGCTGCTCCATGTTCGAAATATGCCCGGCTCCCAACAGCAACCGGAGCTGTGAACCCGGTATGCGGGTATGAATGCTTTCAGCCGTATCCTTCGTGGTGACCTTGTCCTCCTCTCCGTTAAGTACCAGTACAGGGCAATCAATGGCGGAGAGGAGTGACGTTGCATCGGAACGCGTCATGATTGCCCGCATTGCTCCGTTAATGACCGCTGGAGACTGTGTTATGATCATGGCTTCAGCCTGTGCTGCCAATTCTGGCCTCGAGGTGTAGGTGTTGTCGGTAAAGTAGTTCGGTATCATGCGTCCCGCAGCCTCCCCGGCACCCTTTCTTTCGACTGCGCTGATGAAGTCCTCTCTTGCCGATCGGGCAGCCGGAGCATCAGCTTCAGCACGGGTGTCGCACAGCACCAGCGATGCCGTTCTGCCGGGATAGAGCAGGTAAAATTCAAACGCCTGATATCCACCCATTGAAAGGCCGACAACCGTTGTTCTCTCCACCTTCAGTGAATCCAGAAGAGATGCCAGTTCATGAGCATAATCGGTAAACGTCCATTCCTCTTTTTCCGCAGATCCATCAATACCAAAAGAGTTCGGTGCTATGACGGTATATCCTGCCTTGCCGAGTGCCCCAATCTGAGGCTGCCACATAGCTGCCGAGAGCGGAAAAGCATGCAAAAACAGGACGGCATGTTTTTCCACGCTATTCTTGGCTGTGTTCGCCTGGAGGTATGTCAGCATCAATCAGTTTTCCTTGGGTTTCGGATACCCTTTGATATCGCGGATAATATTGTTTGCCTCGTTCAGAATTTTTTTTGCTTCATCACGGGCGGTGTTGATGATCTCCTGAGATCGGGTTTTGGCCTCGTTGCTGTAAACTCCGTCATGCTCACTGCTCTCGTAAAAGTCGTTGGCCTTGTCGAGCATACTCTTGACCTTGCCAGAAATAATCTGCTGAGTCTCTCTTCCCTTGTAAGGCGCAAAAAGCAATCCCATAACAGTTCCTACTGCTGCGCCCAGCGCGGCTCCAAAAAAAAGCCCCTTGTAAAACTTGTCCTGTTGTTGTTCCATAGTGCAATGATGTTTTTGTTCACTTAATATAAGGATAAAGTGCGGAATGCTATAAGCGCAATCGGAAATCATGGGTTTATTTGAGACCACCTTCGATTGAAAAAACGTGTACAGTGGCGCGCCACTGTGTTGAAATGCGATAAAACTTTAGAAATAACTAAAAAAGAAGTATAATTATTCTCATAAGTATATGTTGCACAAAAATCAGTGATCAGTTCATATTGCAAGCACAAATAATAATTGATAAAGGAATTGAAGCCATGAGTTTACAAGGATTTGACGAAACCTATTATCTTGGCGTAAAGCTGAAAAGCTTGCAGTCGCAGTCAAGTGAATGGGTAGGCAAGACGATTGCCGAGCTTCAGGTTGCACTTACCCATGCAGGATTTACCCCTGAATCCCATTACATGACATGGGGGTATCAGGAAAATCTGTCTCCTAATGCCTATTTTAATGCTGCTGAATATTCGCGTGCTAAAGCAACACTACTTTATAATGACGCTCTGCTTACGCACAAGAATACTTATGCCTCGATTGAAGACGCAGAGGCTGCATTCAAGGCTGCGTGGAGTGGTGATGTGTACCAGCACTATCTCCAGTATGGTGCCGCAGAAGGTCTCAATCCTTCAAATTCATTTGATGAATCTGCCTATTATTCCGCGAAGCTCGCGTTGTTGCAGGCGGATATCGCGACAAAAGCTGAGTGGGGTACCAAAACTGTTGCCGATCTTCAAGCGGTGTTCAAGAGCTATGGATTCACTGCACTTACTCATTACGAATCCTATGGTAAAGCTGAGGGTATTGTGCCAACTCCTGTACCGCCAGGAAAGATGGTAACGGTAGACGGAGGAGTTGGTTATACGTACACGCTCACTGAAAGCCTTGTTGGTGGTCACGAAGCCGTTGCTGGTGAGACGGTTGTGTACTGGGGCTACAATCCCCACGATAATGCTGGCTCACATGGCGCTGTTGCAGATGGCGGTATTCCTGTTTCGGAACTGGTCAAATTCCTGACCACTATCACGGGTCTGGATATTAAAGAACTTGGACTGATTGATGCAAACGGCTCTGATCCGTTCCAGAATGTTACCAGTCTCTCACTCAGCAATCCACTGACCACTGATGCCAACGCTACTGCCTCTGATACTGCTTCAGCGACGAATACGTTGACCATCAGTTTTGCTGATGGTACCATCCTGAATGCTGAGGCCAGGCCGGGTGAAGAATACTTCGCTTTCCTGAATAATCTTTTGTTCGACAAGGATGGCAACAGCCGCCTGTATGAAGTGAAAGTGGGTGGTACTGATGCGACTGAGGCCTCTCGGCAGCCCATCAAGCTGACACCATTTATAAACAATGGGGGAACTCTGGAGAAAGGGTACACCTCTGCAGGAAATGACACTATCGTGGCGGGTCGTCTTGAGCTGCTGCATCAGGCTTACATTGACGGCGGTCCTGGCTACAATATTTTGGAAATCGATGCCAAGGGGACGTACGCCCAACCAGCAGAATTGCTGAACATTCAGGAAGTTCGTATCAATGACCTGCCGAATTTTTACACCACTCCTCCTGATCAAGACAGTTGGATCGACCTGAGCAGCGCCACCTCCATCGAGAAGCTGGTCGTGAGTGACGCGTCTAACGATACAGTTGCTGGCGGTAGTGGTGAACTGCACATCGTCGGCGTTCGCAATGGAGCAACCCTGCGTTTGGAGGGCGGGTTCAACAGTGGTTCAACGACCATTCAGTATGGCCAGGGTGGTCAAACCGGAACGCTGAATGTGGAGCTGTTAGTGGGTGATGTCAAGGCTGACATCAATCTGTTGCAAAATGCATCCGTGCTTGCTATTGACAGTCAGGGGGTTGGCAACCATTTGCATAAATTCTTTGCTGGTGGTTCGGTCAACACTCTCTACATCAAGGGCTCCGGTGCATTCGGTGTTGATGAAGATCTGAATGGCAGTTTAAATCTTCTTCACAGAGGGCAGCCCATCTTGATCGATGCCAGTGAGAACACCGGAGGCGTTGATCTTAAACTGACTGGTTCGCAGAATGTTACCTTCAAGGGCAGCAGTGCTGGCGACACCTTCGATGTTACAACACTGTCCATCGAGTCCGCCAATGATGCGTCAGTAACGATCATTGACCATGCAGGTGACAACCACTACAACGTTGACACCTATACTGCGAACATCACCGATGCTGACGGTAACAGTAACTACGAAGTCACCGCAGCGATGGCTAACATCACCGCAGGGAACGGCGCTAATGACTTCGAACTCTTTGTCGGCGCACTGACACTGACGGCTGGCAATGGTAATAATACCGTTGAAATTATGTCCAATCCGACCGCCAGTACGACACCCCCTAATTACTCTCTTGATGTTGTCCCCAACATTGTTGTGAAGTTGGGAGATGGCAAGAACGTTATTGATGTTCAGCAAAATCTTGAACAAAATCTGAACTCTGAGGGTGATGTCGCCATTATCGTCGGCAATGGTGGCAACAGCATCGATGTGGTAAGTTCCGGAAACGTCGCTATCAGCACCGGTGCTGGCAACGATGTCATTCGCGTTGCGGCTGACAAGCTGACCATTGAAACTGGCGCTGGTAACGACACCATTACCATCTTTGGTACCGATAATGACTATAATGTTGTCGGAAACGACAATTCATTGCTCTTTGGATCATTGTTTAATATCAATACAGGCACAGGTAGTGCGACCATAACTCTGGGAAATACTGAGGCAGAAACCAACATCTCCAATGGAAACGTCAATGGTTCCATTGTTGCGCATGAAGGTTCGTCGATTATCGGTGAGCACATCACGCTGTTCGTGAACACCGTTGCTGATCTGCATGCGGCAACGCTGACGGGTGTTACCAAGGTTATTCTCAACGACGACAACGCAAATTATGCTACATCGCCTCAGGCCAACGATAACAACGTTGCAGGCAGTGCCATGCTGACCCTGACGGCGGAGCAGTTCAAGGCTATTGGTGCCGATGCTTTTTCGGTTGATGGCTCACTCTTCAACACTCATGCGTTTGTCAAGATCATTGTTACCGAAACCACTTCGTTAACGGATCTTGGTGTAGATCATTTGGCAGGCAACGTCGATCTGTTCCTTGAACTCAACGACGGTGTTACCCTGACGATGACTGCTGAGCAACTTCACACTCATGTTGCTCAAAGCGGTGTTACTTTGGCTCATGATGGCAACACCGATGCGGTCAGTGGCAAAGTGGTTATTACTGGAGGTGGCTTGAACTTTGATCCGTTCAACACCAACGATAAGGTCAGCAGTGTGATTGATGGCCGGACGTATTATGGTGGTTCGCTTTCCTCAGATTTTGCGGTTGACGGTTCTGATACAGGCGCCATTGCTGGGGATACGAGATCTGAATGGTACAACGTCACGGTCAAGTCGCTGGTTAATGGCTGGAATCGTCCAGCCGATGCAGCCGCTGAGGTTGTTTTGACTCTGGATGATACAGGTGCACTTCTTCCTGTAACACAAGCTGCGTTTACTTCATCTCTTCATAGCAACCTGCAAATCCTTGGTGACCAGGATATCAACTTCACCGGTGATATCAATCTCGGCGAAAAATTTACTGTCGACTTCTCTGCACTGGAAGCAAGTGCTAATAACCTGACTATTGCTGAGTTCCAGGATGTCAAGCAGATTCGTGGGAACGCCGATAACATGGGTGGTGATGCCACTCTCTATGTGAAGTTGGACAACAAGGACAAGGTTGATAATAATCCAAAAGTTGGCGCTGCGGATGATGATGGCGATGGTGTTCTTGATGGTTTGGTCTCCAGCGGAGTCAGCAGGTACATTGTGACCGATATCAACGATACTCTTAAAGACAAAATCGTAAATGGCGTAGTCGTCGTTGACAATGGAGGAGCAAAAGAAACTGCGGTCATCCATCTGGGCGACCGCACGGAAGATCTTCACGTTGTTGGTCTGCGTGGCAACTATAACGCGGTTCTGAAGGTGGAAAATGTGGGTGCTGATGTGGACTTCGAACTGCAAGGCGGTACCACCAAGAGTGCTGATGGTCCTGCTGGTACCTCCAATGTTGGTGAGCTTGTTGCGAACTACGAATTTCTAGAAGCTGCAGCCGTAGTCACCATTGACCACTCTGTAGCTGGTGATACCCGCACATTCAAGGCTTATGGTATTGCTATTAATAATGCAGAAGCCGTTATAATTAATGTTGTTGGCGCAGATGCCACCATCGACAAGATCACCGGTGACGTCGTCAAGAAGTTGAACATCGAATCAGCTCATAATGTTGCTATCGGTGCTGACCTGCCTTCAACATTGGAAACGGTTGACGCATCTGCAGTGAAGGGTACTTTTGCTGCGACGGTTGATGCGAAAGGCGATTTCACTTTCGACGGTGCACAAGGTGGCAATACTCTGACCATTGTTCATGAATTTGCACAGGACGCATTTGTCAATATTGATGGTGGCGCGGGGCTTGTCAATCTTGCGATTGCTGTTGATCTGCATGTTGATTTGAGCGAGGCGACCCTCAATCACGTCAGCGGTATCGTGATCGATGGCGATGCTGTAGCTGATCACACTTCCCTCACCCTGAATTTCAGCCAATTGGCAACTATCGGAGCCAATTACATTACCGTGAAGGATGTTGGTGATCAGGCAATCCTCAACATGGTAGGTCTTGATAATCAACTGTATACTGCATCCACGCTCTCCACTGGTATTACCCGTGGTGAAGTCACCTTGTTGGACAAGGGTGTGGACGGTGTAGTCACCCTCCACACGGATACTGATCTGACGGGTTTTGACTCGTTGACGGTTCCGAAGGGCATGGTACTGAACCTGAGCGCCAGGCAGTTCGAGCAACTGGGCAACGGCACCATTACTGGCGCAGATAACACCAACTTCACCGTTAATATCACGGGTCTGACCCAGGCGGATGTGGATAACGGTTTCGATACATCTCATATTACAGCGGCGACGATCACCATTACTCTGGCCGAAAGCGTCATCTTCCCGGCTGATGATAACGCTGTTGATCCCGCCGTCATCACAGACCTGGCGGGTGTAGATACCATTATTGTTGGTAACGGCCTGACCTTGACCCTGCCGACCATTCTGGACGCAGATGGCAAGGAGATTGTTGGTAGCACTGGCAGCACCCTGGTGTTTACGCAAGCCGAGTCAGCAGATACTACTACCACGATTGATGCCTCCGGTTTTAACGTTGATACCCTGAAGTTTGTGACTTCGCTGATCGGCACTGGCGTGAATGTGGATCACCTGTTCCAGGATCTACCCAAGGATGTTCTCAAGGTGATGTACAATGGCACAGGCCAGGTGGTAGCTGAAGATCAGACCTTCACGATGGAGGCCAGAACCTCGACGATAGGTGACATCATCTTCAACAAAACCGCGAACAACGCAGAAATAAATAACTTTACTTTGAACCTTAACGGTGGAACAGAGATCACTGGCAATCTGGTGCTGAACTCTGATGATGAGAATGGTCAGATCCATAGCCACCTTAAGACGTTGACCATCAACTCGACGGAAGGTGCCATTCCTGAAAAGAATCTGTTGACTGGTAAAGCTGGTGCCTTTATTGGTGGTATTACGACTCAGGGTATTGATCAAGCGACGACCAACAACCTGCTGGATTTGACCATCAATGCTCAACAGACCCTGACGATCCGTGATGGCATCATGTTCGAGTCTGTTGTGAATGACAACGAGGTTGCCAAGCTGACCGTCGCTGGCAGCGCTGATGTCAACGTGGGTGTTCTGGATACTCACGATGATGATGTCGATGGCTTGAACGTTGTCAACAACGGCACTGGCACGTTGAGTCTGACACTTGATGCGGTCAAGCTCGATCAAGTTACAACCGGACAGGTAGTTAATAATGACCATCTGAGTTTCACAGGTGGCCATATTGCGTTAACTACCGTAAACGGAAATGTGAAACTCTCTGATGATGACCTTTCCGGGGTGACATCAATCACCATTGGCAACAAAACCATCGGTGGTGAACTGACTTTGACGCAGGCGCAATTGAATGCGCTGATTGTTGCAAACCTCCATGACGACGGCGAAATTCTTACCAACTCCACGCTGCACATTGTCAATTTGGGTACGGTTTCGTTTGATGCTGCCGCTCTCAAGGCTACTGGCATTGACGTGGCTGATGTCACCATTACAGCTGGCAACATTACGCTGGATTCTTCCACGAATCTGACCGGGGTGAGTAAAATTTATGTCCAGGAGGGCAGCACACTGAATCTGACTGCTGCACAGTTCAAGCAGTTGGCAGGAAAGGGTTCAATTGAAGGTGTGGATGCGAATGGTGATAATGTTATTGGCACCTTCACGGTGAACATCACTGGCCTGACGCAGGCAGATGTTGTGCGTGCTGATGATCCTTCGATCACAGACGACACTGCCGTATTCGATCTGACAGGTATTATTGGTGGAACCGGTGACAATGCGCCGGTGGTTACGCTCAAGCTGGCTGACGCTACCGTGACGATGGGTAACTATAATAACACTAACGGTGATTTAACACTGGAATCGAATCTTGGTCAAGCCCAGGTTGTGCTGACGAATGGCCAAACCCTGAATTTGGTCAACTCCAGTCAGGCTGATGGCTTGATTGTGACCAAACAGGCAACGACCGATAACACGACACTGGTATTGCAATTTGACACTGACATTCAGATTGATGCTTCCGGCTTTAATGTGACGACCCTGAAGGCAATGGACACCTTTGTTGGTAGCCATAATATTGAGAGTCTGTTGAAGAACGTGCCAAGTTCAGTGACTGAGTTGTACTATCATGATTCGTTGGATCTGGGCTTTGTTTCCGCAACGAACCGCATTGTAGTAGTGGATGCTGGTGTTACCGTGCCTGACCTCCTGATGTACAACGACCTGCAAGCAACGCAGGAAGTGCATTCACTCGACCTGACGTTGAGCGGTGGCAGCAAGATTGACGGTGATGTGGATCTCTCCACAACGTTCAAACCAAATGGTGCGACAGACCCTATCCAGCGTTATCTGGATTCGGTGACCATCCACTCCAGGGGAATCGCAACCAATACCATTGCTGGTAATCTCACTGCTAAAGATAAGGATGGTGGGTTGAATACTACTCCGGGTGATAACATTGAAAACAACTTGCTCAATGTTACGATTGATGCGACACAGAAGCTTGTTTTAGGTGAATACGACGCGACTACTGGCGCTCACACATCTGGTGGTGACATCATCTTTACTTCAGTACATGATGCGGCGAGTGCATTACTGACCATCAAAGGCTCAGCTCCTGTGACGGTGCACGGATTGGATGTAAGCGACAATACCAGCGGTGGTTTTGAAATTCCTGATATCCATACGCTGACTATCGACAATCAGGGTACAGGTCAATTCACCGCAACTGGTGGAACGGCTGCAATTGATGGTTCAATCGAGACTCTGGTGCTCAAGGGCACTGGTGCGATGGCATTTGGTACGAATGCTCTCGATGGAGTTGTTCATGCAGAAGGCGTTAATTCGTCTACGCTCTCGTCCATCGATGCCTCCGGCTTGACTGGGGCATTGGACTTGGGAGTTATTGGTGATGTCGATTCTGCGAACTTTGCCTTCAAAGCGGGTGTTGGAAAGACAACGTTGACGCTCTCAGATGCAGTGATGGCTGGTTTGGGTGCTGATAATGCTGTGGGTGGAACAGGGGTAAATGCTGATACAGCAGGTTGGAGTTTCGACTTCAGCTCCGCAGGTGCAGGCAGCGCCTTCCATCTGGATGCCAACTATGACATACAAGATGTCGGTGCGCTGAATATCAAGCTGGGTAATAATAGCACGAATACCACTATCTACATTGATCAGAACATGGATTTGACTGGTGTGGATCTCTCTACGGGTACCGGGACGAAGAACATTGTTCTGGCCAAAGGTGTCAATTTGACGATGACGGCAGCACAAGCCAGCGGTTTGAAGATTGTTGCCGCTACTGACGTGATAACTGATACGGCAAACGCCAACTACGTTGTTGCTGATGTGCCGCAAGTCCACCTGATTAATCTCGGTACGGCTGCGTATGACTTGAGTGGCATTGCTGCAACGGTTGCAGGCGAAGCATTATTGGCAACAGACGATGTGACTCTTGCCAGTGGAACCATTCTGGGAGGCTTCACCGTTCAACTGTTGGCGCAGTCCACTTCTGCTGAAACTCTTGCCGGTCAAACCGTCCGCTTTGCAACAGTGGAGCAAGCAGACAACGCGGTCTCGGTTGTCTTCCCTGATGGTACCGTTGGTGCTTTTGATGGAGTCTTGGATCCAATCGGTGGCACTGGCAACAGCAGCACCAATGTTGTTTGGTTGTTCAACAGCATATCAGCGCCGGTCGACACCAGCAGGTATGATTCAGAATTGGGCCGACTTATCTACAGCAGTGCGTTGGTCACTAATTTTGGTGGTCTGGTTGAGAACATGTTCACCACCCTGCCGGGCACCATTCTGCGGGTTGACTTTGCTTCTGCCAGTGCACTCAACATTTTGCTCAACTCCCATGGGGTCGACCGGACAATGGAGTTTTCTAACTTTACCACCGTTGGTAATTTGACCTACAGCGACATTGGTGGTGCTCCAGTGGAACACCTTCGCAATCTGGATATGGTGTTGGGTGGTCAAGTCACTGTTGGCAACGTTTTGCTTGATGATGTTATTCCTTCATCAGGTTACAATCCACTTGGCTCGGATCAATTCAAGGTGCTGACTATCGACTCTCATCTGGCGTTGACAGGTCGTAATACTTCTTCGACAAACTTGCTAGGTGGGAATCCAAACCCTAACTCTTTTGCCTCTGAAACGTACGTCAATAATAACAATGGCATTAACGATGCAGGAGAAACAGCTCAGCCGAGCAACATCAACACCGTTGGTAACATTGGTGTGGGCGCGGATAATGGCCTTGAACTGCTGAACGTCAACCTGAACACCTATGGCATCTCACAGTTTGATAATTTTTCTGCTGGTGACGGCGCGAAGCTCAGTGCAGGAACGATTACCTTTGTTACCGCGACAACCAGCTCAATTGCTACCCTGCACGTGGATGGCGCTAACGATGTTGCCATCACTGCGGTGAATGCAATTGACCCACAAATCGCAGCCTTGACGGTCGATTTATCCGACATGACTGCCGACAAAGACCTCAATGCCTTTACAGGCACATTGACTTTTTCCGGCGCAAGCCCAGCCTTTCAGATGGGTACGGCCGAAACGCTGACCTTCACGAACGGGGATAAGGCTGTTGGTACTATCACTCTGGGTAGTGCAAGTAACGCCGGTGTTGTTGGCAGTGAGTTAAGCTTTATCAATGCTTCGCAATTTGACGGTACTTTGAACTTGGGTACAATTGCCCAGATCGACAGCAGTGATGACCTCGGGGCGAACGGTATCTATGACGGAGTGTCTGAAGACGCTTTCCGGTTTATTACCGGTAACGGTGTTACCACTGCTACGCTGGGTGCGGCCAACAGCCTTGCCCCTTCACTTAATGCGGGTAGCCATTGGCTGATTGACTATACTAATGCTGCTACTACGAGTACGCTGACCATGACTAATGCAGTGATCTTCAACGCAGGTGGATTCCTTGACATCAAATTGAACAACAGCAAGCTGGTTATCAGTGGTGCTGTGAATCTAAGCGTTCTTGGTACTGGTTTTACCATATCGGGCGGCTCTATTCAGGTGGGAACTGGTAACGCTTTGACTCTGACTGCTGCACAAGCTAACGGTTTGATCATTGACGGTGCTGGTACCATCAACATCGTGGGTCAGTACACCATCGGTCAGAGCTTCGACAATATCGACGTTGCTGTGATCAATCTGGGAGGTATTACTGGGCTGACTGCTGGTACGAGCTCTGTGGCATTGAATCTCGCGGGCGAGTCGGGTCAAAACCATACCATAACAGGTTCTAATTTTGCAGATAACATTGTGGGTGATACGGGTGCAGACAGCATCACGGGTGGTGTCGGCAACGACAGCATCACGGGTGGTGCAGGTGCCAACTCGATTGACGGCGGTGCAGGCGACGACTCGTTGGTATTTGCATCTGCTGCTGAACTGGCCGGTAATGCTACTGTGATCGGTGGCGCCAATGTCGATACGATCCGTGTTGACGGTACTGCTCGGCCCTTGGTTGACACCGACTTCGCAAAAGTGAATACGGTGGAGAACCTGGCATTCGATGGCGCAGGAGTTCAAAAGGTTACTTTGGGAGTTAATACCAATGCAGCTTTTGCCAATGGAATCACAATCACGGCTCCGAATGCTGCAACGCTGCACGTGGACGGCGCACTGTCGATCGTGGCGACCAACGCGACGGGTACGGCCAACAATGACACGCTGATCGGTGGCTCCGCTGCTGACAGCCTTAATGGCGGAGGTGCGGGTGCAGACAGTATCATCGGTGGCGCTGGCAATGACACTATCGTTGGTGCTCAGGGTGCCACACTGTTTGATGGCGGTGCAGATGTTGACCTTCTGCAACTCGGCTCTGATTTTAATGATAGTACGAATGAACAGATCGCTGGCATTGAAACGGTTACGCTCACCAAGGGTGGTCTGAGGGTTTCTCTGGACGCGCAATCCGAAGCTCTTGCCATTAACGGCTATGTGGGTTATGCCCCGCTAACCGTTGTCGTGACGCAAGGCACTGCCACTACCGCAGAGGCCACCACATTTACCGTGACGCAAGTCATGAACGCAGGTGACTCTTTGACCATCAACGGCTTTATGGTCACTGCGGCAGCAGACGGCTTCACTGCGGCCCAGGTAGCCAGCGTATTCCGGGGAGACGCTGTTGCCGGACTGATTTTGCAGCAGGTTGATCCTGGTTTTTGGCCGGGTGCAGCGGTGGGTGGCACGGGCGCTACAGTGACCTTCACCAACACGATCAACAGCGATGTGACGGATTTCACTGGCTCTATCGGTGGCCAGGGATCGACCATTATTGGTGGTTCTGGCGCTGATATTATCACTGGCGGCAACGGGAACGACATGCTGACCGGTGGCGCAGGTGCTGACAATATCATTTCGGGTACTGGCAACGATACGCTTGTGGGTGCCCAGAACGACGCATTACTTGATGGCGGCACAGGTGCTGACGTGTTGTATGTTGGTGCGAACTTTAACGATGTCAGTGATGCACAGATCAATGCTATTGAAATGGTGACACTGACGGCTACTGGTTTGACCGTTTCTCTGGATATACAGAATGAAGGTTTGACCTTCAACGGTTTTGCAACTGGCGCATCAATCATCACTGGTGGTTCGGGTAAAGACACCATCTTCGGTGGCTCCGGTAACGACCAACTGACTGGTGGTGCAGGTGCTGACAGTATCCTCGCCCTTGGAGGTGACGACATCATCGCAGGAGCACAGGACGACGCATCGCTCGACGGCGGCGCAGGTGCTGACGTGTTGCATGTTGGTGCGAACTTTAACGATGTCAGCGATGCACAGATCAATGCTATTGAAACGGTGACACTGACAGGCGCAGGTTTGGCCGTCTCTCTGGACGCACAGAAGGAAAATTTGACGATCAATGCCTTTGCGAACTACAAACCAGTGAATGCGTTAGAGATTGATGGCACGGCAGGTACGCCTGAGTCAACCACATTCACACTGGCGAATGACATGAAGGCGGGTGAGTCGCTGAACATTAACGGACTTATCGTCACTGCGACCGATGATCACAAAGCGACTGAAGTGGCCAGTGTGTTCCGCGGTGCCACGGTGGCTGGTTTAACGCTTTCGGGTGCTTTCGGCTGGACTGGTGCAGCGGTTAGTGGTGCAGGGCTCACGGTGACCTTCACCAACACGCTAAATGACAACGTTACCGACGTTACATCGGTTTCTGGTCTTGGCGCGACAATCACTGGCGGTTCAGGTGATGACACCATCAACGGCAGCAACGGCAACGACAGCTTGATTGGTGGTGAAGGCATCGACGTAATCCTCGCGGGCCTTGGCAACGATACACTTGTGGGTGCCCATGATGATGCATTGCTCGATGGCGGAACGGGGAGCAACGTGCTGCAGATTGGTGTGAACTTTAACGATTTCAGCGATGCACAGATCAATGCTATCGAAACGGTGACACTGACGGCTACTGGTCTCGTCGTCTCTCTGGACGCACAGAATGAAAATGAAGGTTTGACCATCAATGGTTTTGCGACTGGCGCGTCGACCATCACTGGTGGTTTGGGCGGTGATACCATTACAGGTGGGTCCGGGGACGACTTCCTCACCGGTGGTGCAGGTGTTGATTCGGTAGTCGGTGGCGCAGGCAACGACACGATTGTTGTCAGTTCAGCTAATGACAGTGGAGCAGAGACGCTGGGTGGTGGTTTAAACGCTGATATTCTGCGGGTACTGGATGATCTTGTCATTCATGCTAATGCAGTGGTATCCAGCTTTGAAGCTATTAGCCTGGCTGAAGGTGCGCACTTGGTTATTGCAGCTTCCGAGCTGACCGACAACGCCATCGTGACGGTGTCGGGTACTCCCGGTACTGTCGCACTCCCAGGCGTCACTGAACAGGTGACCTTTACGGGTACTGCAAATGGCGACATTATCACGCTTGCAGGCATCACTTCGATGACAGACGCAATGCTGAAGGTCGACGCACTTGGAGGTGACGACAACGTGACTGGCTCACGTTTCGCCGATAGTCTGTCGGGCGGAGATGGAGCTGACACGATAACTGGTGGTCAGGGTAACGATACTCTGACTGGTGGCAAAGGGGTCGATACCTTCGTGTTCTCGGATAAGGATGTTGTCGCTGAGATCGACACCATCACTGACTGGGGCCTTGACGGCGCAAACGATGCCGTGGCTGGCAAGCTCGGCGCTGGCGATCAGTTGATCGTCAACTTCGCAGATTGGGTGCCGGGCCAGCCTTCCTCGAATCCGGGCAATATCGACGCTTTTGCGGGTGGGAATGGTCAGGTGCAGTTTGCGGATACCTATAAAGTTGGGGATGTCATTACCATTGTGATTAACCAGTATGGAGGTGCTGGTGAGGTGTCGGTCTCACGTACTGTAGAGCCTGGCAAGACCTCTGGTCTCGATGTCGCGCTCTCGTTCGAGAACGTATTTGACTCCATTACCATGCACGCGAACGACGGTGACCTTGTGGATGGTCTAGGTGCTTCCAGTGTTGTCGCTACCGGTACGAGCGGAGGGTTGCTGTATGTTACCAACGATAACACTGGCAACGGTGCATTTACTCTCGACACCAGCATTGTTACAGCCGCTGGTTATTTGTTTGACGCTCTCGGCACTGCGAGCAGCGGAATTGCTGCAACCAACGGCGTTGTGAACGTAACAGGTTCCGGTGGCAATGACTCCATTACTGGTGGTATCGGTAACGACATCCTGACCGGTGGTGCTGGTAACGACCAACTGACCGGTGGCGCTGGTTCTGACACCTTCCACGTTGATCTTGGTTCTGACACGATTGCCGACCTTGCTACGGGTGACATCCTGCTGGTAAATGCTGGTGCGAGTGCAACGGCGAACAATGTAGCAGCTTTTGTGGCTACTGGGGTTACCTCCAACGCCGGTAATGCTAAGGTGAACGCAGCGGCAGCTGGTGGCAACATTAGTGTGGCTCAGGCTACGGGAGCCAGCGGCTTCGTACTGAATGGTGGTGCATCTGTCGATACGCTTTTTGGTGGATCTAATGCAGATACGATCACAGGCGGTGCAGGAGCTGATGTTCTGAGAGGGAATGGTGGTATTGATACCTATGTATTTAATAACAGTGAATCGGTTGGAAACGGTACGTTCGATCAAATTCTTGATTTCAACGTAAATGGCGATCTGATTAGTATCCCCGGTGCCCCACATAGTAACATTGTGACGGTTAACACCTCCACCAACTTTGCCAATCTTGCTGCGCTCATAACAGCCGCGAATGATCCCGTGACTGGTTTCACTGACTTTAATGTTACTGGCGGTATTTACGTTGGTCATGTTGGTGCAGATGCGTATGTCCTGACCGGCAGTACTGGCGCCAATGATAATGATCACATCTATACAGATGGAGTCGATACTATCGTCAAGCTGGTTGGTGTTGGTGCTTCAATTGGATCAATTAGCAACACCGACTTTGTTGGCGTAGCGGCGACACACTTTGTTTAAGCTCTGCTGAAGTCCCTTTGTTTTAAGGGGTACGCAGGTACAACCTTACAACCCCCCGCTTCTCATAAGGAGGCGGGGGGTTGTAGTTTTTCGCCCTTGAAGGCTCCCGTTGCTGCGTCCCTCTTCGATGGGTGGAACCCCTGTGATCTTTGGGCGACACTTTTCTGACTTCACACATGAGTTGAGTGAGTGAGCCCGGCAAGCTAATAAAATCAAGAGTGTCATTATATATGTGCTCTTGTGGTGCCTAATTGGATGTTTCATTCATGTGTTCTCTCAAAGGCTTTTTCATTTTCTCTATGCTTGTCCGTGTTTGTTCGATTTAAATCCACTCTGAATTCGCCGAGGTAATCCGTGCAGATTGTCGCCAGTGAACGCATCGGAGACAAAGTCAAGCGGCGCATTGTCCGCTATGTCTTGGACTTGTCTTCTAAAATTATTCACAATATACTCGTGCACGTCCAGCAGAGCATACTGGTTCATAAAACGAATGGAGCCCATTATGGTGTTCCGTCAAAACCTGCCCAGCACGCCAGGAAGATTTATCAGCACGGATTGCTCTTCAAAGCACGACTACTCGCAAGAACCTGGAATAGTCTTGTTTTGAAACGGCGCAATCCTGAAACGACCGCTTGATTACATGGCTGATATTGTGTACAATTGTGCTAATGAGGATTATTGTCGATACCAAATATTTCTTGCTGTGGTTCTTTAAGAGCCAGAAAAGGGCAGGATTATTCAACTTACGTCAGGTCACGAACTTGCTGCACCGGAAATTTTACCCTATGAAATCGGTAATGCTTTAACTGCCCTTGTGAAGAATAAGATGTTGAATGCTGATGAAGTGCGTTTGGCGAGGCAAGCTGCTCAGTCTATTCCTGTGCAATTGTGCAACGTTGATATTGGATCAGCATTCAGAGTATGCTCTTTTGTTCTTCTTTCTGAAACTCTGAAAAGGAAATTTTTTTCAACAATCGTAATCGGAGCCGCTCACATGAAAAAAATGTTGTTTCTCTGTTTTCTCCTGCTTGCAGGATGTACCGGTATCCCTCAGGGAGTCACTGTCGTTGAGGATTTTTCCCTTGATCGTTATCTTGGCACATGGCATGAAATCGTTCGTCTCGATAACCGGTTTGAAAAGGAGCTTGATCCGGTGTCGGCCACTTACTCGCTGGCCCAGGATGGCAGTGTCAAGGTGGTGAACAAAGGGTATGACCTTAAAAAACAGGAGTGGAAAACCATTCAGGGACGAGGCGTGTTTCTCGATGATAAAAAAGCCACTCAGGGCGCGTTGAAGGTCTCCTTTTTCGGCCCTTTTTACGCGAGCTATAATGTGATAGATCTCGACAAAGCGGGGTATCGCTGGGCGATGGTGTGTGGTCGCGACAAATCATATTTCTGGATTTTGTCGAAAGATTCTGTCATGGAGCAGGGGCAACTTAAGATGCTTGTAGCCAAAGCGGGAACCCTTGGCTTCGATACAGCAAAACTGCGCTATCTGGGCAAGCCGAAGCCGTAAAACGCAGCTTTCTATTGTTTTCGTTTTTTTTAAGCAACATTTAAGTGTTCATTTATCAGCAGTTAAGAATTCGGAATGTACTTTGTTTACAACGAATTGAAAGGATTCGATTGAAACAACACTGTAAATTTCCTCATTATTTTTAATCACTGATATGATGAACACTACTCCAAAATTCCGTCCGACTCCTCTTGCAATTGGAGCATTTATTCTTTCTGCCGTTGCCTCTCTTTTGATATCACTGAATTTCGTTATGGGTATGTCCCAGTTGACAAATGTGTGGTTGAGCGGTATATTTGTTATCGCGGTTGTGTTTCATACCGTCATCAACTGGAAGCAATTTACCTGATTTTTCCCGAAAAAGTTCATGAGAGAGCAAGAGTAACATGGCAAAAACAGTAGTCATAACCGGCAGCAGCAGGGGGATAGGCTTTGGTCTTGCCCGTTGCTTTCTTGAGAGAGGATACAACGTGGTGCTGAACGGCAGCTCTCCCGAAAGTACCCGCAAAGCCATGGAGCGGCTTCAGGGTAATCGTGAACATCTGACTGCTGTTTCAGCCGATATCAGCAGCAGGGAGGGGATTACCCGGCTCTATGACGAGGCGGTCAGCCATTTTGGCCGTGTGGATATCTGGATCAACAATGCGGGTATTGGTCATGAAATGCGCAGCGCGTGGGAGGTTGACTCTAACGAACTCAGCCAGGTGCTGAGGGTCAATATTGACGGAGTGGTGTCGGGCACGATTATCCCTTTCCAACGCATGAAAGAGCAGGGCGCGGGGAAGATATTTAATATGGAGGGGCTTGGCAGTGATGGCTTTATGCTTGATGGTATGACCATTTACGGCACGACCAAAAGTGCGCTCACCTATTTTACCCGATCTTTTGCCCATGAGGCTCGCGGCACTGCAGTGCAGATAGGAACGATCAGCCCAGGGATGGTGGTGACCGATATGCTTCGCCGTACGGTCAGTGACGGATCACCGGAAAGCCTCAAAAAACAGCAATTTTTCAATATCATGGCTGATGATGTTGAGACCGTTGCCGCCTTTCTCACCGAAAAGATTCTTGCTGCGACCGCTCAATCTCCAAGAATACGATGGCTTACCAAGCCAAGAATGGCGGGCAAGCTCCTTATGGCGCTGTTCAGGAAACGGAACCTCTTTTCCTGATCTTCTCTTTTTTCAAAGGGGAAGCGCGTACTCCTCAAGGATAACCCTGACATGTCGGGGAACCAGCTTTTCCAGCAATTCCGGATGACGGAATTTGACGTAGTAGTAATGCCTGATCAGATGAAAATCAACCGAATAGTGGGCAAACCCTACTCCTTTCGGTCCTATGATACCCAGCAGAGCTGCAAGGATATGGCCAAGCCAGAGAGGAATTCTGCTGTTTGAAGAATATTCTTTTTTCTCTGCCTTCATGCTTTCGATGATGCGTTTCGTGGTGTTCTGGACAAACGAGTGGCACTCCCATTTGCCGGTTTCAGGAAAACGTTCAAGTTCAGCCTCGATAAGTTTCAGCAGTTTGCGACCGGTTTCAGTCCGTACCAGAATCCACTGTCTCTTTTGTTCTGGCAGCAGTTCTGCCCCGATGTAGCCCACAGTAATGTCGGCAAGACTGTTGAGATAATCAAAACAGCTCATACAGGCTGAGGGAAAAATAGCGGGGTTAGAGAGCTCTTCCGGAAGGCTGAAGAAAGGAACTTTTTCAATGCGGCCGCTTTCATGCCTGATGTGAATCCTGAAATCCTGCATGAACTCCATAAAACATGCTGTTTCTGGTGACTGCGACATTCGTTCCAGAATCCACGGCCATTTTGAGCGAGCGACATTATCAACGCAGGGAATCCCGATGGTCAGGATCTCCATTTCCCTGAGGTATTCGAAGCGCTCCTGAAAATCCCGAAGGGTGTGCAGGTGGCATGCCGCTCCGATGACCAGGACTTTTTTCATCCCTTGATGATATGCGCTTTCCAGAGAGTATAAAACAGGGGAGAGCACCGGTTTATTGCCCCGTGTCGCATATATCTCATCCCGATTTTTGGCCAAGATCGGTTGCGAGAAAAAATAGTGGCCAAGAGTGTGCTGCAGCGACACAACACCTTCAACAAGCTTCTCTTCAAAAGCTCTCATCGCCATTCGGGTAATGATGCCGCTCCACTGAGAACCGGGTACGGGGTTTTTCAGTTGAGCCGTAAAGCGGTCAATCGTTATGCCAAAACGCATTTCCACCGGATCATCAAGACGTCGTTCCCTGCCGAACAGCTTTTTCTCCCTCTCGCCGAGCCATCCATTTTTAAAAACACAGCTTTTGATGCTTTGCTCAACCGGCCATGCCTGAATGGAACAGAGGCCGCATGAACTGCAAAGCCCGTTTTCCTGCTGTTTGTGGCCCTTTTCAGGAGAGGCAACTTCAATGCTGGTCATGGTGTTTTTGATGTGGATTTCATTGCCCGCGTCTGCGACTGAAATTGCAAGGTGGTTGATGTTCAGGTAACGAGCAGAATAGGTAATGTTTTATCGAAACAGGTCAAGATCATTGGCCATCAGGCACATAATTGCTTCGCGTGACTCCACTATGCGTTCAACCAGATCGGGGCGGCAGAGCAGCCTGAACTTTTTTGTGTACCGTTCAAAGGCGAGAATAAAGTCTGACTGAAAGACCGACTCATGCAGATCATCAAACCGGACATACTCCGACGTACACTGCATGGCGTAGTGGATGTGCTCCGAGCGTGTCGGGTAGACCCGAAGCTCTTTGAGATCGGCGTAATCGAAAATATCCTTCTTTGAGGGTGGATCAATCAGCACCTCATGGCCATGCAGCCCAAGATGGTAGCGTTTGTTGAGAAACTCACAGATCTCCAGCTCCATCTTGCGGCGCATCCGGCTGTCGCTGTTGTAGACAAACCATCGTTCATCCTCTTTGGAGGAGTCGCTCAGATAGGGTTGTACCGTTATTGCCCTTTTGTAGACTCGTCGCACGAGGATATCATCAAGCAGGGCAGAAATTGGATGATCCTTCTCCGGCAGCAGTTGCTTCAGCTCATGCAGCACCCGGTCATCGGCATTGCCATAAAACAGTTCACGCAACGCTGTCGGTGAGAGCATCCCTTCACTGGCAATATCCTGCAACAGTCGGCGGAGCATGGCCGAGAGCGCCCGGCTGGTATGGTGCCAGTAGACATTGCGCATCATCATGTATTTCGCAAACATCAGGCTCTCAAGCGGAGCAATGCCTTTTTCAGTGATGGCAAACCGCTCGTGCTGCGGGTCGGGCACAAACGACTCAATCAGCCGATCAATATCGATGCTCCCGTACGGAATATTGCAGTGGTGCGCATCACGCATGAGATAGTCCATCTTGTCCGGGTCAAGCGTGCCGCTGATCAGCTTGCTGAAGCGCGTTTTGCCCACAATCAGTTCAATAACCGATTCCGGCGATACTTTCCACTCATCATGCAGAATTTCAGCAATCGTCGGAACGTCTGGCTGTTGCTCGTAGATAAAGTGACGGCAAAGCTCCTCATGATGCGAAAAGACCGGTTCATTGCCGAACTGCGGAATTTGCTCCTCAATGATGTGGGCATGGGGAAAGTGGCCGATATCGTGCAAGAGCGAGGCCGAAAGCAGCACCCGGCAGTTATGCTCATCAAAATGGAACTGCTCATCCTGAAGGCTCTGAGCCAGCGGGCTGGTCAACATGCGCTGCAAGATCAGCTTCATCAGATGATAGACCCCGATAGAGTGCTCAAATCGCGTGTGCGTTGCTCCAGGGTATACCTGCTGCGAGAACGAGAGCTGCCGAATTCCCTTGAGGCGCAGAAACGAAGGGTGCGACAGGATTTTTTTCAGTGGTCCGCTGAGGGGGATATGCCCCCAGATCGGGATACGAATAAATCCGCCGTCAGATTGAAAAAGCAGGTGTTCGGCTATCATGAGGGCGATCAAGTTTTATGGAGTTGAAGATCAAGATACGCAAGAAAGTGGGGGGTGGCAAATTGGGGCGGGGGAGTGTTGGGTGGAAGATCTATTTTTCTGGATTTTGTCGGAAGAGCCTGTTGTGGAGCACTGGCAACTCAGTGCGCTTGTTGCCACAGCGGCAATTCTTGCGTTCGATACTGCAAGGTATTACTGGAGTATAAACAGAAGCGGTAAAGATGATTTGCTGGTTGCGTTTGTGCTTTTTTGCTTATATTTTCGGAAAACGACCAGCAATTATGGAAAAGTTGTTTCAGATATTCAGTTCCAGAATTCAAACTGTGGACACCTCTTTTCAATACTTCCAACAACCTCGTATTGTCGAATGCTTCATCCTTCACCGTAATTTTTTTCCCTGGCACAATCTCAACAGTCTCACTTTTGTTAAACTGAACCACAACTTTTTCCCTGGTTGCCAAATTCAGGTATTTCTTGAGATGCTTGCGTAACTCTGTTGTGCTGATCGCTATCATGATAATCTCTCCTGCATTGTATTTTTACAGCATGCTGCAAGAAGTATAGACATTTTTTCGTCAAAACCCTTAAAGAGCTGCGGCCGGAAATGGTTGCTGTCAAGAGCTGATCAGCAACTCACACAATATCAAAGGATTGTTATAAGGAGGTGTTCGGCAGTCATGGGGGAGCTAAGTTTTTATGGAGTCGAAGTGGGGAAGATACGCAGAAAAGTGGGGGGTGGCAACCAGGCGCAAGGGAGTTTTGGGGGGAAGTTCTATTTTGTAGTATGATTGAATGATGGTGTAATCGCCACGTTCATCATATTCATGCTCGCTATCAAGGGGGAAAATTTCGATAGCTCTTGATGACGGTCGTCTTCTTGCTGGAGTTTTTCCGCCACTGTAGCTTCGGATGGTGCAGGTGTGGGTAGACATTCACCATGATGAACTTTTGGCTTGAAACTTCATCCGTCAAACTCTCTTTGAGGAGAGCAAGTCAGTGAGTCAGGGCAAAATCGATAACATTTTGGCTGAGCCAAATACCGTGCTCGCGCATCCGGCTTATTGCATCAGTCATTGATACTTGATACCCCCTGGATTTTGCCTTGAGCAGTACGCCGATAGCGCCAGTAACATTCAGGTTTGACAAACGAGCCGCACGCCTGCCAAGTATTTCATCAATGCATACCAGATTGATGCCAAACTGTAAGGCCGTTTGTATGACAAGATGCCTCTCCGCTATCGAGCGTGTTTTGCAGATAGGGCATGAGCGCTATTGGCTCAGGACTAATGTCTAACCAGGATGCCTGCTCAAACACCTCGATCCCAAAAGCATCACGACCACCAGCCCTGATTTCTTTGGCCACCTCATAGGGCACGATTACCCTTGAATACAGACAACGAAGTACGTCAAGGTTACCGGTTGCTGCAGTCAAGGCAATAAGCGGTGTGGTGTTGATAACAACCACTTTAGTTTGATCAGGCATTGCTGACATCCTGGGCAAGTTCATTCTGATCCAAATCAATCATTGGCACACCGTACCGGTGCAGATCAGCAAGAAATTCGACCCTGCTCATCCCAATAAACGCAGCAGCCATTCCCGACGACAGCCGGTTCATTTCAAAAAGTTTGATGGCCATGGCCAGTTTGGCCTCTTTTATGAATTGCTGCGGTGTGCATTGTGCTGCATCAGGCAGATTGCTTGGCACTTCAAGAAGGAGTTGCATGGTTTTCTATGGTACACATGATGAGGAGCCCCTGATTGGCGAAAGCCAACCAATAGTCAAGAAACACATTTTTAACGAAAAAAGAACCGATTTTATTTTTAAGCATTTTTTTCAGCGTTCGGGTTGATCCGTGAAATTATGAGTGAGTGCTGGTATGACTCAGGATGAGATTGCTGAAAAGCTCAAGACTCATAAATCAGCCATCTCCCGCATCGAAAACCATGCAGAAGACATCAGGCTGTCAACGCTCTCTCACTATGCTGACGCGTTAGGCAAAAAGCTGGAGATATTCATACAGTAAAAACGGAGGTCCGTTCATGCCTGTTATTGCGAGATTTTACGGCATCATCATCAAGATGTACTTTATCCAGAACGAGCGAGGGGAGGCTCACTTTCATGCAATCTATAGAGAGTTTAATGCTGTTTTCGGTATTGACTCACTGGAGATGATTGAAGGAGATTTACCTGGAAGAGCACAATTGCTTGTCAAAGAGCTATTCTTTAGTGGTATGTAGGTGATACTCATTTTTCAACATGTATCAAAAGTCACTTTTTAGAGGTTCCCTAAAAAATGCTAAAATATTTCGTGTCTGTTTATTTTTTATTAATTTTAGAAGGGCAAATGAAACTCTATATCGTAAGCAGCGGGGTATCTGGTAGTAGAAGAGGCTTAACAGCCTTTGCTGCGGGCGGTGTGGAATTTGACCCTTAGAGATTAAGGTGATGTCATATTAACCCAATAAATCAACCATGGAAAAGTACTCAGATGCATTGTGGGCTCAAATTTTGGGCAGTTTCTCTGCAAAACAAATCGCAGAATTTCGTAAACAATTTAATGTTTTTGATGATGATAAAAACGGACATATCGAACATGCTGAGTTGAAGAAATTGGTTAGCTCACTGAAAATAAATGTTTCAGATGCTGAAATTTCAGAAATGACTTCACAATGCGACTTCGACAAAAGTGGTACCATCGAATTTGATGAGTTCTTACAAATGGTTTTTGCATTGCACTTTGGTGAAGGCAGCAAATCGTTTGCTCAAATCTATGCAAAAACTACCGGATCAGAAGTTGAAGCATGGAAAAAGCCAGAACTTACTTATTCTGAAACTGAAGTCAACGACATCTTGGCTCAATTTGCCTGGTTTAAAGAATCAGAAGAAAATGCAAAAAAAACAAACCCTGAAGATGGTGAATATCCAAAATTTGTTTGGTCTGATGAATTATACGGAGTTAAATTTCCTCTTATTGACGAAGAACACCAACGTCTGTTTGGCATACTCGAACGCTTGGAAAATATCTTACGCGAAAAAGGCTCCAACGAAGAATTAGCTCATGAATTAGATGAACTGCTTGCCTATACCGATTATCACTTCAAATCAGAGGAAGAGGTGATGACCAAGTACAAATTTCCGCAACAAGCCGAACACATGAAAATCCATCAGGCATTTACCGAAAAAATGATGGGATTGGTATTCGACTTCAAAAAGACTGTTCTTAATGACGTTGACGATATTTATGAAGATAAAAAATTTACATGGGAAACCATCTTCTTCATTCGTACCTGGTTAATCGAGCACATTCAAAAACAGGATACCGAATTTGGTAAACATTATTTAAGAGTTAAAGATGCTGACTGAGGAATTGATTATCCCTGTAATGTCACTTATAACTGGTTATTAGTTTTGATGTTCATTGCATAGTAGTACTCCTCCTAACAAGATTTTCTTGAAAAAGGAGTGCTACTATGCTACCAACTGTCCGACATGACAAGGTGGAGAGCAGATGCCATAGCATTCCCCGGAAGGTTGGGTTGTCGAGAAAGCTGTGGTTGTTGATGAAGGCGAGTACCCCATCGCAGTATTTCTCGACCGCAATCAATACGTTGCGGTTCGTTGGTGACCTCGACGTGCGGCGCCAGTACCTTCAACAGATTTCGCAGATCTCCACGGTAGCGGTGCTCGGTTGCATTGCCAGCCTTGTATCGCCTGTTGATGGTCTCGATGTACTCCTGAATGGTCATGGGATGTTGTTCAGATGCTGTAAAAGTAGGTTGCTCAGTTCGGGCTTCTCCCATCGAACCGGACGGTTAAAATACTCAACGGCCAGTCGCAGGTGACGGTATGATCTCTTTTACCGGTAGCAATCTCCGCAATAAGATCAAGCTCCAGTTCGCTGTAAAATTTTCGGGCGGAGGTGAGGCCATCAAGGGCAAATGAGGGGATGCCCTGCAAGCTTGCCATGAGCGGAACGCCGCCAGTGAGCAGAATGCTGCGGTACCCATCAATACCGACGAACGCTGTTTTGGTCTGTTGAGCTGACTGGGCAATCATGATGGCGAGTTGACCTGGGGTGAAATGGTGAAGACTCTGGGAGATGACCATGAGGTCAAAGGAGCCTTCATGGAACTCTGGCAGGTTGAAGGCATTGAGGAGTTGAAAGTTCAGCGGAAGTTTTTTCTCTTCGGCCTTATGGTTGCCCTCTTCGATAAATTTCGGTACAATATCTGAACCGGTAACAGCGATGGGCAGGTGTTTTCGCTGTATCTCTTCAGCCAGCGCCATTGCCAAACCTCCTGAGCCGCTTGCCAGTTCAAGGATTCGCAGCTTTCGTTGTTCAGGTGTTGTTACTTTTTCGAGAAGAGAGAGCAGAAGGGCTACATATCGCGGGTAGAGCTGCATCTGAAGGTTTTGCCGGTCAAGCGCCTGAACCAGTTCCAGCTTTTCGTTTTCGGGTAATTTGGAGTCGTCCATACATTCGGTGTCTGAAGTGCGCAGTACCCTGTCAAGCAGTTCAGTCAGAAGCGAGCTTCCTCCAAGCTTCTTCGACACCTTGAATCTTTCATCAAGAAAACGCGACACAATGTCGTTGGTTTTTGTTTCAAGTTCCTCCATGCTTTGCCAGGAGGGAGGAAAGATCCCTTCTGAGCGAAGGTTTTCAAGAGCTTGACTTCCAGCTTTTTTCAATTGAAGCATGATGCAAGAAGTTGGTTGTCGGCTGAATGAAAGGAGAGGTTCATTTGTAAAGAGATGCTCTCCGGCAATGAAAAGCTAATACCTTTCGAGGGTGAATTTTTCACCGAGGTACATTTTTCTGACTTCAGGATTGGCAGCTATCTCTTCAGAGGTGCCCTGCATGAAGATGCTTCCGTCAAAAAGCAGGTAGGCGTGACTGGTAATGGAGAGGGTTTCATGGACGTTATGGTCGGTGATAAGCACACCGATGTTGCGTTTGGCAAGTCCGTTGACGATCTGCTGGATATCTTCGACGGCAATGGGGTCAACCCCGGCAAAGGGCTCGTCGAGCAGAATAAATTTGGGGTTAAGCGCCAGGGCTCTCGCGATCTCTGTGCGGCGGCGTTCACCGCCCGACAGTGCATAGCCCATGCTTTTTCGGATAGGAGCGATATTCAGCTCTTCGAGCATCATCCCGGTTCTCTCCTTTCTTTCCGTTTTTGACAGCGTGGTGAATTCAAGAACACCAAGAATGTTTTCTTCGACGGTCAGGTTTCGGAACACCGAGGCTTCCTGGGGGAGATAGCCGATGCCAAGGCGAGCCCGCTTGTACATGGGCAGGCGGGTAATATTTGTTGCATCAAGAAAGACATCGCCTCCGTCTGGTCGTACCAGCCCGACAATCATGTAGAATGTCGTTGTTTTGCCTGCACCGTTGGGTCCGAGAAGTCCTACAATTTCACCCTGTTTGACTTCGATGGATGAGTTTTTGACAACTTCTCGCTTGTTATAGATCTTCTTTAACTTGCTGCAGCTCAATGTTGCGTTCATGCTGATGAAGTTAATTCACGGGGTGGTCGTTACAATAAAAAACGAGGCTGCACACCTCGTTTTTAAACTCCGCCTGAAACAGGTTATGGTCAGTCCCTGAATCGCTGTCCAACCTCCTTTGTAGGTTTTGCATAACCCGACTTGTCAGGAGAACTCCCCCTAAGCCCCGATGAGGCCCCACCGTATAGATGAGGGTAGGCATTGGCTCCAAGTCTTTTGGTGGTTTTGCCAACGTTTTCGAGAGCATCACCAACAACCCACCAATGACCATCTATGAAAACTTCAAGAAATTTTCCATAGGCGGCAGCAGCGTTTGTAAAAGCCCCTGATATATTTGCCATTGTTCCTGATTTAGAGGTTTAATTCTTCTATGGATAAACTTAATAAATCTCTTCATCAATAAAAAATATTTTATGTTCAGATACAGGTGTGCTGAACAGGTTTTATTAATCTTTTAATGTTATAGCTTATGGGAAAAGTCATGTCTTACAAGGGTGTGTGGCCGCAGATCCACGAGACGGTTTTTATGACGGATGGTGCTTATGTTATTGGTGACGTGCATATCGGTGCTCAGTCGAGTGTCTGGTTCAATGCAGTTGTCAGGGGCGATGTCTGTCCGATTCGCATCGGTGAAAAAACCAGTGTGCAGGATAATGTGACCCTGCATGTCACCCATGATACCGGCCCGCTGAATATAGGGAACTGTGTGACTATCGGTCATGGCGCGGTGCTGCACGCCTGTACGGTCAAAGATTATGTGTTGATCGGGATGGGCGCGGTTTTGCTTGATGACTGTGTTATTGAACCCTGGTCGATTGTTGCTGCCGGTTCACTGGTAAGACAGGGATTTACCGTACCTTCTGGCATGTTGGTTGCGGGTGTTCCTGCAAAAGTGATGCGTCCGATAACTGATGCCGAGCGTCAAAATATTGAGGAGTCGCCTGAAAACTATGTGCGTTACTCGCAAAACTATCGGGAAGAGGAAAAACAGCTATAAATAGAAGCGGTCTTCTTCCCTGATTTCACTAAATTGCGCCTGGAAGTCAGGTCTGTTTTTTTTAACAGTTATTCGGTAATTCTTTGTCTGTTATGATGCAAAACGATGTTGTTGTTGTCGGCGCTGGTATTAGCGGCTTGAGCCTTGCTTTTTATTGTGTTGAGGCGGGCTTTAAAACCACGCTGCTTGAAAAGAGTGATACTCTCGGAGGTTCTTTTTCCTCTCCCCTCTACAACGGAAGTGGAAAGAAATTTTGGCTGGAACTTGGAGCACACACCTGTTACAGCTCCTATCAGAATCTGCTCGACATTGTTGAAGCGTGCGGCATAACAGAATCAATCATTCCACGCGAAAAGGTTCCGTTCACTCTGCTTGTGAATGACAAAATCAAGTCTATTGTCTCTCGGCTCAATATTCTGGAACTGCTTCTTTCAGCGCCGAATTTTTTCAAACTGAAGAAAGATGGTCTGAGCGTGAAGTCTTATTACTCCAAAATTGTCGGAGAGAAGAATTATAATGAGGTGATCAGTCATTTTTTCAATGCAGTGCCTTCACAGAAAACCGATGATTTTCCTGCTGACATGATGTTCAAAAGCAGGGAAAAAAGAAAGGATATGCTGAAGAACTACACTTTTAAAGGGGGGATGCAGAGTGTTGCTCGGGTGATAGCTGCCAAAAGCGGTCTGAACCTCTTTACCAGCCAGGACGTGAACTCTGTGAAGTATGAGAATGGTTTGTATGTGATCAGGAGTGCCAATGGAGGAGAGTATTCGGCAAAAACCCTTGTTATGGCAACACCATCTTCCGTCGCGTCGAAGCTTCTGTGGGATATCAATCCCGATATAGCAAACCATCTTGGTCAGCTCAAGGCGGCTGAGGTCGATTCTGTCGGGGTTATTGTTCGCAAGGATACGGTTACAATCAAGCCGGTCGCGGCCATGATTTCGCCCAATGACGTGTTTTTCTCGATAGTCTCCCGCGATACGGTGCCCGACGACAATTATCGCGGTTTTACGTTCCATTTCAAGCCGGGTCTTGATGACAAGACAAAAAGAAGCCGGATAACCGAGGTGCTTGGGGTCAGTTTTTCAAAGATAGAACACACCGTTTCAAAGATCAATACGGTTCCTTCGCTGGGCATGGGGCATCATAAGTGGCTGGAAAAAACCGATATGCTGCTGAAGGGAAAAAAGAACCTTCTTCTTACCGGCAACTATTTTGGAGGAATGGCTATTGAGGATTGCGTGAGTCGCTCCAAGGGTGAATTTGCAAGGCTGAAAGAAGGTTAGGCTTTCAATAAGTCAAGGCTTTGAGGGACCTTGGCCTCAGCTTATGGATAGAGGTTATGGATACGACAAGTTTATGGAATTCGCCGCAGAGTGTTTACCCTGCGCTCGGGCTGATTATTGTGATTGCTCTGCTTTTTTATGTTGGGGCAAATTCCCTTTTCAGTAAGGTTCTGGCAGTCGTTCGCTCATCAGTCAGTGATATCACTCTTCCTCTGGAGCTTATGGCTTTGCCCTTCAGGGTGCTGGTCTCTCTTGTTGGTCTGGCCATTCTTGTTCGTTATGTGCCTATTGCTTCGGATATAAAGGAGCTGCTTCATCACGCACTCCTTATTATTGCCATTATCGGTGTCTCATGGTTCATCATGCGGTTACTCATGGTGCTGGAGCAGTTTATTCTGTGGCACTTCGCCGCGACAGTTGGTGAAAACGAAGCGACAAGAAAAATTGCCACGCCTGTTAATCTGGCTCGCAAGATTCTGAATGTGCTTTGTGTGCTTCTGGCCATTTCCGGCGTGTTGATGACCTTTGATACGGTTCGTCAGATTGGACTGAGCATTCTTGCCTCTGCGGGAATTGTTGGGGTAATGCTTGGTTTTGCTGCCCAGAAAAGCCTGACAACGCTCATCTCCGGCATTCAGATCGCTATAACCCAGCCGATCAGCATTGGGGACGAGGTCATTGTAGAGAACGAAAAGGGAATAATTGAGGAGATTACTCTCACCTACGTGGTGGTGCAACTTTGGGATCAGCGACGTATGATCGTGCCCATTACCTGGTTTATTGATCGTCCGTTTCAGAACTGGACCAGAACATCCCCAGAGCTTCTTGGTACGGTTTTTCTCTACCTTGATTATGCTATTTCACCTGAAGCGATTCGTCGTGAGCTGGAGAGAATCGTTTCTGCAACTCCGTTATGGGACAAGAGATTGGCAACATTGCAGGTGACCAATACTACGGAGAAATCAGTCGAGATACGGGCGCTTGTGAGTGCGGCAAACTCTTCGGATGTCTGGGAGTTACGTTGTTTTGTTCGTGAACAGTTGATTGCGTTTCTGAGGATTAACTATGCTGAATATTTGCCGAAAGTTATGACTCAAATGGATCAGGGTGGAATTTCGGGTGTTCATAAAGTTTTACCTTAAAAAGCGGACTTGTTTTGAAAAAAATAAAAAGGAGGGGTGCATGGCGCAGGCAAAAAAAGGGGATACCGTCAAAGTTCATTATACAGGAACCCTTGAGGACGGTACGCTGTTCGACACATCGGCAGAGCGTGAACCGTTAAAGTTTACGATTGGGGGTGGTCAGGTTATTCCCGGATTTGACCTTGCAGTAATTGATATGGTACCGGGTGAAGTGCGGGTTACTGTCATCCCGGTCGAAGAGGCTTATGGAGAGCACAGTACAGAGTTGGTAACGGACGTCGACCGTGAGAGGTTTCCGGCTGACATGGAACTTGAAATTGGTCAACAGCTTCAGGTCGGGCTTGCTGATGGTGAGCAGGCGGTTGTGATGATTGTCGACCTGAGCGATACATCGGTAACGCTTGATGCCAACCATCCTCTGGCGGGCCAGCAGCTTACCTTTGAGATTGAGCTTGTGGAGATTCTGTGAGTGTTGTCTGCAGGGGAGCGAAGAGGGCTTCCCTGCACTTCAATGCAACGATTCAATGCACCGAGCATGAAATACAGGGGTCGTAGGAGCGCACCATCATCTCACAAAGTCTTGTAATCTCCCCGTCATTTTTTCCCTCACTGAGCGACTGTTCAACGAGCTCACGCAGGTCATCATGGATGTTTCCATTATTCTGCGTCGTTGGAATGATACAGTCCGCCTTTGCCACTTTTCCATTAGCATCAATTTCTATATGGTGATAGAGAACCCCGCGCGGGGCTTCAACAGCTCCGGTGGCTTTGCCAGCTTTTGGCGTGTAAGAGGTTTTGATCTCCGTAAGATCACTCTCAAGCAGAGTGTTAACAAGCTTCTCGGCATCCTCAAGAATATGAACACACTCAACAAGCTGGGCGATGTTGTTCATGAAGGGGTTGTGGCACACCGGCTGGAGCCCGAAGCTTTCAGCACACTCTCTTGCTTTTGGGTGCAGGAGATGGCTGTTGTTGTTGAAGCGAGCCAAGGCGCCTGCTGCTGAGGATTTTCTGCTGAGTCGGGTGAATTTTGAGGTGGAGAACTCCTGCGTGTACTCGTTGGTCATCAGAAGATAGTCATTCTCCTCCCGGTTAACGCCGTCCGATGAAACAAGATTTCCGCCAATTGCGGGATAGGTTGATCCGTTCGAGAGCGAAATAAATTCGGTTTCACGGATGAAATCAGGAATGATGAGTGTGCGGAAAAAAGAGCAAGTTGTTTCAAGCGCCGGTTTTCTTTCCTGAATCATCGCGCGAAGGTGTAAGAGCCTCTCCTTGTCAGGGGCCTTGCTGAGCCCGCCGACCACGAGGCTGACCGGGTGGGTGCAGCGTCCGGTTGTTACCGAGCTGATTTCGTTGCCGAGTTCTTTGAGCTGCAGCCCCGCCCTGACCAGATTGGGGTGTGACTGAATCAGAGGCAAAACACTGGACGTGCCCGCAAAATCAGGGGCTATGAGAAAAAAGAGGTGCAGTGCATGGCTCTGGAGGGTTTCGCCGTGCATTGCCAGCAGCCTCGTTTTCTCTGCTACAACCGGAGGCACAATGTCCATGGCCCGTTCAACCGCCCTGATGCTTGCAAGCGAATGGCTGATTGAGCAGATACCGCAGATTCTTGAGGTCAGAAAAGGAACGCGCTCGGCGCTCATCCCCTTGAGCATCACCTCAAAAAAGCGTGGAGTCTCCACAATAGCCCAACGGGCATCAACAAGCTCGCCATTCCGGACCGTGATCTGGATGTTGGCGTGCCCTTCCACTCTGGTCAGGTGATGGATATCAAGTGAGTAGTCACGTTTCATCAGTAGCGAGTGGTTCAAAGGCGTTATAAAAAGTCAGCTTTTCGTGGAGGTCGTCGAGGCTTAGTCCTCTCTCGGTTACCAGCTCAAGAAAAGCGGGCATGTTCAGCTCCTCAGCCGGGCCGCGGCATCCGAGGCAGGCGGTTTTTCCGGTTGTGCAGACTGCATTGCATCCAGCGCGGGTAATAGGCCCAAGGCATATTTCGCCAAGGTCAAAGAGGCAGGTGTTCAACTGCTGCTTGCAGTCCACGCAGACCGGGTATGTCGGCAAGCTGACCTGCGAACGGGTGACAATACCGACCATAATTCGCTCGACCTCATCTTTGGAAACCGGACAACCGGGAATCGAGTAATCAACCTGGACGATGTCGCTGATTTTCATGGAGGGCATCGTCTCAACTGCTTTTTCGTCATAGACCTCCCGGATGGCCTCTTCCTGCGGGATGCGGTTCTTGAGATTGTTGACTCCGCCGAAACAGGCGCAGGTACCGAAGGCGACCAGGACTTTTGCCTGTGCGCGGATGGCCTTTATCCGCTCAATCTCGTCAGGGCGCGTGATGCTTCCCTCGACAAGAGCGATGTCGTAGTCGTCGAGCCGCTCCGAGGATATTTCCCTGAAGTTGCGGATATCAAGGAGGGCAAGAAAATCAGGAAGGGTAGATTCCTTGTTGGCCAACTGCAGTTGGCAACCTTCGCAACAGGTAAAGTCGAACGATCCGATCTTCACCTTTTCCATTTCAAAACCAAGATGGTTCATAAGTCTTTCCCTAAATCGCTTCCTTGAGGTTCATGACCGACCAGTAGTCAAACACCGGGCCGTCCAGACAGGTAAAGGTGGAACCGACCATGCAGCGGCAGCACTTGCCCATGCCGCAGTGCATGCGGCGCTCCAGCGACACAAACATACGGTTCATCGGAATGCCCAGCCGGTCAAGATGACTGCAGACGAACTTGAACATGACTGGAGGGCCGCAGACGATGGCGTAGGTTTCCTTTGGATCAAAGGTGAATTCGTCGAGCAGGGCGGTGATCATGCCGCTTCTGCCAGTCCAGGATTCATCGGGTTTTTCGACGATGGTGCTCATCTGTACATGGCTGACCTTCTTCCACTCCTCAAACTGGTAGGTGAAGAGCATCTGTGATGGTTCTTTGGCACCGTACAGAAGGAAGACCTCCTTGTACTGGTCGCGGTGGTCGTTAATCCAGAAAAGTGGGGCGCGCATCGGGGCTATGCCAAGCCCGCCGGCAATCAGGAGGACGTTATGGCCCTGCATTTCCGCCATCGGAAAAGCTGTGCCAAAAGGCCCTCTGACGGAGACGAAGGCCCCCTGTCGGGCTTCGAAAAGCGCTGAGGTTACGTGGCCAGCCTTGCGGATGCAGAGTTCAATAAATTCGTTGTTGCTGGTTGAACTTGAAATTGATATTGGTGCTTCGCCGTATCCCGGTACTTCGAGCATGAGAAACTGTCCAGGCCTGAAGTTGAACACTGCCCGCTCGATGGGATCGATGATACGGAGCTGGAAGAGCCGTTCAAGGCCGGAAAGCGGCACGATGTTGGTAATCCGGCACTTGTAGCCCCTGTCGGTGATCATGACCTCGGACTTTTTCTGAAAATCCGGGATCTTGACGGCGAAAGGTTCGCGGTTCAGGTCTTGTCCAGGGATGGTGAAACGCATATCAAGCATGATTCTCGCTCTAATCTGAGGTCGTTAATGACGTCTTTCGGGTTGATGTCGGCAAGGCAGGCGCGTCCGCAACGGTTGCAGCCGACACAGATCTGCTGGTTGTCGTTGGCTGCAAATCCACGGTAATGGTGGTAATAACGATATTTGAGGCGGTCGCCGGTTTTCGGTCTGAAGTTGTGCCCGCCGGTGACCTGCGCGAAATCAACCAGATTGCATGAGTAGAGATGGTTCTGCCTGGTCGATCCCTTGAGATCAGTATCAAAACGCTCTTCGACGCTGTAGCAGTAGCAGGTCGGGCAAACCATTGCGCAGGAACCGCAACTGAGACACTTGTCGCCCCATTTCTGCCATATCGGAGAGTCGAATTCGATGTCGAGGAAGCAGGGCAGTCCAGATACCTCAATTTTGGTTTCAAAGCTGTTCTTGATGTTCTTGCGCCGTTCGATCAGGCTGCAATTGTTCTCATAAGTCGGCTCTTCGATCCTGAACTCCTTGAGGAAGTTGAATGCTTTCGAGGAGTTGATCGAAAGGTAGTAGCTGTCGCCGATGTCGGAGCAGAAAAGATTGAATCCATGATTGACGGTGTGCCGGTTCATCGAATGGCAGAAGCAGTCAGGCAGAGGCAGATGGTCCATGCCAATGATGAAGGTATTTTTCCGGCGTGCCAGATAGTAGGGAGAAGGGTAGGCGCCATGGAGCATCACATCGTCAAGGATGTTGACCGCATTGATGTCGCAGGGTCTGAGCCCGATAAGGATGATAGGTGGAGCCT
>Ga0194037_1000304_pt1 | contig 38511 bp, 31 predicted proteins | sample JunL306m_MetaG_FD_148653 | JGI IMG/M metagenome (GOLD analysis project Ga0194037, IMG submission 148653) | Anoxic zone freshwater microbial communities from boreal shield lake in IISD Experimental Lakes Area, Ontario, Canada - Jun2016-L304-6m | ecosystem: Environmental > Aquatic > Freshwater >... | reverse complement strand
GTTTGTTGGGTACTCTCTGATGTGACTATATTCGAATGAAGGGGTTGCATAAATATCGCGTCTTATTAGCTGACTTTAACTACCAGTAATATAACGATTTGCGGTATTTTTTGCCCCCTTTTTTTGTCGCTTCATGAATAATTCAGGTTAAGCTTTACACATTTATCGAACATCCTTAGCACACATTCCAAGAATATTTTTTCTTCAAAATAATTGTGACTGGCAACCGAATAAAGGTTTTTTTGAAGATTTCTACTGAATTGCTAATATGAGAGTTGACTTAAAACCGTTATAAACTTACATGTATCTTATTTTATTAAAGCACTAAAAACCACGACAAGCCATGAGCGCTCACATTTATAAGAAAATCGAAATTGTAGGTTCTTCACCAACCAGCATTGAAGAAGCCGTCAATAATGCTGTTGCCAAAGCATCTGAGTCTATCAGAAATATCAAGTGGGTTGAAGTAGTCGAAACCCGTGGTCATGTAGAAAACCAGAAAATTGCTTACTGGCAGGTGACCATAAAAATTGGTTTTACCCTCGACGAAAATTGATCGGAACTGCAGGGTAAAAACAAAAAAGGCACCTTTATAGGCGCCTTTTTTGTGTTTTTTCATACCTCAAAAATCAGGCATCAAGTGAATAATCTTCCGGCGCAAGTGACCAATGCTCTGGCGACAACCAAAGTGTCGATAACATAAGCTCACGAATATGAGTAAACTCCTTGGGCAGCCTGTCATAAATCATGGCAAAAAGCTCCTCATGTGAAAGAAGCTCCGTCTTCCATGCTTCACGGTCTACAGACATCAGTTTCGAAAACTTTTCTGAAGTCATCTGATCAAGACCAGTCCAGTCAATCGAATCATATTTTGGCATCCATCCGAGTGGGCTTTCAACTGCAGCAGCTCTTCCACGCACACGCTCAACCACCCATTTCAGCACTCGCATATTATCGCCAAAGCCTGGCCAGAGAAACTTTCCGTTTTCATCTTTACGAAACCAGTTAACACCAAAAATTCTCGGTGGCTCCTGAAGAGTACGGCCTACATGGAGCCAATGGTTGAAGTAATCGCCCATATGGTACCCGCAGAAAGGAATCATGGCGAAAGGATCACGACGGACCTCGCCAACCTTGCCTGCTGCAGCAGCTGTTTTTTCTGAACCCATTGTTGCTGCAAGGTAGACACCAAAATTCCAGTTTGCAGACTGATAAACGAGAGGAACTGTATCGCCACGGCGGCCGCCAAAAATAAATGCACTGATAGGCACACCTTTTGGATTTTCCCAATCTGGATCAAGCGAAGGACACTGACTGGCCGGTGAGGTAAAGCGGGCATTCGGATGCGAAGAAACCCTTCCACAATCCGGAGTCCAGCGATTACCCTGCCAATCGATGAGCTCATCCGGAGCAACATCTGTCATTCCCTCCCACCAGACATCTCCATCCGGGGTCATGGCAACATTGGTGAAAATACAGTTCTTTGCGAGTGTCGCCATGGCATTTGGATTAGATTTATCCGATGTACCAGGAGCAACACCGAAAAAGCCATATTCCGGATTGATAGCATGAAGGCGACCATCTTCACCTGACTTGATCCATGCAATATCGTCGCCGATAGTAGTTACTTTCCAACCCTCAAAAGAATGGGGTGGAATAAGCATTGCGAAATTTGTTTTACCACAGGCGCTTGGAAATGCTGCTGCAACATAAGTTTTTTCACCATCAGGTGATTCAACACCAAGAATCAGCATATGCTCAGCCAGCCAGCCTTCATCACGCGCCATTGATGAAGCAATACGTAATGCGAAGCATTTTTTACCAAGTAAAGCATTGCCACCATAACCGCTGCCGTAAGAAACGATCAAGCGCTCTTCGGGAAAATGAACTATATATTTCTTGCCATTGCAAGGCCATGGAACATCAATCGCACCGGGCTCAAGCGGAGCACCTACAGAATGCAGACAAGGCACAAATTCCTTGGTTTCACCAAGCAACTCCATGACCTTACTGCCCATGCGAGTCATGATACGCATATTGGTGACGACATAAGGGGAATCAGATATTTCAACGCCAATATGCGCAATAGGTGATCCGAGAGGTCCCATGCTGAAAGGGATGACATACATGGTCCTACCTGCCATACAACCCGTGAAAAGCTCATTAAGAGTTTCTTTCATCTCCTTGGGTGCTACCCAGTTGTTGGTCGGACCAGCATCCTGGCGGCGGAGACTGCAAATGTAGGTTCTGTCCTCAACCCTTGCGACATCACTCGGGTCCGAACGGCACAGATAGCTATTTGGACGTTTCTCTTCGGAAAGCTTGATGAATGTGCCACTCTCCACCATCTTTTGACAAAGCATGTCGTACTCTTCCTGGGAACCATCACACCAGTGTACTGCGTCTGGGCGGCAGATATCAGCGGTTTCCTGGACCCACTGAATCAGCTTTTTGTTTTTCACATAATCCGGAGGATTAATTTGAAGTAAACTCATGATCTTTCTTTCGTTGTCTAAGGGTTATACAAAAAAACGTCCGCAACCACCACTGGCTGCAGACGTTAAAAAATTAATATGTCCGGATGATACAGATCATCCGGGCCTTAAAACCATCAATCATTTAATGAAGGTTTATTTCGGAGCTCTATGTTTACGGATAATACCAAGAATAATATTTTCAAACACTTCTTTGCTTCTTGCTCCAGTAATGACCTGAGTAATTCTGCCAGAAGAGTTAACAACAAAAGAAGTGGGAATTGCACGAATTCCGCCATCAACATACCTGCTGAAAGCATTAACTATCTGTTCATTTGCCATTACAACAGGATACGTGATCTTATTTTTTTTGATAAAATCGCGCATATTGGGCTCAGTTTCATTAACTGCCACTCCAATAAAAGTAAACCCTTTTCGACCATATTTATTCTGGAGGATAACCATATCAGGAATTTCTGAACGGCAGGGTGGGCACCATGACGCAAAGAAATTGACGATATACGTTGTACCCGTAAGATTTACCGAACCAACTGCCTTCCCATCAAGAGAGACAACAGAAAAAGCCGGAACCGGTTGAGGTGCTTCTGCGGAAGGTGCCGAAAAGAGCTTTCCCGCCAAAGATAACATTAAGAAGCAACTGATAATGACTACCCGTACTGAATTCCTTACCATCTTCCTCAATTTATTTTGTCTGTTTCAGCTTAAAAAATTCATAGTATTTAATTTATCCAATAATGTAATATACAATTCTTCTTTTTTTGCCTGCTATAAATGGTATGTATTTATCTTTGTGTTTATCTATCAAAAAAATTATATTTCGGCTTGATTTTTTTATATGCTTAGGCCACCTTAGCTCAGTTGGTAGAGCAACTGTTTCGTAAATAGTAGGTCGTGGGTTCGACTCCCGCAGGTGGCTCGTATCTTGATACCGCCATTATCTAACGGGATGATCAGACTTCATAATTCCCGATTAAAAAGGGCGACCACGCTTGAAAGAATGGAAGCCTGAACGTTTGAGTACTCTAATAAAATCCTATCCACACTGTCACTATGCAAGAAGGTAAGATTTCCCAGATCATCGGCCCAGTTGTTGATGTAGATTTTCCTGAAGGACAACTGCCGTCAATTCTGGATGCATTAACAATTACAAGACCTGACGGCACCAAGCTTGTTCTTGAAACACAGCAGCATCTCGGAGAAGAGCGTGTACGTACCGTTTCAATGGAAAGTACTGACGGTCTTGTCAGAGGGATTACTGTCACAAACACAGGAAAGCCAATACAGGTACCTGTAGGACCAGAAGTACTAGGCAGAATGTTGAATGTTGTCGGAGAACCGATTGATGGGCGCGGAGAAATCCATACCAGTAAATCGTATTCCATCCATCGTCTTGCTCCTAAATTTGACGAAATCTCTACGAAAGCTGAGATGTTTGAAACAGGCATCAAGGTTATCGATCTTCTTGAGCCTTACTCTCGCGGCGGCAAAACCGGTCTATTTGGTGGAGCAGGTGTAGGCAAGACGGTTCTGATCATGGAACTGATCAACAATATCGCAAAACAACAGTCGGGCTTCAGCGTGTTTGCCGGTGTTGGCGAACGTACCCGCGAAGGAAACGACCTCTGGCACGAGATGATGGAATCTGGCGTTATTGATAAGACTGCGCTGGTTTTCGGACAGATGAACGAACCTCCAGGTGCCCGTCAGCGTGTTGCCTTGACTGGCCTCAGTATTGCGGAGTATTTCCGTGACGAGGAAAACCGTGACGTGCTGCTTTTCATTGACAATATCTTCCGCTTTACTCAGGCAGGTTCGGAAGTATCCGCGCTGCTCGGTCGTATGCCAAGTGCTGTAGGATACCAGCCTACTCTTGCTACTGAAATGGGTGAACTTCAAGACAGAATTGTTTCAACCAAGAAAGGATCAGTCACCTCGGTACAGGCTATTTATGTTCCGGCGGACGATCTTACCGATCCAGCTCCTGCCACGGCATTCGCTCACCTTGATGCAACGACCGTGCTTTCACGTTCGATTGCGGAACTTGGTATTTACCCGGCGGTTGATCCTCTTGACTCAACATCCCGCATTCTTGATCCGAACATTGTCGGTGATGATCACTACGACACTGCGCAGGCTGTCAAACAGCTTTTGCAGCGCTATAAAGATCTTCAGGATATCATCGCCATTCTCGGTATGGACGAACTCAGCGATGAGGATAAACTTGTTGTTTCCAGAGCAAGAAAAGTACAGCGCTTCCTGTCACAGCCATTCTTCGTTGCTGAAGCCTTCACTGGTCTTGCAGGAAAGTATGTCAAGCTTGAGGAAACAATCAAAGGCTTCAAGGAAATTATAGCGGGCCGTCATGACAATCTGCCGGAAAACGCATTTTACCTTGTTGGAACCATTGAGGAAGCCATTGAGAAAGCAAAAACTCTCTAAACTAAGCAGGAGCCATGGCTAATTCCGATAAAGGGTTCAATATAGAGATCGTCACTCCCCAGAAGCTTTATTTTTCCGGGGAGATTGTAAGTGTAACCGCACCAGGAGAAAATGGGCAATTTCAGATACTGAAAAATCATGCTCCTTTTCTTTCTTCACTGAATACTGGCAAGGTCAAGCTTGCATTGGCAGATCGTACTGAGCAGACATTTTTAATCTCTGACGGTTTTTTTGAAGTCAGCGCCAACAAAGCTATACTGCTGACTGAAAGTATTTCCTGAATTCATGCCAATGAATAAAAAACACCAGCATCTTTACCGGTGCTGGTGTTTTTTGGTTTTATGAAAAACCTCATTCCAAAAGCCCTGCGCAAAGGAGATACAATTGGGCTTATCTCCCCATCATCACATTGCGCTTATCCTGAAAAAATCGGGCAGGCGGTAAGCTATCTCGAAAAAAACGGCTACCGGGTTAAACCTTCTCTACACCTCAACCGTATTGACCCTGACCCAGCCATTGCCGACAGGGAAAAGCTTCATGATATTCATGAAATGTTCAGCGACCCGGCAGTGCAGGCAATATTCTGCCTGCGGGGTGGAGCAGGCGCTACACGCCTCCTGAATAATATCGATTACGATCTTATAGCCGCGAACCCGAAAATTCTTGCCGGGTATTCTGACATTACAGCTCTCTCCCTTGCCCTCTATGCAAAGACTGGCTTGATAAGTTTTTCCGGGCCAATGCTTGCAACAGAACTCTATTCACCGACACCCTACACTGAAGAGCATTTCTGGGGAATACTTACCTCGGAGAACTATGCCATGTCGCTTCAGAACCACAAAAATCATTCCCTTACCTGTATCAGAGAAGGAACGGCTGAGGGACAGCTGATTGGAGGAAATCTTTCGGTGCTTTGCTCAATGATCGGGACTCCCTTTCTTCCTTCCTTCAAAGGTACTCTTCTTTTTCTGGAAGACGTCAACGAGCCGGCTTACCGGGTGGATCGCATGCTTTCGCACCTCTCGAATGCAAACCTTCTTGCTGGCTGCAGCGCTCTGCTGTTCGGGCAGTTCTACGGTGAACCAGAAAGAAGTGGAGAAGATGAACGATTGAAAAGAGTTTTTGAATATTACAGCACGCTCAATGATCACGCAATTGTGCTATCAGGACTTTCCTATGGGCATATCCGAGATTTGATGACGATCCCTGTTGGAGCCCATTTTAAGGTGCAAATATCCCCATCAGGCACTTTTTCACTCGGGGCGCTTGAACCAGTTGTTCAGGATTGAACAACTGAAGTACCCTGCCGCCGGTATTGCATCTTTGAGGATGTATTGCCTATTTTACAGTTTTAAAACTAAAAGCACGGTATAACCATGAACACCCCTCTTTTGATCAGGTGGACAGCATCCTTACCGGTGCATGAAACTCAACAGACTGAACAAACCTCAAGTACTGATACACTTGACGCATACAGAGTCGTGCTCTTTAATGATGAAGAGCACTCATTTGATGAAGTGATTGAGCAGATCATAAAGGCCACGCAATGCAGCCGACAGAAAGCTGAGAGATGCACCTGGGAAGTCCACACCCGTGGACGAAGCATTGTTTATTTTGGAGTGATGAGTTCCTGCCTGAAAGTAAGTTCAATTCTTGAGGAGATCGCTCTTAAAACAGAAATCCAGACGGGATGAGGTACAAAAAACCTTCAGCTTCCCCTGATTTTCCTGTCGAAAGCCCTCAACATACCAGTCTTCCGTAAATGATAAAAACGCAATGAAATGTTACCTTTTCGGGCATTTTTGCACCATTTTTTCTCCTTTTATGGTATGTCTAGTGGATTTCAGAGGCATTTCTGCATGGTATGGCAACAAACAGAAAATCGTTTATTACATTATAAATAAATGACTTATACGGCTGCTAATTTATGTAGATTTCCGACTTTTCAGCCTTTTTTATAATTCATACGGCATATATACGGCAACATGGGGCGAATTATAGAAAAGGTGAGAGGCTATTTTCCCTGGGAACAAGATAACCATATTTTGAGGATTATTACTATAATTATTCGTCAAGGTTCTGAAACTGATTATCCTCCTTTGTTTCTTATATTCTATGTCTTATTCTATCGGACAGGAATCCTTCCGGGATTTTTTCATAACATTTTGAATGAACATGAGCAATTCTGAGCAGAAGCGAGTGCAGAGCATGACTTTGCCGCCGGATAAAGTAATGCATAAACTGGTTTCACTGGCAAAGCGACGTGGTTTTATTTTTCCATCGTCTGAGATATATGAGGGGCTCTCCTCGTGCTTTGATTATGGTCCACTGGGAAGCGAGTTGAAGAAAAATATTAAGGATCTTTGGTGGAATTCGATGACTCGTCGCCACCAGAATATTGTGGGACTTGATGCCTCTATTATGATGAACCCAAGGGTCTGGGAGGCTTCAGGACATGTATCGAGCTTTAACGATCCGATGATTGACGATCGCACGACCAAGCGGCGTTACCGTGCCGACCACTTAATTGAAAATTATATTGAAAAACTGCGTCGGGACGGTAAGGAAGAGGATGCGCTCAGGGTTCAGGGCACTTACGAAGCTGTTGCCGGGGCTACGGATTCGAATCGGGCACTTTACGAGCTGATCATTGCGGAAGGAATCAAAGCTCAGGATACAGGCTCGGGTGACTGGACAGAAGTGCGCCAGTTCAACCTTATGTTCCAATGCAATATGGGAGCTGTTGCTGATACATCAAGTATCGTCTATCTACGACCTGAAACTGCACAGGGCATTTTTGTCAACTTCCACAACGTACGTGAATCGTCACGTATGAAAGTACCTTTTGGTATTGCTCAAATCGGTAAAGCTTTCAGGAACGAGATTGTTAAAGGCAACTTCATATTCCGGATGGTTGAGTTTGAGCAGATGGAAATGCAGTACTTTGTAAAACCTGGAACCCAGACTGAAGCGTTCGAGGCATGGAGAGAAGAACGTTTTAACTGGTATACGAGCTCTCTTGGTATCAGTAAAGAAAAACTGCACTGGTACAAACATGACAAGCTGGCTCACTACGCTGACCTGGCTTATGATATCAAGTTTGAATTTCCTTTCGGTATAGAGGAGATAGAAGGTATTCACTCGAGAACCGATTTTGACCTGAAGCAGCATCAGGAGTTTTCAGGTAAAAATATGGAGTATATCGACCAGCTCACCAACGAGCGCTACCTTCCTTATGTTGTTGAAACCTCTGCCGGATGTGACCGACTTTTCCTTGCGCTTCTTGCAGATGCTTATACAGAGGATAACGTAGACGGTGAAGAACGCGTGGTGCTGAGTCTGTCGCCTAAAGTTGCTCCTGTAAAAGCTGCAGTACTGCCGCTGATGAAAAAAGGGGGAATGGGCGAGGCTGCAGCGAACCTTCGAGATGAGCTTTCCGCTGACTTCCTCGTACAGTATGATGATGCCGGCTCTATCGGCAAACGCTACCGGAGGCAGGACGAGATCGGTACACCATTCTGTATCACAGTTGATCACCAGTCGCTGGAAGAGAACACGGTTACGGTGCGCTACAGGGACACTGCCGCGCAGGAAAGAATAGACATATCGAGAGTCAAGGAGTTTCTTGGTTCTAAACTTGTTTAAGATAGTATTCAACGCTGTTTAATTACCTTCGATAATAATGCGTTATGATGTAGCAGTCATAGGAGGAGGACCTTCTGGAGCCGTTGCTGCAGCCGAACTGGCTGCAGCAGGTGTCTCGACAATTCTTTTTGAGAGAAACCTTGATAATGTAAAGCCCTGCGGCGGAGCCATTCCTCTGGGACTTATTGAAGAATTTTCCATTCCCTCCGAACTGGTCGAAAAAAAGCTCTCCCACATGAGAGCTCGTTCACCTAAAGGACGGATTATTGAGATGCATATGCCGAACGGATATGTAGGGATGGTACGCAGAGAAAAATTTGACCAGTATCTGCGAGCTGAAGCTGAACGCGCAGGAGCTGAAGTTGTTGAAGGACTGGTTTCGACGATTAAACCTTCAGGCAGTGGTTTTGTCATTAATACCCTGAACAACAGGGTGCCGCCTGTCGAGGTACTCAGGATAATCGGCGCAGACGGGGCAAACTCGAAGACAGCTGATCAGCTCAACTTCCCACCGAATGAGCTGAAAGTTATTGCCATGCAGCAAAGATTTAAATACACCCCGGCTATCGAGGAATTCAGCGATATTGTAGAAATCTGGTTTGACGGTGAGGTTTCTCCAGACTTTTACGGCTGGATTTTCCCTAAGGCTGATCACCTCGCCATCGGTACCGGAACAGAGGACAACCGACACAATATAAAGACACTCCAGAAGCGATTTATTGAAAAAATAGGGATCACCGATAAACCCTATCTTGACGAAGCGGCAAAGATACCGATGAAACCACGCAAATCGTTTACTGCTGAAAAAGCGATTCTTATCGGAGATGCTGCGGGACTGGTAACTCCGGCAAACGGGGAGGGAATATTTTTCGCCATGCGTTCAGGAAAGCTCGGAGCTAGAGCCATGATTGAACACCTCAAAACAAATGCCCCCCTTAAAAACTATGAACGGGAGTTCCGCAAGCTCTATGCTTCGATTTTTTTCGGGCTTGAAGTTCTGCAGGCTGCCTACTATCGCAATGACCGACTTAGGGAAAGCTTTGTTGCAATATGCGCTGATGATGATGTACAACAGATCACCTTTGACTCCTATCTCTATAAAAAAATGGTACCGGCACCCTGGTCAACCCAGATGAAAATCTTTTCCAAAAACATCTACCACCTGATCAAGGGCTGTTAAATGCTCCTCTCTTTTCCGAACTGGATTATCCATATTTCATCGGCACTTGAGTGGGGCATTGGAGCCGCATTGATTTTTCGATATGGACAATTAACTGGAAGGCGCAACATCAGACTTTTTGCGCTTGCAATGCTGCCTCACTGGATTGGCAGTTTCTTTGTTCTTGGTTACCATGTCTCCACTGACTCCATACCACTCCTGCTTGATTTCTCGGAGGTCATTAATTTTTTTGGAAGTATTTCACTGTTATGGGCGACCAAGAACATCCTTAAAACGACTGGAAAAAGTATTGCAGCAGGATATACAGCAGCTCTGGCTGCGATAGTAATTACAGGAAAACCGCAATCTTACATGGGCGCGGATATTTTTGATACTATTCTACAACTTTCAAGCATCGTCTATCTCACCTTTCTGGTGCTGTTGCTGGTACTCTACCGGAGAGATCGGACTTATTTTTCAGGGATGACCGTGGCCGGATTCTGGTTTGTGCTTGTCTTCATATCGGTAACCGTATACTGTATGTACCTTGCGACAGTCGTTCGGGGTTATCCCACACTTTCGCATGACGACCTGCTTCATGGTTTAGCTGAAAGTCTGCTTTCGGTGAGCAACCTTTTGATTGCCATCGGTGCGCATCGTAAAATAAAGGAGTATGAGGCCGGGGCTGTTGCAGCAAAATCAGGGATGAAGAATCCCTGAATACTTTCTATGGTCGGACAATACCTCCAGCGCTTTTTTCAGCACTGAATCATGATCGAGTTCTGCCTTCCGCGCAAGTCGCTCGCTATAATGGCGGAGAATCTCCTGTTCAAGCACTTCGGCGACGTTATCAAACTCCTTAGCAATCTCCTGCGCCTTGAGCCCGTCAACTTCCTGCTGCATTAAACCGGCGGTTTTTACCCATGCTGCATTTTTTTCAACTGAAGCATTCTTCATGCTCTCTTTCAACTCTTTGAAATGCCGTTCAGATTCTGAGGTGTAGATAAATTGCCTTGTTCGCAAAAACTCATTAAATGAAGCCATAACAGCTTTGCGATCGATCGGCTGAGGAGGCATGGCGGTGAACGATGAGCTGTAAGTGTTAGCAAAAAGAAACAGCATACCTTTTTTGCGTAGCTCAGAAATATAGGGAGACACCGCCTTTTCAGCAATCTGGATGTCGGGCGTTATACCCCCGTTACCATATACTTTTCTCTTTGCTTTTGTATAAAAAACCTTTGTCGCTTTATCTACGGGGGCTTTAGAAAGCACTTTGCGCGTGTCGTGAGCTGCTTCTTTTTCTTTCTGAATCAAACGGCCGGATGGAGTATAGTACTTTGCTGTGGTAAGCTTCAGGGTATTATCGTAGGAAATCCGTATAACAGACTGCACCAGTCCTTTGCCGTAGGAACGTTCACCGATAATAACTCCACGATCAAGATCCTGGATTGCACCAGACACAATTTCAGAAGCAGAAGCGCTCTCGGAATTTATAAGTACTGCCAGAGGCAGAGCCGCATCAATCGGCGGGGTAGTTGTTACATAGGATTTTGCCGTGCCAGGGGCTCGCCCTCTAATTGACACCACCTCACTGCCTTTATTGACAAAAAGCGATGCAACATCAACCGCAACAGTAAGAAGCCCACCAGGATTGTTTCTGAGGTCCAGAATAATACCCTTGAGAGGGACATGCTTTTCTTTAGACTGACGCTGGAGGGACTGAAAGGCTTCACGCAAATCATCAGCTGAACGTGAACCAAAACTTTTCATCTCGAAATAACCAGTACCATCAATAATGCCAGAGTAACTCACCGAGCTTACCCGCACCTCTTCGCGCATCAATTTAGCTATAAAAGGGGTCGCACCGTTACGTTCAATGCGGAGTATTAGCGGAGTCCCAACAACTCCTTTCATAAGCAACCGTACCTCGTCAAAGGATGATTTTTTTACCTCAGTGTTGTTTATGGTAACAATTTTATCCCCGACTTTGATGCCTGCCTTGGCTGCGGCACACCCTTCAATGACAGATGTAACAAAACACATGTTGTTAATTGACGCGATGGTAACTCCTATGCCCGCATATTGTCCACTTGTCAGCTCATCAAGCTCACCTGAATCAGCTTCATCCAGAAAAACCGTATACGGATCAAGTGTACGAAGCATACCATCGATACCTGCATACATCAGTTTACTGACATTAAGCGTATCAACATAACCTTTTGAAACCTCCCGATACACTTCACTGAAAAGGTCAATACTTTTTACGATATCGAAATATTCCTTGTCAGGAGGAACCGAAGCGGAATACAACGTGGCGGAGGGCCAACAACAGATGAACAGCAAAGCCAGCAGGCAAGCCTGTATTCTCTGCAGCAGCAAAACGCTCAACTGCCTGCCTCCCTGACCCTGTCTGTTACCTTGCACGATTTACCTGAGCGCCTCTTCGAGAGCCGTTGCACTATCAGTCCGTTCATCGCGGTACTTGATAATAACCGGCGTATAGATTGAGAGACCGTGTTCAGCTGCAAAATCACCTTTGATCCTCCTGGATCCTGCAACAACGACCGCACCCTCTGGAATGACAAGAGGTGCTTCGGCTGTTTTTCTGTAGATAGCGTTCCGCGCAAGATCATAAACCGGTGTTGAACCATTGAGGATAACTCCGGTACCGATAACTGCCCTCTTTTTGACAATGGTGCCTTCATAAATTCCACAATTACCGCCTACCATCACCTCATCCTCAATAATGACCGGTATGGCACCAACAGGCTCAAGTACACCACCAACCTGAACACCCGCGGACAAGTGCACTTTTTTACCAACCTGAGCACAGCTTCCCACAAGTGCATGAGAATCAATCATGGTTCCCTCATCAACATAGGCACCAACATTGACATAGGCAGGAGGCATCATCACCACAGAAGGAGCAAGATATGAGCCGTCCCGTACTGCGGATCCTCCCGGGACAATGCGGACATTATTGTCGATGGTTATTGTTTTAAGCGGATAGGTATCCTTATCAATAAACGTAAACCCTGAACCTGGCCGATCAAGCGATACGGAGCTCGTCTGCAGTCTACCAAGTCGCATACCAAGCAGGATTCCCTCCTTGACCCATGAGTTAACCACCCAATCTTCACCGGATTTTTCGGCAGCCCTCACCAGACCATCATTAAGTAACTGCTTGAACTGATCAAACACACGGCGTGCTTCTGGAATTTCCAAAAGCGCTGCTGCGCCATGTGATGAATAACCAAGAATATCCTTTTTCAATGCATCATACTGTCCCATAACAAACTCTCTAATTTTTAAATATCGCCGTATTCAGCGGTAATGTCCTTGTTATTTTTTCTGCTGTAAAACCTGAAATCATCACTTCTCAGGCTTTCATCCGGCTTCACCTGAACAAAAAGCATGTGCTGGAGAAACCATTTCAGCTCTGTCTTCATATCGCTGTTCTGAAGCGGTTCGACAACGGTTGGACTTACATACAGATCAAGCTGCTGAAACTTCATTGGATGCCGGAGGGCATACTTTCTCAACCAGCGTTCAATCTGGTTAATTGTTGTAAACCTTGCCTGTACCACGCCGCTACCGCCACAGGCAGGACACTGATCACCCATTCGCTGCATCAGGCTCGGACGTATCCTTTCCCGGGTAATCTGCATGATTCCGAAATCGGACATAGGCAGAATGTTTGATTTTGCACGATCGTTGCGAAGTTCGGTTTTCATTGAATCATAAACCTTCTTGGCGTTTTTCTGATCGAGCATATCGATAAAATCAACAACAATAATGCCGCCGATATCCCTCAACCTGAGCTGCCGTACAACCTCACGGGCAGCCTCAAGGTTGGTTTTCAGAGAGTTCTCTTCCTGCTCACGTTTTGCGGCATACCTGCCGCTGTTGACGTCCACAACCACCATGGCTTCGGTATGCTCGATGATTATGTAGCCACCTGACTTGAGCCATACTTTACGCGAAAAGATCGATTCAACATCTTTGGCAATGCCGTATCCTTCAAACAAGGGCAGTTTGCCCTGATAAAAACTGACATTTTTCACCATTTCAGGTGCTGCCCACTGAATATAATTCAGCGTCTCTTTATAGATGACGGGTGAATTCGCCACAATTTCAGTAACATCGGAGGTAAGAGAGTCGCGCAGAACGCTGGATATAATGGTATCCTCCTTAAAAATCAACTGTGGAGGCACTGCATCCTGCAGTATTTCCTCGATCTGTTTCCATTTGGCGAGAAGCTTTTCAAGATCCTGCTTCAGGAGAGCTTCCTCCTGGTCTTCAGCAACAGTACGAATGATGGCTCCGAAACCTTCGGGAAGCATGGAACGCACCAGTTTTTTTAAACGAGCCCTCTCTTTACGTGCAACAACCCTTCTTGACACTGCAACCTGACCGCCACCAAAAGGAAGCAGCACCATAAACCGCCCCGCAATAGTAATATCGGAAGTAAGGCGTGAGCCCTTGCTGCTGATCGGCTCCTTAATAACCTGCACAAGAATGGAGTCGTTCGGCTTCAGTTTACCAGCTATAATCTGAGTATACGATTGTCGCTTTTCAGCTTTTTCCTCGGCATCCCCTGACGGTCTCTTTCCGCCGCTGCGTGCAGGAGCTTTCACATTCGACTCCGCCACCATACTTTCACCAGAACCACCATCCAGCAAAGAATCATCATCACCACCAATCACCGAATCATCATCATCATCATCTTCAATCAGCGCACGGTAATCCTCACTGGTTGTGCCGACATCGGAAAAATGGAGAAACCCATCAGATTTCTGACCTATATCGACAAAGGCTGCTTTCAATCCCTCAATAACCTTATGTACCCGGCCAAGATAAATATCACCTATACTTCTCTTGCTTTCAGGGCGCTCAATAATCAACTCAACCAGACGACCCTCCTCAACAAGCGCAACCTGTATTTCGTCGCCGGTCTTGTTCATCAACAATTGCTTATTCGAACTCTTCTTCATTCGCACACACTTTAATAATGGTAAGAACCAGGGGACAAGCCCCATTTATAACACTGTAACTATCGATACTTTTCGACAGGAAAGCCGGAAGGCGGGAAGAAAACGGGCCTACAAGCCAACGATCAAGATAAGAAATTATATAAGGAATCAGCAACGACACCCCTTGAGCATCTCTATGGATGAGAAGAAAAACAATATCTTAAAGATGTGGAAAAAGTCAACACGCGCTGTATGAAACAGCAACAACCAAAACAATAAAAAAACGCAATGTTCACCGACTACGAATGGCCACTATGGATAAACACCCGAAAGATCTGCGGTATTGATGAGGTTGGAAGGGGACCTCTTGCCGGCCCTGTGGTTGCGGGTGCTGTGATGTTTCCCCGCCATTACAGGCCTGACGGAGAATTGCTTGAACAGTTGAATGATTCAAAAAGGCTGTCCGCTAAAATGCGGGAGCAACTTGTTCCTGAAATTAAAAAACATGCTCTTGGATGGGCTGTTGCATCTGTTGAACCGGAAACGATCGACCGAATAAACATCCTGCAGGCAACCATGCTTGCCATGAACAATGCCGTTGAGTCTCTCAAGGTAAAACCGGAACTGCTGCTTGTTGACGGCAACAGGTTTAAGACAACCCTCGGTATTCCTTATACAACCATTGTTAAAGGAGACTCCATAGTATTTTCAATTGCTGCGGCTTCAGTGCTTGCCAAAACCCATCGGGACGAGATTATGGCGGCATACAGCACTATATGGCCTGAATATGGTTTTGATCGACATGTCGGTTATGGCACCAGAGAACACGTCAAGGCTATCATTCAGTATGGGCGATGCCCGATTCACCGACAAAGTTTCAAACTCAAACAACTTGGTGAAAAATAACGCTATCCATGCTTGACCCCCATCTACTCGGACAAGAAGGTGAGCGACTTGCTGCAGACTACCTTACCAAAAAAGGGTATCGAATTATTGAACGGAATTACCGCTACCATCGTAATGAAATCGATATTATTGCCCGTCATAAAAAATCACTCTGCTTTGTTGAAGTAAAAACCCGCTCCTCCACTGAAAAAGGCCACCCGGCGGACGCTGTGACCGCCACAAAACAAAGAGAGATTATAAAAGCCGCAAGAGCCTACCTGGCTTTTACAGGACAGGATGAAACCGATTGCCGGTTCGATGTCGTTGCTGTTCAGGCACAAAGCACTTCGGAGAACCTTATACGTTCATTTGTTATTGAGCATTTTATTGACGCGTTCTGGAGCAATTCGTGAGCACATAAGACAAGCATAATGATGTCATTTTTATTATCTTGATTAACAATTTTTATCTTACCAGTTATAGTTGATACTTACTTATGCAGGAAGCCGATATCAATACCCCAACACCTTCGACAACCCCTACAATTCCGGTTCCTTCGACTTACGGAGCAAACAATATTCAGGTTCTTGACGGTATCGAGCATGTACGGATGCGTCCAGCCATGTACATCGGAGATATCCACAGCAGAGGGCTTCACCATCTCATTTATGAAATTGTCGACAATTCAATTGATGAAACCCTTGGAGGCTTTAACGACTATATTTTTGTTTCACTGAATCCTGACGGGTCAGTTACAGTTATTGACCGTGGCAGAGGTATTCCTGTAGATATTCACCCGGAAAAGGGGAAATCAGCACTTGAGCTGGTTATGACCGTCATCGGTGCCGGTGGAAAGTTCGATAAGGGAGCCTACAAGGTTTCCGGTGGTCTGCACGGTGTTGGCGCATCAGTAGTCAATGCCCTTTCGGAATGGTGCGAGGTCGAAGTTTACCGTGACGGGAAAGTCTATTTCCAGAGATTTGAACGTGGTATTCCCCAAGGTGATGTCAAGGCCATTGGATCATCTGACAAACGTGGTACGAAAACCACGTTCATGCCTGACCACCTTATTTTCAAGACAACCGAGTTCCGCAAGGATATCATTATTGATCGTATGCGTGAACTGGCGTTTCTCAATAAAAATCTCAGTATAACCGTTCAGGATACTGAGGGTGAGCAGGAGATCTTTCATTTTGAGGGCGGCCTGAAGGAGTTTGTCCAGTTTACTGATCAGAACCGTATGAGCCTGATCAAGGAGCCTATTTATATTTACGGCGAACGGGACACCACTATTGTTGAAATAGCGCTCCAGTACAATGACACGTATCAGGAGAATGTATTCAGCTATGTCAACAACATCAATACACAAGAAGGCGGCACCCATGTCACCGGCTTCCGTAAAGCACTGACGAGAACACTCAACGCTTATGCTCAGAAAAATGATCTTCTGAAAAACCTGAAATTAGCACTGACCGGCGACGATTTCAAGGAAGGCTTGACTGCAGTGATTTCTGTAAAGGTAGCAGAGCCGCAGTTTGAAGGTCAGACCAAAACAAAGCTTGGCAACTCTGAAACACAGAGCATTGTAGAAACAATTCTCAATGAACAGCTCTCGGAGTATGCAGAAACCAATCCGAATGTACTCAAGGTCATAATTGAGAAAGTCAAGGGTGCTGCAATGTCGAGGGAAGCTGCCCGTAAAGCAAAGGAGCTCACCCGAAGAAAATCGGTACTTGAAAGTTCGGGCCTCCCGGGAAAACTGGCGGATTGTTCGATCAATGACCCGGAACACTGTGAGCTGTATATTGTTGAGGGTGATTCGGCAGGCGGCAGTGCCAAACAGGGAAGAGACCGGAGCTTCCAGGCCATACTTCCTCTGAAAGGAAAAATTCTGAATGTGGAAAAAGCTCGTCTTCACAAGATGCTTGAAAACGAGGAAATCAAAACCATTATTCTTGCTCTGGGAACCAGCTTCGGGGAAGAAGAATTTTCAACAGAAAAACTGCGGTACGGCAAAATCATTATCATGACCGATGCTGATGTTGACGGGGCGCACATCAGAACACTTCTTCTGACATTCTTCTTCCGCCATATGCGGGCACTCATCGATGCAGGCAGGGTTTTTATTGCACAACCGCCTCTTTATCTGGTAAAGTCAGGCAAGGAGCAACAGTATGCATGGGATGATGATGAGCGCAACAGTATTTCTGACTCCATGAAGAAAATGCAGAAGGGCAAGGCAAATATCCATATCCAGCGTTACAAGGGTCTTGGAGAAATGAACCCTGAGCAGCTCTGGAGCACTACGATGGATCCTGCCCACCGCTCACTCCTGCTTGTAAGCGTAGAAAATGCCATGGAAGCAGATCATGTATTTTCCACGCTTATGGGAGACAAGGTTGAGCCAAGAAGAGACTTTATAGAAAAAAATGCCCGGTACGTACGCCGCTTAGATGTCTGAAGGTACGTGGACAAAGACCTCCTTGCGGAACATCTGAACCCAATCGTTGAACAGACGACGGTTTTTATTCTCCAGAGCCATTTCAGCAAGCAGGGAGTAGTCTTTTTCAGGAGTCAGGCGGTGTGCAGGAACCTTATCATTCAGTATAAATATTGCATAGAATGACTCCCCCTGAGGTGGATCGATTTTCTGTGGTTCAGTGATTTCACCAGTTTTCTTCAGAGTACTTATAATCTTCTGCAGTTGAGGACGCAGAGTAGCAGGTGAGAAAACAGAATTTGCAGATCCTCCTGTAGAAATTGCCCCCCCCATCTTTGCTGACACTTGATCATCCGAATATTTCTTAGCCATATCGGCAAACGTAGCCTTGCCATGAAGCACATCGGAACGTATTGCATTCAGCTGCCGGATCACGGCTGATTCATCAACTTTCGAGCGGTCAAACCCGATGAGTATATGGCGAACGTGGATTGAATTAACATCCTTGTTAAGCATCTGAATGAGATGGAAACCGTAGCGTGTTTCCACAACGTCGGATATTTCACCATCCTTAAGGGCATTCGCCGCATCCTCAAAACTCTTGATCAGCTCCCCTTTCTGAACATACCCGAGATCGCCACCAACCTTAGCAGAACCTGGGTCCTGGGAGTACTTGCGCGCCAGATCGGCGAAATCGGCACCGCCTTTCAACTCACTTTTGATCTGCTGAATCATGGAAAGTGATTGAGCTCTGCTTTCATCCGACACTGAAGGATACTTAAGGATTTGAGACACAGCCACTCCATCAGGAATTTCGGAAAGTCTATCTTTGTTTTCCTTATAAAAAGCCAGCGTTTCATCATAAGAGACGGTTATCCCTGCGGTCTTTTTCCTGCGCAGAGTATCGATCAATTCCTGATTGCGCAGTTCCTGATGAATTTCCTCGCGGATACCGGCAGAAGATTTACCGAATCGGGCCTCCATTTCATGACGATTGGAAAATCTTGAGTTAAGCTGCTTGAAACGATCATTAGATGCAGCTTCGACAGCATTTTCGTCAATTTTCAAGCTGTCAATTTTAGCTTTCGCAAGAATGATTTTCTGATCAATCAGTCCATCAAGTATCGTACGAGACAGCCCTTTTACTTTTGCCAATTCCGGATTCTGCATGCGAGCCATAAGTTCGCGAGCATCAATATCAGACTTAAGAATAGCTTCCTTACCAACAACGGCAACAACCCGATCAGCGACAACTGCTTCAGCAGACGCCTGCACACATACCAATCCTGCAAAACACAGCAGTACCGCTTTCATAAATCCTTTATTCATCCACTCTCCTTACGTAAATAAGTTGTTTAATCGACCTCCCTGAGGGAGTGTGCTTTTCATGATACCTTGCTTCCTCTGAGATGAACAGGGCTTTTTGAAAGCCTCAGCCAGTCATAAACAAGGGGAGCTGCAACAAAAATCGAAGAATAGGTACCTATAAGGATCCCTATAAACACAGCAAAAGCAAAGCCTCTGATCGCTGGCCCGGCAAAGATAAACAGCACCAATACAGAAAGAAGCACTGTCCCCGATGTAATAATAGTTCTACTCAGGGTCTGGTTCATACTTTCATTAAAAATCCTTTCATACTCTGAGGGTTTCTGTCCTCTAATCCGTTCTCTGATACGGTCGTACACTACAACAGTATCGGTAATTGAATAACCAGCAATAGTAAGAAACGCAGCAATGATGCTCTGATCCATTTCAAGAGGCATAAAATCAAACAAACCTCCAAGAATGCTGAAAAGTCCCAGCACCGTCAGAATATCGTGAAAAATTGCAACCACACCTGCCGTTGCAAATTTCAGTTCAAAGCGAAAACCAACATAGAGCAGGATCGCTAAAAGTGCCGCCATCAGTGCTTTAACCGCCGACCATTTCAAGTCGGACGCAATACTTGGGCCAACAGCATCAATACGGACAATTTCATGGGGATTGGCTTTGAGGCGATCGTTCAAAGCATGTGATACCAGCGATTTTAAATCATTGGTTTCGCCATTGAACACGGTACTGAAGAGAAAAGATCGGTCCAGACCATACTGTTTAAGTGATCCTGATACTCCCGCAACATCAAGGACAGAGCGTACCGTACTGACATCGATATTTTTTTCAAATCGGATCAGCACTTCTGATCCACCCCTGAAATCGATCCCATAATTCAGGCCTTTTACAGCCAGAGAAATAAGACCGGAAGCAAGAATTATAAGAGAAAAACCGTAGGCAATTTTACGGAACCGTATAAAGTCAAAGCTTGTTTTATGAAAAATCCTCATGAGTTGATGCGTCTTGAAAAATTAACCGAAACTTTTTTGTGTCATAAGGTTCCTTCCAAGCAGGAACGAGAAAATCTCTTTTGTTACCACAATCGAAGTAAACAAACTTGCCGCGGTGCCGATCATCAGGGTAAGGGCAAATCCCTGAATAGGGCCGATACCATAGGTAAAGAGAAGAAAAGCGGCACAGAGCGTCGTTACATGTGAATCGAGAATAGATGAAAATGCCCGATCATAACCAACTTCAATAGCGGACTTCAACAACTTACCTCCATCAAGCTCTTCCCTTATTCGCTCATAGATCAGAACGTTCGCATCGACAGCCATACCGATGGTTAATACAATACCGGCAATACCTGGCAATGAGAGTGAGGCATTAAATCCCGCAAGTACTGAGAGGACAATGACAATATTGAGCACAAGAGCTATATCGGCAGCAATTCCTGCTTTTTTGTAGTAGACCAGCATAAAAACAGAAACTGCAAAAAATGCCCAAGCAAGGGAAAGAACCCCCGCACGGATATAGTCGGCTCCAAGAGATGGTCCAACCGAACGCTCTTCAATAATCCTGACGGGAGCAGGCAGGGCCCCAGCCTTAAGCACAATTTCAAGATCTTTTGCCTCCTCAAGGCTTTCGATGCCATTGATGACAGAGTTTCCACTTGGAATTTTTGATTGAACAACAGGAGCACTATAGACTGCACCATCAAGAACAATCGCGATACGCTTGCCGATATTTGCTCCTGTAATACGAGCCCATTTTGATGTTCCTTCGGAGTTCATAGACATCAACACTTCGGGCTGCACACCTTGAGAACCAAAGGTTGCCTTTGCTTCCGTAATAACGCCACCTGTCAGTTCAGGCGACTTTTTGACAAGATATATGGGAAAGAGTTTTTCGCCATTTTTACCGACCTCTGGTTTGGCTGAAAGAAGCAGCTCCGTATCCTGAGGCAGCAGTGCCTGTATGTCGCTGCGATGGAGCAGAGAAACTACAAATTCTTTGGAGTGTTCAGTGGTGTAAGCCGTTCCATTCTGAAAAACTCCAATGACATCATAGAGTGGTTTCGCGGAAGTCTGCGTTACTGTAACTGGTTTGGGGCCCTTCAACTTTGCAGAGACCGCAGATGAAGAATCCTTGACAGAAACAGGCGGCGGCGCCACACTGTTCTGGACTAGATACGTGTTTATTCTGTCAAGAGTCCTGACAAGTATTTCAGGATCGCGGAGAAGCCTGAATTCAAGTTTAGCCGTTCCTTTAAGAAGATTTCTGACTCTATTTTCATCCGATACACCGGGAAGTTCGATAATGAGCTTTCTACTGCCCTGCGTAGTGATAACTGGTTCGGCAACACCGTACTGGTCAATACGGTTACGGATAATTTCCTTTGCCCGGTTCAGGGCATCTTCGGATTCCTTTTCAAGCTTTTTAACAATCTCCTGGTCGGAATTACGTATATCATAAAAATAGCGACTCAGACGCATATTTTCATTTTTGAACTCCGCAGAAAGAAGGTCGATGACTCTGGAATCGCTTTTAGAAGCCTTTTCTCTTACCGTCTTCATAATGGCAGCAAACTTCGCATCTTTATTCCAGGCTTTCTGTTCAAACAGATCGACCTGATCCACTTCCATAACCAGATGCATACCACCCTTCAAATCCAAGCCGAGTTTCAGACTTTTTTTGCGGGCATTCTCAATCTCATCGCGGTTACTCATAACGTACCGCAGACTATCCGGTCTTGTTTTTAAACTGCTCAACTGAGTAGAAAGTGAGTAATCGCGCCAGGTTGGCCATAATGACCAAGCTGCCACAAGAGTAACAACAGCAATAAGAAGAAGGTTGAAACGTTTATTTTTCATTGATGGCATCGCTTTACGCTCGAATAGAAATAATTCTGCCAATATATAAAATGGGGTATTGATTAACTAACAATCCGAGTTTGGCACAAGAGTACCGTTACTGCTTATATCCTCGTGCCCTAAGTGACCAATAACACTTATCCATCAAGCAAGCAATGAAGCATTGCAGCGCTGATTGGAATCAGCTTTAATACCAGTGTAAAAGTGCTCTTTAGAAAACAGGCATACAGTACTCTTTCGCCTCGCTTCAGAGTGAATTGCTGTGATTGGCTTGATCCACCTTAAAAACGATTAGGTCTGCCAACTGGACTTATACATCCCAATCATACAGCTTACCAGATAATCAACTATATCAAGCAACTGCGCACAGGGACAAGAAGAATAAACCAGTCGTTTTCAATAAATATGAAGAACGTGTGAAAAAGGCATTATTAACCTATTTTTACACCGCCATACACCACTCTTCAACATAAAATTACACACAGCTCTTTTAGCTGCCTTTATTTTTGCAGACCCTGTATTCATAGTGGTCTCTGGGTATTTTTTCCTCTATTTCGGTGAATAAAACTGGACGAATTGGACACCCTAAGGGGGATATGGCAAACAGAACAATACTACAAATCTATTACGTTTTATACACAACTAATGCTTTGACGGGTTAACATGGTGTAAAAATCAACCAGTCAAAAGATTGGATACTGGATAGAAACAATGCCGCTAACCCCAGGCTTACTCTTGAGCATCCTGCTTTTATTACAAAACTAATCATCAGGATAACCTTCTGATTAGAAATTTCCCTTACATGGATGATGAGTTACCCTCATTGAAACCTATATTTCCTTACTATATAAGGAGCATACACTATATTACCCTATTATTACTTCATATAATTTATAATTACTATACAAAACACCATTGATTTCCTTTTCAAGCTTTATAATCACAAACCATAACCCGTTGTTTCACGTGAAACAATTCTATAATCATGTATGATATCATTGTGGCAGGGGCAGGTCATGCGGGCTGCGAGGCCGCATTAGCCGCTGCGAGAACTGGCTGCACCTGCCTGCTTATTTCGTCAGATCTTAGTACTGTTGCGCGAATGTCCTGTAACCCCGCAATAGGGGGAGTTGCCAAAGGACAGATCACCAGAGAGATCGATGCTCTGGGGGGTGAAATGGCAAAAGCAATAGACGCAACAGGAATACAGTTCAGGATGCTTAATCGAAGCAAGGGGCCGGCGATGCACTCTCCAAGGGCACAGGCTGACCGAGCCATGTACTCTTTGTATATGCGGAGTGTTATAGAAAGCGAAAACAATATCGACTTATTACAAGACACAGTAACCGGTATTGAATGCCCTTCCGGAATATTCGGCGGTGTAAGACTGTTGTCAGGACGCATTATTCAAGGATCCGCTGCGATATTAACCTGCGGAACGTTTCTAAATGGTTTAATCCATATAGGCATGAACCATTATCCTGGAGGCAGAACCATTGCAGAGCCACCAGTATACGGTCTTACAGAAAACCTGATTGGCTTGGGATTTAAATCCGGACGTTTAAAAACAGGGACGCCACCTCGTATTGACGGACGAAGCGTTGACTACTCTATGGTTGAAAAACAAGACGGTGATGATGAGCCTGTTGTATTCTCATTTCAGACTGTTCAAAAAATTAACAAGCGACAGATAAGCTGTTTTGTTACCAAAACCACAACAGAAACTCATAATATTCTGAAGGGCGGATTCGACAGGTCTCCCTTATTTTCCGGAAAAGTGCAAGGTATTGGGCCACGGTATTGCCCTTCAATTGAAGACAAAATCTGTCGTTTTCCAGACAAAAACAGTCATCATATATTTCTGGAACCAGAAGGTCTCGATACCAATGAAATGTATGTTAATGGTTTTTCAACCTCTCTGCCTGAAGATATCCAAATGGAAGGCCTGCGATCTATTCCGGGTCTTCATAACGTAAAGATGATTCGTCCCGGGTATGCGATTGAATATGATTACTTTTATCCTTATCAGGTAAACAGAAGCCTTGAAACCAAACTGATTGAAAACCTCTATTTTGCAGGACAGATAAATGGAACCTCCGGTTATGAGGAAGCTGCGGCACAAGGACTGATGGCCGGTATAAACGCATCACTTAAAATACATGGCTGCCCCCCGCTTCATCTGAAACGATCGGAAGCATACATTGGAGTACTGATTGATGATCTTATAACAAAGGAAACTAATGAGCCATACCGAATGTTTACATCGTCTGCAGAACATAGGCTCATGCTGCGTCATGACAATGCAGATATACGTTTAAATAAATTCGGGTTTTCGTCGGGACTTATCGACAATGATACTTTTACCGCATGCAATAATAAAATAGCGTGTATAGAGATGCTTAAACAATTATGTTCATGTATCCGACTGTCACCTTCTGAAACAAACACTGTGTTCGCTGCACTTAACTACACTCCGATATCAACATCACAAAACGTTTCAACACTTTTAAAACGCCCTGGTATTTATATGCAGACTCTCCTTGACGCATCAGTTTCATTTAAAGAAAAAGTGGATTCTATTACCAGCGATACATCAATTTTTAAACAGGTTGATATCGACTTAAAATATCAGGGGTACCTGAAACGCGATCTACTAATGGCGGATAAAATCCTGAGACTCGATTCGCATCAGATACCTACCTCATTCAAGTATGATAGTGTTACTGGTCTGTCGAACGAGGGTAGAGAAAAACTCAAAAAACATCGTCCTGATACCATAGGGCAAGCATCACGAATTCTCGGCGTCTCTCCTTCTGATATTTCAGTCCTCATGATTCGTCTTGGCCGATAAAAACCTTCCAAAGTTTCACGTGAAACATATCCTATCCTTTTTATCCTGCGATTATATTTTATAACACATTATGGACAGCATCATACATGAAATTGTGAATAACGACTTGCTGTTTGGCAAGGATAAAGAAAACGGTATTGTAGGGGCGTACCAGTTATCCGATACTCACATCAGGATTTTCAATCGTACTGACGGCATAGTAACCTGTCATGATGATCCATTTTTTCCATTTTTTTTCTTATCCGCCTGCACACTTCTGGATGGTTATATACCTGAAGACAAGGATAAATTCTGGCTGGTACCCCTTGAAGGTTCTAACTTTTATCAATGTCTTGCCATTTTCAAGAACTGGAAAGCGTACAGGGGAGCTCTCGATTTTGTAAACAGCAGGATACCTGGAGAGTCTACAGAAACAGTTATTGACGGCGTTCCTTATGAAAAGGTTTCGCATATATATAATAAAGGGGATGCGGTAACTCAATATCTGCTTCAAAGTGGAAAAACCTTTTTCAAAGGGATGATATTTGACGATCTCTATCGGATGCAACTTGATATAGAAACTGATTATGATCCCTTAAGAAAGAAATCAGGAGCATCAGGTTTTGCTGAGGATGAAATTATTATTGTCTCCCTCAGTGATAACAGAGGTTGGGAATGTGTTCTTCATTCAAAAGGGAAAAGTGAACAGGCACTTCTTGAAGAGCTTATTGCTTTCATTGTTAAAATGGATCCAGACGTTATTGAGGGGCATAATATCTTCAGTTTTGATCTCTCCTACCTGCAGCGTCGATGCGAACTCTACCGAATTCCCTTTGCCATAGGACGAAATGGCCTTATACCGAAGACATACCCAGCAAGCATCCGTTTTGCAGAAAGAAGTATTGATTATCCATTTTTTGACGTTCCGGGAAGACATGTTATTGACACTCTCTTTCTGGTACAGAGTTATGATATCTCTAAACGTTCCATGCAGAGTTATGGACTCAAGGCGGTTGCAAAACATTTTGGCTTTGCTTCTCAGGATCGAACTTACGTGGATTATGGTGACATTGCATCACTTTGGATAAATAATCATGAGAAACTGCTGGACTATGCTCTTGATGATGTCCGTGAAACAAGAGCACTGTCATCTCTGCTTTCAGGGAGTAATTTTTATCTGGCACAGATGCTCCCCTATACGTATGCAATGACTTCTCGAATAGGTCAGGCGGCAAAAATCGAGGTTCTTCTTGTCAGAGAATATCTGCGTCGCAAACAGTCGATTCCAAAGCCTTCAATCGGGCAACAGCATTCAGGCGGATATACAGAAGTATTTCTTAAAGGTATCCTGGGGCCCATAGTATATGCCGATGTTGAATCCCTTTACCCTTCAATAATGTTGTCTTACGATATTTGTCCGAAAAGTGATGATCTGAAAGTTTTTCCTGGAATTCTGAACGATCTGAAAGATCTTCGGTTCAAAGCAAAAGATAAAGCGCGCTGTGAGAAGGCACAGGGCAATCTATCGCTGGCAAACAATTTTGATGCAATGCAAAGTTCTTTTAAAATTCTTATCAATGCAATGTACGGTTACCTGGGTTACAGCGGCGGCATTTTTAATGATTTCATAGAAGCTGACAAAGTAACTTCAACTGGACAGAATCTCGCTAAAAAAATGATTTTTGAGTTTGAATCAAGGGGTTGCAAAGTCATCGAAGTTGATACGGATGGGATTCTTTTTGTTCCCCCTCCAGACGTAACGAATGAAATTGCCGAGAAAGAACTGGTCAATGAAGTTTCATTACTTATGCCTGATGGTATAAATATTGGTTTTGACGGTAGATTCAGAAAAATGATTTCATACATGAAGAAGAACTATGCCCTTCTTGGATATGATAATACCATGATTCTGAAAGGTTCTTCACTTACAAGCAGAAGTGGTGAAAAATTCGGCAGGGATTTTGTGCGAAGGGGATTTGAAACGCTGTTAATTGAAGATATAAACGGACTCCATGATCTGTTTATCGAATACAGAAATAAAATACTTAATCACGAAATGGATGTTTCTGAATTTTCAAGAACAGAAACTCTCAAAAACACCATCGAACAATATCTTGATGATGTGAAATCAGGAAAACGATCAAAATCAATTACCTATGAAATTGCCATAAAGGCAGGCATAGGGATTTCAAAAGGAGACAGGATAACTTATTATGTATCGACTAGCGGGTCAGGAACTTCTTCATATGATAAAGGTAGACTTGCCTCTGAATGGAAAAAAGAACAACATGATGAAAACACTCACTTCTATCTTAAACGCCTTGATGAACACTGCCAGAAATTTCTTCCCTTTTTTAAACCACAGGATTACAGTATGATATTTTCGGCTGATACCCTTTTTTCATTTTCTTCAGAAGGTATTGTACTTCTTAAAGAAATCCGCCATACTGAAACAGACAAATCATCACGATAGTAATCATCATTTGATGTAATCCCAATTATGCATTATGTGATTTTGATGTTTTGATTTTCTCATGTATTTATGCGTGGAACTCTAAAGCCTTTTTTTTGGTAGTATTAAGGTAACTTATTTATTTTAAATGAATTCACGGAAATTATCATGTTAGACAATAAAGTACTTCCAATTACTGATGATGTCAGCTGGATTGGTGTTCTGGATCCCGGGCTTATTACTTTCGACATTGTGATGGAAACAAAATATGGAACAACGTATAACTCCTATTTTATCAATGCCGAAAAGAAAACCATTATAGAAACAACAAAAGAAAAGTTCTGGCCAGCTTATCTTGATAAAATAAAAAAAGTTGTCGATCCGGCTGATATAGAGTACATCATTGTAGACCATACAGAGCCCGACCATTCAGGGAATATTCGCAATCTTCTTGCCGTAGCGCCAAACGCTATTGTAGTTGGAAGCGGAAACGCAATAAAATTTATCAGAGACCAGACAGGACATGATTTTAAATCTCTTGTTGTAAAAACAGGTGATACACTCAGTCTTGGCAATAAAACACTTCATTTCATAAATGCTCCAAACCTTCACTGGCCTGATACCATCTATACCTGGCTTGAAGAGGACCGTATTCTTTTCACCTGTGACTCTTTCGGATCTCATTTCTGCAATGAGAAGATGTTTGATGATACAGTTGGGGATTTTGATGATGCGTTTACGTACTACTTTGACGCTATTCTGAGGCCTTTCAGTAAATATATGATACAGGCTATTGATAAGATCAAACCACTTGATATCAATGTCATATGCCCAGGTCACGGGCCAATACTGAGGAGCAACTGGAAAAAATACGTAGATCTTTCATGGGAATATTCCACAAAAGCTATTGCTCTTCCTCACGAAAAAAATATCCTGATAGCATATGTATCAGCCTATGAAAACACAACATTACTTGCTGAAAAGATTGCTGACGGTCTCAAGCAATCCTGTGATTTCAATATTGACATCTGTGATATAGAATCAGTTCCTTTTTCGGAACTCGAGGATAAAATTGCGCATTGTTCAGGTATTATTGTTGGATCACCAACAATAAATCAGAATATATTACCACAAATATACCAGCTCTTTGCTGCGGTTAATCCTATTCGAGACAAAGGAAAGCTTGCTGCTGCATTCGGGTCGTTCGGATGGAGTGGTGAGGCAGTAAAGATGATAGAAACTAATTTCTCAATGCTTAAGCTTAAGGTTTTTGAGCAGAATGTAAAAGTTAAATTCAAACCTCATGATGAGGAGTTTTTGCTATGCAACGCATTCGGGAAAGCTTTTGCTGATAAAATGATTGAAATGTACCAGTTAACCTGTGATTTATAAGTCGTTTTACATAAAAAGCCGTACGTGCAATAACACTACGGCTTTTTTATTTAAAAATAATCTCACCAATAACAGGACTTTCCAATGCAGCATTCATCTTGGCAATAATATCCTGTTTACGGAAATTAAGCTCCATTCTCCATGTCGAATTCTTAACCTTGATAAATAATTGTCCGTCTGTAAACCTCTCTATAGTAGTTACTGCTGAAATTGTTTCTCCTACGACTGTATCCCATATCTGAAGTGTCCTGTACTGCTGATAGGCCTCAACAAAGCCTAAGGCATGACACATATCGCCAATGACTGCAGAAATTTTTTTTGGGTCACTGGTTCGAGACACCTTTGTTACCCCCCTATTTTTTTCAGAGCGTTAATAGAATGAATAGTCATGTTTGAGTGTTCCCTCAGTTCTGCAGAAGTAATGATAGACTGTCCACAGGTTTCAAGAATACTCAAAATATCTGCAGTCCTCGAGGCATCAAGTTCACTGAACATGTCATCAAGCAGGCAGATAGGTTTTTCTCCCAAGGTGTCAAAAAAAAATTGATGCTGGGCAAGTTTGAGACAAATGAGAAATGTTCTCATCTGACCCTGTGATGCATATTTTTTTATTTCTTTGTCGTTCAGTGAAAAAACAAGATCGTCACGATGGGGACCAGTCATTGTCTGTGCCCTCAGAATTTCATACTTCTCTGTTTCGTAAAATTTTGCAAGAAAAAGAGAATACAAGAATTCTATTGACGATTTTTGACTGATTTTTCCCGCAGAACACCTGTATGAAATGCATGGCTCCTCAGTGATTGATAACTGTCTGTAAATTTTTTTGAACTGATCAAAAAAATCTTCTGCAAATTGTAATCGGGTATGAACAATTGACGCCGCCAGTCTGGATAGATTTTCCGTCCATAATGACAGCATGTCACTATGGACCTGGTTCATTGCATTCAACTGTGACAATAAGGCATTTCGCTGATTGAGTACTCTTCTATAGGACAGAAGGTCGTCAAGATATCGTCGGTCGAGTTGACTGATAGCGGCATCAATAAAACGTCTTCTTTCAACTGGGGCTCCATTCACAATAGCCATTTCATGAGGAGAAAAAGTAATACAGGGAACTCTGCCAATATGACGTGAAAACGGTTTTATTTCACTGTTATTGACAATAATCTGCTTTTCTCTCTCTTTTGTATACGTGACTTTGACCGTAACAACAGTATCACTTTCATCGTAAAAACTGCTGTCAAGCACAAAATAATCTGTTGAGAAGGCAAGGCATTCACTATCTGTTGCGCTGACAAATCCCTTTGTCAGCGCACAGAAATGGATGCCCTCAAGCATAGAGGTTTTACCCGATCCATTGGGCCCATACAACAGATTAATTCCATCAGAAGGCTCGAAGCTTAATAACGGGTGATTTCTGAAATTTTCATACTTTATACGCTGCAGTCTCAATAATATTCCTCACTGATCAACTATTAATCCTGACAGGCATCACAAGGATGATTAATTTGTCATCATCCACTTCCTTATTCGGTTTAAAAATAACCGCTGTTGTAGGGCTTTTAAGCTCTATACGAATCTCATTATCATCAAGATGTGCCAAAGCAGCTTCGATAAATCTTGAATTAAAGCCTATGGTGATTTCCTCACCAGTGTAATTGCATGTCAATTCTTCCTGCGCAGCTTCACCTTCATTGGTATTTTCTGCCATCACTTTAAGGAGCTGTCCTTCAATTACGATTTTTATATCACCGATACTTGAAAAACGACCTACACGTCTGACCGAATCATAAATCATAGAACGATCTATGATAATATGTTTATTGTGCTCCACAGGAATAACAGCATCATAATTGGGATATGGTTCTACAATAAGAGCTGCGTCAAGAACAATATTACCACTGATGAATCGAACAAATCTACGATCTCGGTCGATAGACATGGTCACAGTATCACCTTGAACCAGCTTCTGCAGAATTGAAAGTACTCTTGCGGGTACAACGAATTTCTGTTTTTCGACAATATCTGTTGAAGAATTTTTTCTGCACCGTACCAGTCGATGCCCATCGGTTGATACTGCTGTTATAATACTTCCTTGCAGTTCAAACAGTACACCCATCATGGCAGGCCTCATACCATCAACACTACAGGCAAACAAAGTCTTCTGAATCAGGTCAAGCAGTTCTGCTGTTGAGAGTTCAAGTGAAATATCATAACTCTTCTCTTGTTTTTCTGGTTTACTCTCAAACTGGCATGGAATTCTATATTTGCCCTTATCCGTAGAGATATGAACTGTCCCGTGGTCGCTGATTTCCTGGCGCTCAATAACGAAGGATACTGTTGTATCATACATGCTCCGCAGAAAATCCTGCAAAGTTCTGGCTTTTATACCAATGTTTCCAGTATCAGAAGTTTCGACTTCACTTTTTGCAGTTATGGAAAGTTCACCATCTGTTGCAAATAAAGTAAGGGATCCCGATTCAATAGATAAATGAACATTGTCAAACCGAGCATCAATGGCTTTTGCTGGAATTGCCTGTGCAACTTTACTGACAGCATCCTGCAGTTGACGTATTGAGGAAGTTAGTTTCATCTGCTCCAACTTTAACTATTTAGTATTTATAAAATATTGTTGTTGTTGTTGTGTGTGTTGATATCTGGATAACTAATGTTGATTGTTTTCTAATTTATTTAAAAAATACGATTTACAGATAAATCACCATCTGGTTTTTATGTTAACAACATGTAGTTTTACCCTGTGATGAATTGTGTATGGTTTGTTGATGATTATTGTCTGTCTGAAATAGTGTTGATAAGGTCAAGGTTATCAAGAAGTAATAAACCCTCTGTCAACAACTTACCCACACAATTGATTACATCGAACTGATCTCTATCCTTTTTTTAATCTCTTCTATTTTTTTTCTTTCCTCTTGTACTGATTCAACCTTTTTAGCAATAGTGTTGACGGCATGGATGACGGTGGAATGATCACGTCCGCCGAAATGCAGGCCTATTGTTTTCAAGGAAGACTCTGTAAGGTGTTTGGCGAGATACATAGCAACCTGACGGCCAACGGCAATTTCCTTTTTTTTTGATTTACCTTTCAAATCATTAGGCGTGATTGAAAAGTAGGAACAAACAGCTTTTTCAATCGTGTCCAGAGTCAGTTGTTTTGTAGTATGGCGTATAATATCCTTAAGGGTCGTTTTTGTAAACTGAAGATCAATTTCCCTGTTGTCAAGCGATTGAGCCGCAAGAAGTTTTACAATACAACCTTCCAGTTCTCGTACGTTTTCGGTGATATTTGTTGCTATAAATTCAATTACAGCTTCATCAAGATTAACGCCACTTTGATGTAACTTGCTGAGAATAATAGCTTTACGCGTTTCGTAGTCGGGAGGTTGGATATCTGCTGAAAGCCCCCAATTAAATCGAGAAATCAAGCGGTCTTCTATACCCTTGATATCTTTAATAGGTCTGTCGGCCGAAAGGATTATTTGTTTGTTTGATTGATGCAGCGTGTTGAAAATATGAAAAATTTCTTCCTGTGTTTTTTCTTTGCCTGAAAAAAACTGGATGTCATCAATAATGAGCACATCGATAGAGCGGTAGAATGAGGAAAATTCCTGAATTTTACCGTTCTGGATAGCATTGACGAAATCTATGGCAAATTTTTCACTTGAAACATAAAGTACCCTTTCAGAAAGCCTGTTTTCGCGGACACTGTTACCAATTGCCTGCATCATATGGGTTTTACCCAGACCTACACCGCCATAAATAACGAGTGGATTAAAAGCATTCTGTCCAGGGCTTTGTGCAACCGATTTTGATGCCGCAAAAGCAAGAGAGTTACAATCACCTCGGATGAGCGTGTCAAACGTATACTTGAGGTTCAGGTGCGTTTCAAATCGTGCAAGGTTGCGCTCAAATGCATCTGTATTTTTTGATCGCGCTATTGATGACTCGTTTGAAGCGATAAAATCGGTATTCATCGCGTTCTGATGAGGTAATTCTATAGTCACAGGCTGCCCTTGCGATTTATCCATGACTATGGAATACATAAGACTTGCATCAGGACCGATCACTTCTTTTAATGCCTGTTTTAAAAAGGACGAATAATTTTCTTCGATCCATTCATAAAAAAACTGACTTGGTACCTCTATGGTCAGTTCACTTCCAGAAAAGCTCAGAGGCTTAATTGGAAAAAACCAGGTTTTAAAAGCGAGAGGATTTATTTTTTCCCTGATAGCATTCAGACATGATTCCCATACTTGCCGCTCCATTAACTCATTTTTCGGGGCGTTGTTTTGCGGGTATTCCGACAACACTTTTGACGTAACTTCAAGCATAAAAGACAGGGATTTTGGAGGTAAGGGCTGAGATTCTCAGCACCATCAACATTTACTGTTCACAAGTTAGTGTTTTAAGTGGATAAAAAACAATTTCCTTTATGAAAATCCTTTCATATGAAGCATAGGTATCCGGGCGACTTTTCAACAGCTTAAATCATTTAAATAATGATATTTAATGATTCTAATAGAAAAAGTAGTCAACATATGTTGATTGCTTGGTAAGTATGGTTTTTAAGGGTTTGTGGTGGGTATAAATTTTTTATCCACAAGTTGTCAACATTGTTGATAACTTGTGGCAGGAGTAATTTATTTTTACAACATGAAGCGTTTTAATATTGCAATAATGGTCATTTGGTTTCGGCTTTCATCTGTCTGTTGATGGAACCATTTGTTAATGATTGTTCATTATGCTAAATTACGCGCCCTGTAATTTTGAATATTTTTAATAAGTGTGGAGCTATAAGCGATGAAAAGAACTTTTCAGCCTCGGAATAGAAAAAGAAGAAACAAGCATGGTTTCAGACAGAGAATGTCTACAAAAAATGGTCGTAAGGTGTTGTCGGCAAGAAGAGCCAAAGGGCGTCACTCGCTTTCAGTAAGCAGCGCTATGGGTACGGCAGGACAGTAAGCCGCCCGATAGCTAACAGTTCAGGGTTAGCTGATGAAAAAAATTGCTCCTTCACGTTTTGAATAAGTTACATGTTCACTCTCTGCGAAAGCATGAGATATTGAGGAAAAAACTACTGATTTCCCTTCTTTTCAAGAGTGGAAAAAGTTTGAAAGGCAATTTTTTAAAAATGGTGTATGCCTCACTCACTCCTGAAAACAATGTTGTGACAGGTGTTCCTGCTATTCTGTTTGCAGTGAGTAAAAAAACACTCCCTTCCTCTGTTCATCGCAACAGGGTAAAAAGATTGATGCGTGAAGCTTATCGGCTTGAGAAATCATGTATGGATCGCAGTGTGGAATTTCCGGACGAAGGACGTGCACAGAAACTACTGTGCATTGCTTTTCTTTATACGGGGAGGAGACAGAATTTTCCAGATCTTGACGCATTCAGAGAGGAAGTTAGAAGATTATTGCAGCATATTACCCTTGCTTAAAGATGTGCCTGAAAGAAGCCACTGGCATTGATATATTACGGGCAAACATGACGGGAGACGGTTTTCCGGATAAAGAATGAGAGAGCATGAGTAGCTGGAGATTTTTTAATCAAGTACCGATTTTGTTGATAAAATTGTATCAGGCAATTCTTTCGCCTTTGCTTGGCCCATCCTGCAGATATATTCCCACCTGTTCTAGTTATGCTCTTGAAGCTTTTCAACAGCATAACTTTTTTTACGCTTCATGGCTGACTTTGTGGCGCATTCTGCGATGTAATCCCTTTTCAAAGGGAGGGTTTGACCCGGTACCCGTAAGTAAAAAAGTTTCATAGAAATAATAAATGTGATTGGTAATGGATAGAAATTCAGTAACCGGTCTTGCGCTTATTGGCTTGATCATGATTGTCTGGCTTCAGTTTATGTCGCCCGAGAAGAAACTGGTAAAGCCGATAACGGCGGTTAAAACCGAAAAAGTGGAACGTCAGGCTCCGGCAACACAGGCTATAGCAGCTCCTGTTGCTGAAAATTATGGTGTTTTTGCCGAGGCAGCCGGAGGTAAGGAGCAATTGCTGAAAGTTGAAAATGATCTTTTTCGCGCAACACTCTCTTCAAAAGGTGCAACATTGAAGTCGCTGGTGCTTAAAAAGCATCTGGATAACAATCACAAGCCGTTTGACTTGGTAAGCAATGGAAAAAACGGTGCGCTTTCGCTTCTTTTTCTGACGAAGGAAGGCAAGAAAATAGATACACGCGACTTGTATTTTCGCAGTGTAACCCTTGATACACTCAGGACTATCAGTGGAAATGAGACTTATGCGGTTCGTTACCATCTTGATGTTGCTTCTCAGCAGGCTATTGATATCAGCTATCTGTTTGGCGGAAAAAGCTATAAAGTAGATTATGATGTCAAACTGACTGGATTTGGCAATGCCCTCGCGGGTAATGAATACCAGTTGCAATGGGATGGAGGCCTCGGCTATTCGGAAAAGAATCGCCAGGATGAGGCTCAAAGTGCTATAGCAAGCGCATACTTAGGAGGCAGCATGGTAAAGCTTGCTGCAAGCAAGGAAAATCAGGCCTATCGCGAAGAACAGTCAGGCGAAGCGAAATGGGTTGCTGTCCGCAACAAATATTTTGTTGCAGCTTTGATCCCTCAGGGACGATCGGAAGGAATTTTTCTTGATGGAAAAAGAAAAGCCGCTGATTTCGCAGATTATATAATTGCCCTGAAAATGGGAGTCCCTGCTACCGGCAGTGTTGTTGATAATCGCTTCAGCATCTATATGGGGCCGCTGGATTATAATATTGTCAAGGCACAGAAAGTTGATCTGGAAAAGATCATGGATTTCGGGTGGGACTGGCTGACAAGACCTTTTGCAGAGTATATCATTTTGCCGGTATTCAGCTGGATGAATACTTTTATCAGCAATTATGGCGTTATCATTATCATTTTTGCGCTTCTGATAAAACTGGTTACCTATCCTCTTTCAATGGCTTCAACGAAGTCAATGAAAAAAATGTCGGCCCTGCAGCCGGCGCTCAAGGAGCTTCAGGAAAAGTACAAGGATAATCCCGCAAAACTGCAGAGCGAGCTGGGCAGAATTTATAAGGAAGCCGGTGTGAACCCACTGGGCGGGTGTTTACCTGTTTTGCTGCAGATGCCACTTTTGTATGCTATGTTTTATGTTTTTCGTTCGTCGATTCAGCTTCGTCAACAGGGGTTGCTTTGGGTGAAGGATCTGTCTATTCCTGATTCTATTCTGGATTTTGGTTTCAGCATTCCCATGTATGGAGATCATGTTGCGGTATTCCCAATTCTTATGGCGGTGACCGTGTTTGTTCAACAGAAAATTACTCCTACTGCCCAGACCAATGAGCAGATGAAAGTAATGGTGTATATTTTTCCGGCCATGATGCTGCTGTTTTTTAATAATATGCCCGCCGGTCTTGGTTTGTACTATTTGATGTTTAACATTTTCAGTGTTGCTCAGCAGTTTTATATCAACAAAACCACCACCACTGACGATTTGCCGAAAATCAACCTTGGAACTTCTTCGTCTGGTTCTTCCTCGAAACAGAAAAAAGGGGGAGCTAAAAAGTAAACGATAATTATGGCGCTGATTGAGCAGGCTGATGTATGGCTGTTCCAGCTGCTGAACCTTCATCTGGTTCATCCGGCAGCCGATGATCTTATGGTTTTTCTGACCAGAGAGAGGCTGTCCGGGCATATATTTTTTCTAGCAGCCCTCTTTATTGGTGTAAGAAAGGGAAAAGAGGGTTTTCTGATTATTTGTTTTGCTCTTCTTGCTGTCGGCCTTTCTGATTTTGTTGCGTCCGGCATTCTTAAATCCCTCGTTCAGCGTACCCGCCCATGTTTTACTCTTGAGCATGTCCGCCTGCTTATCAATCAGACGAGAAGTTATTCGTTTGCCTCATCCCATGCCGCAAACTCTGCTGCAGTTGCTTCTGTAACCTGGATTTTTTTTCACAAGGGCGAGCTTGTTGAAAAGCTTTTTACCGTTGTGATGATCATCTATGGGATTGCGGTAGCGTTTTCGCGCGTTTATGTGGGCGTTCATTATCCCGGCGATGTTCTGGCAGGGATGATTATCGGAATCTGCAGTGCCACCCTTGTCTATTTAGTATTGTCCTGGCTATGGAAAAACGTTGTTCAGCTGCGCATCATGCGTAAGGAGAGCGGCTCCAATGGCTGAAGCGTACTGGGGAATTGATCTTGGCGGAACCAAAATCGAAGCGGTTGTGCTCGACAGCTCCCTTCAGCCTCTGATACGTCACAGGATTGCTACAGAGTCGTCCAGAGGATATAATCATATTCTTGAACGCATCCGGCAACTGGTTGAGATGATTTCTCTTCAGTCCGGTCTGGTTTCCCCCTCACTGATAGGCATAGGCACGCCTGGCCGGTATGATGAAGAGCCGGGCGGCATTAAAAATTCCAATACGGTATGTCTGAATGGTCGTGATCTGAAACGCGATCTTGAAAAAGTTCTGAAGAGGAACGTTGTCATAGAAAATGATGCCAACTGCTTTGCCCTTGCTGAATCCATGCTTGGCTCAGCTTCATCAATCATGCGCGATCCTTCGAAAACAGCTTTTGGCATTATTCTCGGTACAGGTGTTGGTGGAGGAATTGTTTCGGGCGGTAAAGTGCGCCATGGTGCTCATGGAATTGCCGGAGAATGGGGCCACAACGAACTTATTCCGGATGGTGAGCTTTGCTATTGCGGCAGGAAGGGTTGCGTTGAGACGGTAATTTCAGGTCCGGCACTTGAAAGGTATTATCAGCAGATAAGCGGTAAGTGCAGCCCTCTTGAAAGTATCGTTGCCGATGCCGGAACTGATGGAGCAGCGGGTGAAACCCTTGAGCGTCTGCTGTTTTATTTTGGCAAAGCGCTTGCTGTGGTGATCAATATACTTGATCCGGATGTATGCATTCTCGGAGGCGGAGTCGGACAGGTTGATCAGTTATATTCACAAAAAGCTGTTCAGGCCATAGAAAAGTTTCTGTTTAACAGCGAGCTCAGGATTCCTCTACTCCGCCCGCTTCTCGGTGACAGCGCTGGTGTTTTTGGTGCAGCATTGCTGACGCGACCAATGCCGGTAAAGGGTCTGTAACGCATTGCCTGTAAACATCATAAATACTGTTTCAGCTGTATCAGCAAAGTTTTTACGAGAAAAAATAGCATATATTTTAAGTGCCTTTCAATTGTTAATTCAGCCTGTACACTTTTCTCGACATCTTTGTGACAGGGTTTTAGCCTTTACCGTTAATCCCTTTATTAACTCTAAACACGATGAACATGAAAAAGAGAACATCCTTATTCCTCTTACTTTCTGCCGGTCTTCTGTCGGCAGCTCCCGTATCGGCTGCCGAGCATTACATCAGCGGAAGCATTGGAATCCCTTCTTATCAGGACCTGAATTCATCCTTTAGTTTCTATGATTCACCAGCGGTTAATCTGGTGCGGGATACGAAAATATCCCTTAATTCGGGGATATTGCTTTTTGGTGCTGCCGGAGTTGATTATGGGAACGTTCGCATTGAAGGCGAGTTAGGTTACCAGACATTTAATTTCGACAAAATCAGGGTGCATTCAGCGGGCACAGGTAATACTCAAAACAATCCGCTTTCGGTTTATGT
>Ga0194037_1000303_pt1 | contig 38517 bp, 39 predicted proteins | sample JunL306m_MetaG_FD_148653 | JGI IMG/M metagenome (GOLD analysis project Ga0194037, IMG submission 148653) | Anoxic zone freshwater microbial communities from boreal shield lake in IISD Experimental Lakes Area, Ontario, Canada - Jun2016-L304-6m | ecosystem: Environmental > Aquatic > Freshwater >... | reverse complement strand
TTACCATACAGTTCCTGCTGCTGTATCATCATGCCACGGCTAATGAAGGGGCACTCGGGCAGGCGATTTTGTCTATTGATAAACTGCTGGAAGGGGGTATTTATGACCAGGTGGGCGGTGGTTTGGCCAGATATAGCACGGATAATGAATGGCTGGCTCCGCATTTTGAAAAAATGTTATATGACAATGCCTTATTGATCCAGATACTTTCAGAAGCCTACCAAATTACAGGGAACAGGGAATATGAGCGGGCCATCCGTAAAACGATTGGCTTTTTAGAACGGGAAATGATGCATCCCGAGGGTGGTTTTTACGCTGCCCTGGATGCAGATAGTGAGGGGGAGGAAGGTAAATTCTATGTATGGCAGCAAGCCGAAATTGAGGAGGAATTGCAGGGTGATTCGGCCTTGTTTTGCGAATTTTTTGATGTGTCGGCTAAAGGAAACTGGGAGGGAAAAAACATTCTTAGGATCTTAAAAAAACCAGTTGATTTTGCCAATGAAAAAGGATTGGATCCTGTTCTCTTTGAAAAGAAAATAGACGAATGCCTTGATAAATTATTTGTAGCAAGAACAAAGCGTATACGGCCCATACTGGATGATAAGATCCTGCTGGGATGGAATGCAATGATGGTCACCGCCCTGTGCAAAGCCTATGCAGCATTGAATGATAGCGGATTCGCAGCACTCGCAAAAAAGAGTATCGAATTTTTATTTAAGCAATTGAGTAAGGATGGATCGGGGATTGATTTTTTTCATACGTACAAAAACGGACAGGCAAAATATCCGGCATTTCTCGATGACTATGCCTGTTTGATCCAGGCATGCATTCATTATCAGGAGATAAGTTCGTCACTTCAATACCTCGATCATGCACTGGCACTTACCAGCAATGTGCTGGATAATTTCAGTGATGACGAGTCGGGTTTCTTTTTCTTTACCAACAGCAACCAATTTGATGTAATTGTCCGAAAACTTGAATATTATGATGGGGCTACCCCATCAGGCAATAGTATCATGGCGGGCAACCTTTTTTATTTATCCAGGGTATATGATCGGCCTATATGGGAGAAAACTGCTGGTCAAATGCTCAACACATTAAAAAATGCCGTAATAAAATATCCAGGCTCTTTTGGGGTTTGGGCGTCTATATTATTGAAACAATGGATGGGTATTAATGAACTGGTGATTACGGGCCTTAAAACGGAGGAAATAAGGGCTCAAATTATGCAACAATACATTCCCAATAGCATCGTACTTAGTAGTAGTAAGCCGGTAAGCGGATTCCCCTTACTGGAAAGCAAGCGCTTCGAAACGGCAGGCCTGCTCTACTTATGCCGGGATTATACTTGTAAAGCACCTGTGCATACAGTGAAAGAGTTGCTTTTGGAAATACAAAAACGAGCTGAAATATAAACGCTATAGCACAATATTTAGGAAATTGACTCGTTTACCTTTATTGACTCTAATTCTTGTGAAGAAAATTAATTACAGATTCAACCATAAAATGATGATAATTCAAAATAATCATTACATTTGCCCAATACCCTCAAAGTTAAAAACAATGATGAATAGGTTGTTCTATTGCATAGCAATTATTGCTATGGTGGCTACGTCTAGTAGCTGTAAATTACTCGGCGGAAAAAATAAAGGTGGCGGTTCTCTGCCTAATGACGGGCAGTTGCATGGCGTTGCCCCTTCAACCCGCTGGAGTCTTCCAAAACCTCCGGGAATGGTATACGTACCACCTGGAACTTTCCATATGGGTTCAAGTGATGAGGATCTTAGTTATGCTTATACAGCTCGTAATAAGCAGGTATCTATTAGTGGATTCTGGATGGATGCCACTGAAATCACCAATAATGAATATCGTCAGTTCACCAATTGGGTACGTGATTCAATCGCCGCCAAATTAATGGGTGCTCCCTATATCAAACAGGTGAACGGAGAAGATAAAGTTGATTGGACAAAAATAAAGGCTATTAAATGGGGTGATAAAACCACCATGGAAAAGATCGATGCCATCATTTACACTCCAGACAACAGGATCGATCATAAAAAAGAATTGGATGCTACTAAAATAGTATACGAATCAGAAACTTTTGATTACCGTGCAGCAGCCCAGAACAGGGATGCTACCATACCGCGTTCAAAATTCATTGTCCGCAAGGCTGTTCCTGTTTTCCCCGACACATTGTGCTGGGTTAGGGATTTTGCCTACTCTTATAATGAGCCCATGTCTCAAAAATATTATAGTTATCCTGCTTTCGGAAATTATCCGGTTGTTGGGGTTAACTGGAAGCAGGCAACTGCATTCTGCGAATGGAGAACACATTTATTGAATGCGTACCTCCAATCTAAGAAAAGAGCGCCTGAGTCTGATTTCAGATTACCGACTGAAGCCCAATGGGAATATGCAGCCCGTGGCGGACGTTCACAAGCTGATTATCCTTGGGGTGGTTACTATCTGAGAAATAAAAAAGGTTGTTTACTGGCCAATTTTAAACCTGGTCGTGGAAACTATCCTGAAGATGGTGGACTATATACCGTGAGAGCTGATGCTTACTGGCCAAATGATTTTGGTTTATACAATATGTCGGGTAATGTGGCTGAGTGGACCGCTTCTTTGTATTATGAAGGAGCCTACAATTTCCAGCACGATATGAACCCCGATATCCGGTATAACGCCAAAGAATCTGACAGGCCCCGCGACAAACGTAAAGTGGTGCGTGGTGGTTCATGGAAAGACGTTGGATACTTCCTGCGTTGCGGAACTCGCTCTTATGAATACCAAGACACAGCAAAATCATACATCGGTTTCCGTTGTGTGATCGATCTGCCGGCTGAATCAAAGAAACGTGGTAAATAAAAATTCCCAAAACTAAAGAAACTATTAACAGTACCTGCATGCATCATGCAGGTACTTCATAAATTTTTGTGTAATTAAATTTTAAAATAAACTCCCAGTTCAAACTTTAAATTCTTAAATCATGCCTCACAACAAAAGAACATTTTTGACCTTAATTGATGTATTGGTAAGTGCAGGTGCTGCGGTAATCATCTTTGCAGCATGGGCAAAACTTACTCACCAGTCTTACGCTGACTTAATGCTAACTGTGGGTATGTGGACAGAGACAGGTATCTTCTTGGTTTATGCCGCTATTGAGTGGATCAAACCAAAACATCATGAGGAAGATGACGAACCGAATGAAGGCGTAGAAAATCCTTCTTTGGTTTCTATGGACAAAATGTTACAAGAAGCAGACATCACTCCGGCTAATCTTAAAAAACTGGGTGAAGGTTTCAATAAATTACATGGTACCGTAAGCAACCTGCATGAAGTAGGTGATGTAGTTAAATCTACCGGCGACCTGAATAATAAAACAAAAGAAGCTACAGTTGCTTTGGGCAATATGACCACTGCTTTTGCTAGTAGCGCTGCAACGATGGGTTCTTTCAGCAGTGCTGCTGAAAGTGCAAAAGGTTTCCATGAGCAGGTACAGGTGTTGACCAAGAACCTGGGTTCATTGAATACCATTTATGAACTGGAGTTAAAAGAAAGTAATAATCACCTGAAGTCTTTGAATACTTTCTATGGTAAACTGGCCGAAGCCAGCCAAACTATGATGGGTACTGTAGAAGATGCAACAAAAGCAAAAGAGCAGATCAGTACATTGGCCAATAATCTGGGCAAACTGAATGCGGTGTACGGCAATATGCTGAGCGCAATGCAGGGACGTTAATACGTTTTTCGTTTTCTGCTTCATGCAACAACTATTGCGTTGTGCATTTTGAAGAAAACCGGAAACTGAGAACTAACAAAAATCTTAACACAGTAAATCTAAAATATTATGGCTTTACCTAGAGAGCCCCGACAGAAGATGATCAACATTATGTATTTGGTGTTGACAGCTATCCTGGCGCTGAACGTATCTGCAGAGATATTGGAAGCGTTTAAAACGGTGGACAAAAGTTTGCAGAACTCCAGTGCAAACCTAAGCAATGCGAATAAAACCTTGTATGAGTCTTTGGAATCTAAATTGAAAGACGAAAAATATAAAGACCAAGCTGCTATCTGGCAACCCAAAGCAGAACAAGCAAGAACACTTTCAGCTGATATCATCAAATACATGGAAGAGCTGAAAGGCTCACTTAAAAAGAATGCAGGGCTGACAATCAAGGCAGACGGATCTGAAAGTTTTAAAGAAGATAATCTGGAAGCTTCTACACGTTTGTTTGAAAAAGATAAGAAAGGAGAAGAACTGAAACAAAAACTAGATGCTTATAAAGTAGCCATGTTGGCTATTGACTCTTCTTTTGCCGGACAGTTTGCCAATAATTTCCCGGTAAATACTGAGCCTGTGCAAACAAAAACAGGCGTTAAAGATTTTACCCTGGGTTATTTTCATATGACACCTACTGTTGCTGCTCTCACTATGTTGAGTAAGTTCCAGAACAATGTAAAGAATGCTGAAAACCTGATCGTAAGCTATTGCCATAGCAAGATCGGTTCTGTAGAATATGTATACAATCAGTTTAAACCCATCATCGGTACAAGTTCTACATACCTGATGCCTGGTGAAGACATGACGGTTACTGCCGGTATCGGTTCATTCAGTACTGCAGCCAATCCAACCATTACGATCAACGGTGTTTCTAAACAAGCAGATGTTGATGGTGTGGCCGTGAATACTTTTAAAGTATCTGGTTCAGGTTCTGTACATGTAAAGATCAATTTTAAAAAACCAGATGGTTCCAGCGGTGAAGTTGAAAAAGATATTCCTTATACCGTAGGACAACCAAGTAGTGCAGCTGTTTCTTTGGATAAGATGGATGTATTTTATATCGGTCTTGAAAATCCGATCACCATTGCCTCACCAACAGGTATGGAGCAAACAGGTGTTAGTGGTACAGGTTGTACAATCAACGGTACTGGTCCGAAAAGAACAGTTTCTGTTACTGCTCCCGGAACTTGTAGCATCACCATTACACCTAAAGGAAGTACTCCATATAATCATTCATACAGGATCAAAAGAATTCCTGAGCCATCATTCATGGTGGGTTCTGGAAAGGCCAGGATGCCATCGGTTGACATGAAGAGCCAGCAGTTTTGCAGGGCTGATATGGGACCGGATTTTATCTATGATGTACATTATACCGTGGTTAGTGCTACCGTATATTTTTCAGGTGCCAATTTTAATAATGTGGTTACCACTTCTATCACCGGAAACAGTTTGGCTCCGTTAGGTCAATATTTGCAACGGTGCGGACCAGGATCTGTAGTATCATTCGACAATATTAAAGTATCCGGCCCTGATGGAATTAGGGTAATTGATGGTAAATCATTTGCATTGTATTAATCGTTTATTAATAAAGAAGAGCTATGAAAAAGCGTTTGGTAAAATATCTTTCTTTGGCAATTTGCTTTTGCATGCTTGCCGGTGTGGTGGATGCACAAAAAAAGGTGATCCGTAATAAATCAACCCGCAAAGTTGCAAAAGGACAAACAAAGGCAACCGTAAAACCTACGGTAGCTGTTGTAGATTCCATTAAACCGGTAGTTGTGGCCCCGCTGCCTATACCCGTAAATGACAGTCTGCCTCTGAAGAAAGTGCTTAAATCATTGCGCCCTGATGAGGCCGTAACCGGAGGCGACGACAATCGTGATCGTACACCACTGGGTTATGAAAACCTTCGGATCGATGATGCGATGTTCCGTCATAAGATATGGCGTGAGATCGATACCCGTGAGAAGATCAACCTGCCCTTCAGGTATTCGGCTGATGAAAATAATGGTAACCAGCGTTTTATTTCTATTTTGTTACAAGCCATTCAGGATAGTGTAGTAACTGTATTCAGTAATATTGATGACAGGTTTACTACCCCTATGACAAAATCTGATGTGGCTAAAGCAATAGGAGGAGAACCTATTCCAGTTAAACAATATGATTCATTGGGTAATGAGATTGGCGTGGTTATGAAGGCGAGAGAGATCAATCTGGATTCCATCTATAAGTTTCACATTAAAGAAGAAGTGATATTCGATAAAGAAAGTTCTCGTTTATTCTGGAGGATATTGGGTATTGCTCCGGTGATGAATGTGATCAATTCACAGGGTATCAATCTTGGCGAATCTGAAGTGTTCTGGGTATACTATCCTGATATGCGTCCTGTTTTTGCCCGTTATGAAGTATATAACGGAAAGAATTTTGGGGCACGTATGACCTGGGAAGAATTATTTGAAAGCAGGATGTTCTACGGAAGGATCATCAAGAGCACGATCGATAACCCATACGACCTGGCTTTGAAAAATTATCCTGGTGTAAAGGAAAATACCATGTTCCAGTTAATGGAAGGAGAAAATATCAAAGAGAAAATATTTAATTACGAACAAGACCTCTGGAGTTACTAATTCCGGATCAACTAAAAAAACCGTCTTGCCTCAGGCTAGACGGTTTTTTTATGCCTGCACCGTCCGGTATATACCCAGTTTGTGGTATTTTTTATATCAAACTGACCCCTTACCTTCGTTTCGGTTTTTCATAGGATATTGGATTTTAAAGCGGGGTTGGATTTCTATCCAGACCCCTTATTTTTTTCCGGCTGGGGCTGTTGGATTTGCCGTGAAATAGTCAATCAGGATGCCTGCTTTTTTCTTTCCTACAATATTTTCAAGGGCCCCTTGATCTTGTTTTCTGATATTCGTAATTGAATTAAATGCTTTCAATAACAGGGCTGTACTGGCCTTGCCAATTCCGATTACCTGTTCCAACTCATTGGTAAAAGTTCCTTTGCTGCGCAGGTTCCGGTGATGTGTGATGCCAAACCGATGCACTTCATCCCTGATCAGCCGAACCAGTTTCAGGCTTTCACTGTCCCAGGGTAATTTTATCGACTGGGTATCGCCCGGAAAAAAGATCTCTTCTTCATTTTTTGCCAGTCCAACCACGGTGGTCTTTCCAGTCAAATGCAGTTCATGTATGCTTTGCATAGCTGCGCTTAACTGCCCTTTGCCGCCATCGATGATGACCAGCTGAGGCAGTGGACTATTTTCTTCTACGAGGCGTTTATATCGCCTGTATACCACTTCTTTCATGGTGGCAAAATCATTGATGCCGGTTACCGTTTTTACATTGAACCGTCGGTAGTCTGATTTACTGGGTTGCCCCTGTTTAAAACATACCATGGCTGAAACGGGGTAGCTGCCCTGAAGATTTGAATTATCGAAACATTCAATATGCATCGGCAATACAGGCAATTGCAGGTCTTTCTGCAATTGGTGTAAAATTTTAATTTTTTCTGTTTCTGTTTTTTCTTCGAGGTTCAGCATTTTCTTATGCCTCAGTTCTTCACGAAAATGAACCACATTTTTTTCTGAGAGCTCAAGCAGTTTTTTCTTGTCGCCGGTCTTTGGAATGGTAATGATGGTGTCTGCCTCAGGGAATTCAATGGACATGGGTACAATGATCTCCTTCGCATCACTGTTGAATGTATGTCTCATAGTAGCCACGGCAAATGCAAGCATTTCTGCTGCAGGTTCGTCCAGTTTCTTTTCAAATAACAGGCTTTTGGTTTGTACAATGCTGCCATTGGCCACGGCGAGGTAATTGACATAAGCAAAGTTTCCATCCTCATACAGGTTGAATACATCTACTGTGCCAATACGGGTATTCACCACGGCCGATCTGGATTGATACTGTTGCAGGTATTCAATTTTTTTCTGAAACCGGTCAGCTTCCTCAAACTCCAGATTCTTTGCATGCTCCAGCATTTCTTTTTTAAAGTACTGGATCACCGGAGCAAGTTTACCTTTCAGCAGATTGGTTAGTTGTTGCAGGTCCTGCTGATAATTTTCGACGCTTTGTAATCCTTCACAAGGTCCCTTGCAATTGCCCAGATGGTATTCGAGGCAGACCTTGAATTTCCCTTTTTTAATATTGTTTTCTGTGAGGTTTAATTTGCAGGTGCGAAGCAGGATATTTTGTTTGATGAATTCCAGCAGCTCCCTCACTTTTACAACCGAAGTGTATGGGCCCAGGTAGGTTGACCCATCATTGATCTTTCTGCGGGTAAAGAATACCCGTGGAAAGGGTTCTTTTTTGATCACGATATAGGGATAGGTCTTGCCGTCCTTCAGACTGATATTATACTTGGGCTGAAATTCTTTGATCAGGGTATTTTCTAACAGAAAGGCTTCGTGTTCATTGTTTACGATCGTAAATTCAATGTGGTGGATACGCTGAACCAGTTCATAGGTCTTATGCGAACTGAGGTTCTTTAGGAAATAGGAACTAACCCTCTTGCGTAGGTGCTTTGCCTTGCCTACATACAACAATTCATTGGCGGAATCATAATACTTATAAATTCCGGGTTGTGTGGGAATAGTGGCGGCAATGCGGGCAAAGGCTTCTTGTGTCATGATATCAAAAATCCCAGCTGATCTTTTCTTCTTTTTCTACCACCGAAGATCCATCGGGATTGTTTACGATAATTACTTTTTTGCACCATTTATCTCCCTGCCAGGTGAGTTGCATCGTTTTGTTTTCGGATACTTGCTTCACCATATACACCCTTCTTATATTTCCGGATTTGGGATCAACATATACATCCCAGTGCCTGAGGGTCATACTATCTGGCAACTCCCCAATGGGATCATATGTAAAGGTGAGTGCATCGATCGATTGGTCCATGAATTTCTTTTCTGTAAAAAGATTGATCAGGTTCACCGAATCAATTTCAGGATGCAGGAACTCATCTACTTCCTTTGTAAGGCTTTCGATCTTTAGCCAGGCAGAATCTGTATGATCGTTGATGGTTCGGTATTTCATGGGGTTGATCCCCTTGTGCAGGATATCGTATAGCTGGCCTTTAAAATAACTGGTAACCGGAAAAAAACTTTGCTTTTCAGGTGCAGGTTTTTCCTGTGGGGCTATTGCTTGTTCGGTGCTAGCATTATTTTTAGCACCCTGATTACAGGATTGTAGCAAAGCAACGACCAATAGGAGGGGGATCAGTTTATTCATCTTCCAAAATTAACCGGAAACGATGGTAATTCAAAAAAGAGGATAGGGTTTGAAAATGCCGGAAAGGCTAAAGTAATGGCTTTGAACCATGAGCATTAAAAATTGCAGGAAAATAGTTATGAAAATTAAAAGCTTTTAACCACACCAACTTTCAGGCCCATATTGTAGAGCTTTTCAGTAACGGTCGATTTCTTGTTATAGGTTGAAAACAACTGGTATCTTAATTGAGGACCAACCTGTAAGGCAAATCCGCCAAGTTTATAGTTCAGATAGGTTTCGATACCTGTATTCATATTCCATCTGCGCAGCAGGGTTTGGTCAGACACATAGTTGTTGTAATCAGAAGAGATGAAATGCGTGGCACCGCCCATGATGAAACTGGGTTGAACAGAGGCACCGGCATACCATTCCATTTTATTATTTCCCGCGATCCTGAAGGCAAATCCAATGGGAATCGAGAACTGGAAAGTGGTATTGTGTACAGTAACGGGATTTAGTCCGTATGAATTAGAAAGCGTGGAAGTGCGGCTCGATAAGAAAGTATGTCCGTTATTAAGGTCGTTCATCAACAGATTAGTGAGAATGGGGTGATTGGTGAGATCAGCATCCACTCCATAACTGGTATAGTTAACCTGAACACCCGCTTTTAAACGCAGGTTTTTTGCAAAGGAATAGGCAAGTCCAATACCCGCTTCAAGTCCGAGGGCAGGATGCTGACTAATTTTTTTATCTCCGGTTGATAAAGCTTGGCCAAATGCTGCAGTTGGCATCACCGGGTTCATATCGGTACCCAGGGTGCGGTAGCCAATGCTTGGTGTAGCATACAATTCCATGGCCATGCGGTCTTTCCATTTGTTTTTGCCTGGCTTATTATATAAGGCATAGTCTTCAATCCAGGCCTTATCGTCGTTGGCTTTCAATTTGTTGTTAGCAGAAGGCGTATTTGAATTCAATGTTAAGCTGGCAATATTTGCATCTGAAATATTCGTTTTCAGATTATTGTTTCCGTTTACATCTACATTAATTTCTGAACCCTCTGTGTTCGTATTTTGTGTAATGGAGGTGTTGTTGTTTGCTGAGGTATTATTCTCTGAAACTGAATTGACATTACCGATACTGATGGTGGTAAAGATATTATCGCCGGTCACTACCTCGCTGTTACCATTTTTATGTTGACGATGCTTGGCCTTGTTGGTTACAGTGGAAGCATACAATTGCCTGTCTGATCCTTTTTTATTTGTAGCAAGTTCGTGGCGGTTGCCCAACTGAATTACAGGTTTGTTGTTGAGGCTGCTGTTTTCCTTGTTTTTACCAGAAAGAGTGCCCGAGTTATTTACAGCGGTAGAATTATTGTTAATTGAATTAGCGGTTGCGGGAAGATTGTTTATTTGTGTAGCATCTTCGTTCTGCACGGTAGTACCGTTATTGTTATCGGTTGCCGTGGAATTGGTTTGATTTGAATTTTTAACCTGATTGTTATTATTGCTGTTTTGTTTGGATGCTGCTACTATAGTTGTACTTGCATTGTCGTTGGTATTCAGGTAACCTAGGAATAATAATGCCAGCAGCATAAGCATACTCACCGCAATAGAAGGCCATTTCCGGCTAGGATGTAGATCATTGTAGATGCTATGCCAAACCCTTTTGGATGGATACATCCTGAACTCATCTGTTTTTTCTCTCAGCAGTTGTTCGAAATCGTCAGTATAAAAATTTTTCTCCATCTTTCACATAAAAGCATTTTGTAAAACCGGGTTTCAAATATTGGATAAAGTATGCTTGTTCACTTTAATAATATCACCTTGGAGCTACGGCGGCATACAATGCAGCTTTGGGCCTTGGTTTATGAATGATCTTTTTCTTCACCAGTATCTCTTCCAACATCGCTTTTGCCCTGGTGTACTGGCTCCGGCTTGTACTTTCTTCAATATCCAGCAAGTGTGCGATCTCTTTGTGCGAAAATCCTTCAATGGCATACAGGTTAAGAACAGTTCTATAACCTAAAGGCAACATCCGGATACAATCCACCACTTGTTTGGCCTGCATGATCGAAGGGATCATATCTTCCTTCACATGAACACTGCTGGCATGAATAATATCTACACTATCAGCAAATTTTTTATTCTTCTTGAGGATATTGATACAAGTATGTACCACTATTCTCCTGATCCATCCTTCCAAGGCCCCTTCATTCCGGTATTGGTGCATTTGGGTAAATACCTTGATAAAACCCTCCTGCAACATATCCTCTGCATCTTCTCTATTCTTGGCAAAGCGGTAACAAACACCCAACATTCGGGGGCTAAAACGTGTATACAATGCCTCCTGGGCAGCGGCATTGTTCCTAAGACATCCGGCTAACATTAGCTCTTCTGTCATACTTGCTGGTTTGTTTTACCCTATAAATATAGACAAAATAGTATAAACTGATGCTGCTTGGGGAAATAAAAACAAACAGGTTAATAACTGCCCTGAACCGGTGGAAAAAAGCCAAAATCGACCATATAATTTAAATAGCACACATAAAAACAGCCATATAATCAGATAGTTATATGGCTGCAGTAAAAATCTTCCCCAAGAAGGGGGATCGATCTTATTTTATTTTGAAACCGGTTTTTTCCGGATCAGACTATCCGGAGGATATACTGATTTTATGCTATCTCTTAAACTGGTGGTCCAGTTGGCTACGGCCAGTTTTTCGGCATCGGTTAATATCGAAGTACGATGGATCCAGGTATAGGAGGAAATGGGCATGCCTCCTTCTTTTACTTCTTCATTTATTTTATCCAGTTTACGGTATTGACGGCCAATAGAGTATCCGGCAAATTCAGAGAAATTAAGTTCTTTTTTCCCTTCTTTCACATGATCGGCCAGCCACCAGGCTACGGGTTGAATATTATTATACCAGGGGTATTCGGTATTGTTACTATGACAATCGTTACAGGCTTTTTTGAAGATCGCCTGTACTTCTTCAGGTACCTGATGAACGGTGGTAATGTCCTTCGAATAGGCTTCAGGACCTGCGGCTTTATTCTTTGCCGGATGAAAGAACTGGATCGCCACAAAAGCGATGAATAAAAGCAGGAACAATGTTTTCAGAATTTTTTTTAACATGGTGGTTAATTTTAAGTGGATATGATGATTTAGGCTGTCAGGATTTGACCGGTCATTTCAACGGGTACGGGTAAACGCATTACGGTTAAGATGGTTGGCGCAAGATCGCCCAGTTTTCCCGGACTGAGTTTTCCTTTCCATTCCATATCGATGATGAAGAAGGGCACCAGGTTCAGCGAATGCGCTGTATTGGGCGATCCGTCTTCATTGATCTCATAATCGGCATTGCCATGATCTGCAGTAAGAAAAACAGTGTATCCGTTTTCCAGCGCGGCAGTCACTACTTTCTCAACACAACTGTCTACTGTTTCCACGGCTTTGATCACGGCCTCCCATACTCCGGTATGGCCCACCATATCGGCATTGGCGAAATTGAGACAGATAAAATCGGCTGTCTTGTTCCTGATCTCGGGGAGGATGGCTTCTGTTACTTCCGCTGCACTCATTTCGGGTTGCAAGTCGTAGGTAGCTACTTTGGGCGAAGGGATCATGATCCTGCGTTCTCCGGTAAATGGCGTTTCACGGCCTCCGCTGAAGAAGAAACTGACATGCGGATATTTTTCAGTTTCGGCAATGCGGATCTGCGTTTTTTGATGTTGTTGTAATATTTCGCCAAGCGTATTTTTCAGGTCATCATTTTCAAATACCACCGCTATATTTTTAAAGCTATGGTCGTATTGTGTCATGGTGGTAAACTGCAGCGAAAGTTTGTGCATATCAAACTCGGGCATATCGGTTTGTGTAAGCACCTGTGTTATTTCGCGGCAGCGGTCTGTTCTGAAATTAAAGCATATCACCACATCTCCATCACTGATGGTAGTTTTTCCAACAGTATCATTGATGATGGGTTTAATGAATTCGTCGGTGATCCCGGCTTCATAAGATCGTTGAACGGCCTCAAGCACATTTTGGGTTGTGGTACCGATACCATTCACCAGTGCATCATAGGCGAGTTTAATTCTTTCCCAGCGTTTATCCCTGTCCATGGCATAATATCTTCCGGTAACACTGGCAATTTGTCCGGTCGTTTGTTTCAGGTGTTGCTGCAAGCTGGTCAAAAATCCCAGTCCGCTTTTTGGATCGGTATCCCTTCCATCGGTGAAGGCATGAACCAATACTTTTTCTAAACCTTCCTGTGCACAAAGGCTGGTGATCGCCTGCAGGTGACTGGTATGCGAGTGCACGCCACCATCACTAACCAATCCGATCAGGTGCAAGGTTTTCTCTTCTTTTATTGCCGTGCGAATGGCATGTAACAAGGTTTCATTTTTAGCGAATTCACCATCCCGTATAGCTACATTAATACGCTGCAATTCCTGGTATACAATGCGGCCTGCGCCCAGATTCAAATGACCTACTTCACTGTTGCCCATTTGTCCATCCGGTAGTCCTACGGCTTCTCCACAGGCTACTAATGTGGTATTAGGGTATTGCTTATACAATGAACTTACAAACGGGGTTCGGGCATGCTGAATGGCATCACTGGCGGCAACCTTACCCAGTCCCCATCCATCCATAATGAGTAAAATAACTTTCTTATCTTCCATTTGGTAAAACTAAAATATTTGCAGCTAAAAGCCGCTGATTCCTGTCATGACTGAAGAAATTAGTCATTAATTTGCCCGGTTAACACAGCTTGGCACGTTTTTAGCGATTTATTTGTCAATAAAAACTTCGGTATATGAAACGAATGATTGTCTTGCTAACCATGGGTTTCCTATTTTCTTCCTTTACCTTAAATGCGGGAATAGATGAGGTTGCAAGTGCTTTAAAAACGGGTAATGTAGCGCAGCTGGTAAAATATTTCGACAACACAGTAGATATCATCATGCTTGATAAAAGCAATAGTTACAGCAAGAGTCAGGCTGAACTGGTGTTGAAAGATTTTTTCAGCAGCAATCCGGTTAAAAGTTTTGAACTGTTGCACAAAGGTGAAAATGCGGGATCACAATATGGCATTGGCAACCTGATCACCCGGAATGGGAATTTCCGAACTACCGTATATATGAAACAGAAAGGGGCTCAGCAATTTTTGCAAGAGATCCGATTTGAAAATAACTGATCGAACTTTTTGATGAATAATATAGCCCCGGATATTCCGGGGTTTTGTTTTTGAGTTCTTTTGTAGCTTTGCCACATGATGGATGAACAACAATTAATTCAGCTCATTAAAAATGCCTTGCAGGAAGATATCGGCGATGGAGACCATTCCACACTGGCCAGTATTGATGCGGGGGCAAAAGGGAAGGCCGTTTTAAAGATCAAGGAAGATGGGGTACTGGCAGGAATGGCAGTAGCCGAAAAGATATTCGGTTACATGCAGCCGGGAATGGTATTTACTGCGTTTAAGCGTGACGGTGACCTGATGACAAATGGTGAAACTGCTTTTGAAGTTTCCGCTTCCGTGCACACTATTTTACAGGCCGAACGACTGGTGTTGAACTGTATGCAAAGGATGAGCGGTATTGCCAGTCTGACCCACCAATACACCCAGCTCCTAAAAGGTTTCCACACACGATTGTTGGATACCCGAAAAACCACGCCAGGCTTCAGGTTGCTTGAAAAAGAAGCGGTGAGGATCGGGGGTGGCATTAACCATCGGTTCGGATTGTATGATATGATCATGCTGAAAGACAATCATATTGATTTTTGTGGAGGTATTGAACCTGCTATCAGAAAAGCCCATGCCTATGTGCAACAACATAAACCGGGGATGAAGATCGAGGTGGAGACAAGAAATCTTGCCGATGTACAAAAAGTAATGGCCACGGGCCTTATTGATCGGATCATGTTGGATAATTTTTCACCCAATCAAGTTACGGAGGCCTTGCAGCTCATTGGTAAGAAATATGAAACAGAGGCCAGCGGGGGAATCAACCTGAGCAACCTGGTCGAGTATGCGGCTACGGGGGTGGATTATATTTCCAGTGGTGCAGTCATTCATCAGGCAAGAAGCCTCGATCTTAGTTTAAAAGCCGTGATCATCTGAAACCCAGCAACAGCATGAAGAAAAAAAATTCGCCATCAGGAGGTTTGGTGTATTCTACCGACCCTAATTTCCGATTTCCTGCGGAAGATGAAAACGCTATCAGCACACCTCTTCCTGGTCAGCAAAAATTAAGGATACGTTTGGATACCCGTAATCGGGGAGGAAAGGCTGTAACATTGGTGCAAGGATTTGTTGGTACTGCATCCGAAGCAGATGAACTCGGAAAAAAATTGAAAACATTTTGTGGAACCGGGGGAGCAGTGAAAGATTTTGAGATCATTGTTCAGGGCGATAACCGGGATAAGGTTTTACAATGGTTAATTAAAAACGGATTTACGGCTTCAAAAAAAATATGATTTAATCGCGGGTAAAAGCCAATTTTTTATCTGATATAAATTTTTAATATGCGTAATGATTTTTCTAATAGCTTAATAGATAATTAACAATCTTTCGGAAATTTTATCATTACATTTACTGCAAATACCCTGTATGACATCAGCCATTTCTGAAGGAATTAAGATTAGTGTAGAAACATTTTACCAGCATGAATACAGCAATCCTGTAAATGGTGAATTTATGTTTGCTTACCGGATCATGATCGAGAATCATAATTCCTTCCCCGTTAAATTACTACGCAGACATTGGTTTATTTACGATAGCAATGGTAGTGTTCGGGAAGTGGAAGGCGAAGGTGTGGTGGGTGTTCAACCGCAGATCAATCCGGGTAAAAACTATCAATATGTAAGCGGATGTAATCTCCGTTCGGAACTGGGTAAGATGCATGGGAAATATCTCATGGAAAATATCAATAATGAAAAGCAGTTCGAAGTACTGATTCCCAGCTTTGACATGAGCGCCCCGTTTAAACTGAATTAATTCAGTTTTTATTTTTTTCAGCTTATCTTTAGTTACAGCCCTTGAAAATTTTGCTGACCAGCCGGATAACCCCTGCTGACCAATGATTGAATTATTATTTTAAAATCATTTGAAAAAATTTTATGTCAAAGATCACATTCTCCAATGTTCATAATGAATTTTATACGAGCCTTAAAAATTCGGTAGATGAATATTTTGAAAAAAATAAGATGAACAGAACCGGCGACTGGAGGCTTTTCAGTAAAACGATCATCCTGTTAGGCGCTTCAATTACCATGTATTGTTTATTGATGTTTGTAAAGATGGATGTATTGCCGGCTTTGTTGTTGTGTGGAGGACTTGGTTTTCTGTTTGCCTCCATGGGTTTTTGCATCATGCACGATGCCAACCATGGCAGTTATTCAACCCATCCATTGGTGAATGATATTTTAGGATTCAGCGCCAATCTTTTAGGAGCCAATGCGTATTTCTGGAGACAAAAACATAATATTTTACACCATACCTATACCAATGTAGACGGGCTGGATGATGATATTGCCAAGAGCCCGATCATCCGTCAATGTGAATCACAAAAATGGGTTCCGGCACATAAAGTTCAACATCTTTACCTGCTGCCTGTATATGCTTTGTCGTCTATCTTTTGGATATTCTTCATGGACTTCACTAAATATTTCACAGGAAAGATCTATACTACCGTGGCCTGGAAAATGACTGCCAAAAATCATATCACTTTTTGGATCACGAAATTATGGTACCTGGGAGTTTATATCATTATTCCGGTAATGGTATGGGGCTTTCTTCCCTGGCTGGTGGGGTTTTTAGTGTTGAATGTAGTCATGGGATTAACCCTGTCGCTGGTATTCCAGTTGGCACATGTATTGGAGAATACGGAATTTGAGCATATCGGACTGGATGAAACCAAGCATATTGAGACAGCCTGGGCCGAGCATCAGTTAAGGACCACGTCTAATTTTGCCATGGACAATAAACTGATCAATTGGTTTGTAGGCGGGTTGAATTTTCAGGTAGAACACCATCTTTTTCCTAAAGTAAGTCATATTCATTATCCTGCCATCAGCAAGATCGTGATGCAGAAATGTGCCGAATTTAATCTGCCCTATAATTATTATCCTACCATGTGGCAGGCATTGGGCTCTCATTTCCGCGTGATGAAATTTCTGGGAAAAAGACCGGCTGCTTCCCAGCAACAGGTGCAGGCTGCTTAATTGTAATAGCACCTATACGTTAGCGTGAGTGATTGTTATGGCTTGTATTTTGCCCCCTGGAAAATGCTTTCTGCATCCAGGGCCATCAACTCCTTTACACTCGTTTTTGAATTTTTAGACATGTATTTTTTTACGATCTGCCATCCGGCAAAGGAACCAATATTGCCGGGTGAAGCAGCACCCAGCTCCTGTGTTTTAGGCCCGTCTCCGATATAATTCTTGATGATATTGTTGTCGATCGTTTGTAAAAAATTATTTTGTACAAACAGGTCCCATACCGCCTTTTCATGGGCATAGCAATCATCCAGTTGTGTTTTGCTGTACCCAATGATCTTATAAGCATCGGTGTAAGGCAATAATTTAGTCAACAGATAAAGCCTTTTTCCTTTTTCAACCATTTGCTGCACCAGCGGCCTGTCGGCCAGATTTTCGGGATACATATCCAACACTATATTTTTCATGGCATTCACGGCAATATAATCGGGTTCAAACCGGTTGCTGATATATTCCGGATAGGTTTCCTGTACCAGTGCCGAACGGTACAACGAATAATTTTTTCCCAGGTGCTGGTGCAATCCAACGATGATGGCATCATCCGTGAGGATATCTCCAAATCCATCTACCGGTCCGATATAGGTGATGATCTTTTGTGGCTGTTTGTAATCGGGGAAATAATATTTCAGAAACTGCAGGCCCTGGCGAATATCTTTTTCATAGGGACTAAAATCTTTGAAAACGATATTGGCCGTGTCATATAAATTCCGGTAGGCATGAATAAAACCCATCACATATTGGGTGGTGCTATCAGCCGGCCATTTGGGATCGCAATTGAGGATGGTGGTGAAAAAATTCTCTCCAAAAGAAGGGTATTTGGCCTGGATATTGTCCAATTGATTTGCAAAACCAACCGTATCAATACTGAACAGGTCTTTTTCAAAATGGGCCGTACTGGTGCTGATCTTAATATCCGACACATCGGGGATATCATTCCCGTTTTTACAGGAGAATAAGCCCAGGAGGGCAATGCAGGAGCCGATAATCAATCTCATAAGTATAAATGCTTTTGAATGAATTAACTTTGCAAAGAAATAGAATTATTGCAAACCATAAAGTTAAACCTGATCAACGGTATATCTATATGAAAATATTCCTGGCCCAACAGAACTATCATATTGGAAATTTTGAAAGCAATACCCAAAAAATAATCTCCGCCATCGAATCGGCCAGGGCGCAGGGTGGCGACCTGATCGTGTTTAGCGAGTTGAGCATCTGTGGTTATGCCCCCCGCGATTTTCTGGAATTTGATGATTTCATTACTAAATGTGAAGATGCGATCGAACAGATCAAGCCCTATACAAAGGATATTGGGGTATTGGTGGGAGGCCCGCAGCGCAATTCGGTTAAAGAAGGAAAGGCCTTGTTTAATTCAGCTTTCCTATTGTACAACCAGGAATTGAAGGGGGTGGTTCAAAAGACCTGTTTACCTAATTATGATGTATTTGATGAGTACCGGTATTTTGAGCCTGCCTATGCATGGGATATTTTAGAATTCAAGGGGAAGAAACTGGCCGTAACTGTTTGTGAAGATATCTGGAACCTGGGCGATAATCCCTTGTATAGAAAATGCCCGATGGATGAACTGATGATGTCTAAGCCGGATGTGATGATCAATTTATCGGCTTCACCATTCGACTATACCCATGATGAAGACCGTAAGGCCACCATCAAGGCCAATGTGAGTAAGTATAAGATCCCGTTGTTCTATTGTAATTGTGTGGGTAGTCAAACCGAAGTTGTTTTCGACGGAGGCTCCCTGGTATTTGATGCTGCTGCAAATTTGCGCGGACAACTTCCCAAATTTGAAGAAGCGTTAGAATCTTTCATTTTACTTGATGATGGAACAATTGATGCGCCGATAATTGAATCCGCTGATTCGGTTCGCGATGCCTTGCTGGACCCGGCTCAACTGGATGAGAGTTTGCATATCGCGCAGGTGCATGATGCCATCGTGATGGGTATCCGCGATTATTTTTCAAAAATGGGTTTTACAAAAGCCATCCTGGGCAGTAGCGGAGGTATTGATAGTGCCGTTACCCTGGCACTGGCCTGTGAAGCATTGGGAGCTGAAAATGTTAGGGCAATATTGTTGCCTTCTGATTACTCTACTGCACATTCGGTAGATGATGCGGTAGCCTTAAGTGTTCAACTTGGCAATCCTTATGATATCATTCCCATCAAGAATATCTATCAAAGTTTTCTTGCTGAACTTGAACCATTCTTTAATAAACTGCCATTCGGTATTGCAGAAGAAAATATACAGAGCCGTACCCGCGGAAACCTGCTGATGGCCATGGCCAATAAATTCGGTTATATTTTATTGAACACTTCCAATAAAAGCGAACTGGCCACCGGATATGGAACCTTGTATGGTGATATGGCGGGAGGACTGGCGGTGTTGGGCGACTGTTATAAACTGCAGGTGTATGCATTGGCCAGGTATATCAACCGGAATGCACAACTGATCCCCGAAAATATCATTCAAAAAGCACCCAGTGCAGAATTGAGGCCGGGTCAGAAAGACAGTGATTCACTGCCCGACTATGCGGTGCTGGACAAACTCTTATATCAGTATATTGAAAAAACACAGGGACCCAATGAGATCAAGGCACAAGGATTTGATGCTGCCCTGGTTGACCGCGTATTGCGCATGGTGAACCTGAATGAGTATAAGCGCAGCCAGTTTTGTCCCATCATCCGCATTTCGCCCAAAGCCTTTGGTGTGGGCAGAAGGATTCCAATCGTTGGAAAATATCTGTCTTGATTTTAACAAAGTTTTTTTCCATTCATCAATCCCTTAAAATCATTGTTCGGGCTTAGTTCGTATTTTGTGGCCAGCTGCCAAGGAATGGGCATAAAATTATTTAACACGGAAAATTTGAACAAATATTCAACTTGCATTTAATTTAACAAGGTATCAATATGATGACACAAACATCTGAAGACATTCGGCTGCTGAATGAAAAGATTGGACAAGCGGCAGGATTTGTAAACAGGATCAATGACGAACTGGGAAAAGTGATCGTTGGGCAACAGGGAATGATAGAACGATTACTGATCGGCCTGTTGAGCAACGGCCATGTATTGCTGGAAGGGGTTCCCGGTCTGGCAAAAACACTGGCCATAAAATCACTGGCACAAACGGTGCATGCGCAATTCAGCCGTATCCAGTTCACACCCGACCTGCTTCCCGCCGATGTGGTAGGAACCATGATCTACAACCAGGCGAAAAATGAATTCATGGTGCGTAAGGGTCCCATCTTTTCCAATTTTATTTTGGCTGATGAGATCAATCGTGCCCCGGCAAAAGTACAAAGTGCTTTATTGGAAGCTATGCAGGAACGGCAGGTAACCATTGGTGATACTACTTATAAACTGGAAGAACCATTCCTGGTTCTGGCTACACAGAATCCGATCGAGCAGGAAGGCACTTATCCCTTACCGGAAGCCCAAGTAGATCGTTTCATGTTGAAAGTAGTGGTGGATTATCCCAGTAAGCAGGAAGAACAACTGATCATTAGGCAGAATACCCTGGGACTAAGTTTTCCGCCAATTAATGCCGTGGCTTCTACCAGCGAGATACTTGCTGCGAAAGAATTGGTAAGGCAGGTTTATCTTGATGAGAAAGTTGAGAATTATATTTTGGATATCGTGTTTGCAACAAGGTTCCCCGAAAAATATAACCTGCCCAAATTAAAAGGGTTGATCAGCTTCGGCGGGTCGCCCAGGGCAAGCATCAATTTAGCGCTGGCGGCTAAAGCCTATGCATTTTTGAATAAAAGAGGATTTGTGATCCCCGAAGATGTACGCAGTATTTGTAAAGATGTGTTGCGCCATCGTATCGGACTCAGTTATGAGGCCGAAGCGGAAAATGTAAATGTGGAACAGATCATCAATGAAATACTGAGGGTGGTAAATGTGCCCTAATGCAATATTGAATATTCCCTGAACAACATGATGACCACCGAAGAGATATTAAAAAAGGTTCGAGAACTGGAGATCAAGAGCAAGAAGATCACCACCCATTTGTTTACGGGTGAGTATCATTCTGCGTTCAAGGGAAAAGGAATGAGCTTCCGGGAAGTGCGGGAATACTATGCCGGCGATGATGTTCGGTTCATCGACTGGAATGTGAGTGCCCGGTTCAGTCATCCTTTTACCAAAGTATTTGAAGAAGAAAGAGAACTTACAGTGATGTTGCTGATCGATACCAGTGCCAGCAATTTATTTGGCACCGTTACCCGCCTGAAACAGGAACTGATCACCGAAATGGCTGCGGTACTCACGTTCAGCGCCATCAGCAATAATGATAAAGTGGGGGTGATATTTTTCAGCGATACCATTGAAAAATTCATTCCTCCCAAAAAAGGTCGTCAGCATGCCTTATACATTGTGCGCGAACTATTAACGACCAGGGGTAAACGCAAAGGCACCAACCTGGATGAAGCCATTCGGTTCTTCAGTCATGCCGTGAAACAACGCAGCATCGCATTTGTACTCTCCGATTTTTTAACCACCGGGTACGATGATGACCTGAAGGTGATCGGCAACAAGCATGATGTGATCGGGATCAGGGTATATGATAAAATGGATATGCAATTGCCTGAAGCAGGACTGATACAGGTGCAGGATGCTGAAACGGATAGCAGTAGATGGATCGACAGCAGCTCTGCTACTGTGCGGTACAATTATCAACAGCATTTCATGCAGCAAAGCGAGTTAAGCAAAAATTATTTCAGAAAGGCCGGGGCCGAACTGCTGCATGTTCGTACCGATGAGGATTATGTAAAGATCTTACAACAATTTTTTATCAAACGCAATTGATGGTCCTTTTACAATATATTTTTAAAGCTGTACCAGGGCGTCATCATCAATGGATGTATCGGATTGTTGTATTTTTTTCGATGGCCTTTATGCTCTCTCCAATTGGGCTGTTGGCTCAATCGCACCAGGTACAAACAACAGTGGATAAACAAGAGATCCTGATCGGCGAACAATTTTCGCTTACCATCAAGGGCATCTATGATCCTGCCAGTGTAAAGCCTCATTGGATCGTGGTACCTGATTCCATTCCTCATTTCGATATCGTTGATAAGGGCAGGGTTGATACCTTGTTGTATAAAGACAATTCGAAAGCCATACAGCAAACGATCACCCTCACCAGTTTTGATTCGGGCAGATGGACGATCCCTTCCATGTTGCTCAATTTTGATCCAATAAAAGACGATACCACCTATACTTTTTTCACCGATTCGATTCCTATAAAAGTGTCCTTTGCTCCGGCCGATAGCAGCAATCAGTTGCGCGATATCAAGCCCATCATGGACGTAAGTATCACTGATTATACATGGTATTATATTGCTGCAGGCATCTTGTTATTATTACTGATCGGTTTCTTCATCTGGAGATACCTGAAAAATAAAGACAAGCGGCCCATTGCCGAAAAGGGTAAAAGGGTAAACCCATACGAGGTGGCCATGCAGGAATTGAAAAAACTGGAATCGGCTGAACTGACCGAAGCTGTTTCGATCAAACGTTTCCATATCAAACTGTCGGAAATAGTAAAACAATACTTAAGTGGAAGGTATCATAAGAATCGGAACAATCTAACCACGGGTGATCTGTTGATCGTGTTGAAGGAAACAGGATTGAGCACCGATGATCTTTCCTCACTGGCTACTGTGCTGCGTTGCGGCGATGCCGTTAAGTTTGCCAAATATCTGCCAGAGACAACTGAATCAAAAGATTGTTTAACCGGGATGGTTCATTCCATAAAACAGATTGAGCAGTTGCTGGCTCAACAAAAAATATAAAATTGCTGTACAATTACTTTAAAAATATAAGTTTCGCCCATCCCTGGTGCTTTCTGCTGCTCGCATTGATCCCTGTGCTGCTGATCTGGTATATTAAGTATCAGCACCGTCATCAGGGCGCTTTGCTGCTTTCCGATATTTCTGCACCGGGATTGGGTTCATGGAAAACAAGTTTACGGCACCTGCCTTTTCTGCTCAGGCTATTAGCCATTACCGTTACTATCGTGGCATTGGCCCGGCCCCAAACCATCAATGAAGAACAGCATGCAGAGGGCGAAGGAGTTGATATCGTCATTTGTTTGGATGTAAGTGGAAGTATGACGGCGCAGGACTTTGCTCCCAACCGGCTGGAAGCAGCAAAAAAAGTAGCCATTGATTTTGTGAACAAGCGACTTACTGATCGTATTGCTGTGGTGATATTTTCGGGCGAAAGTTTTACGCAATGCCCGCTGACAACCGACCATGCGGTACTGATCGATGCCATCCAGAACATCCGCAACGGACTGCTCGAAGATGGCACAGCCATTGGATCCGGATTGGGCACCAGTGTAGATCGGTTGCGCCAAAGCAAGGCAAAAAGCAAAGTGGTGATCCTATTGACCGATGGAGAAAATAACGGTGGATTGATTGACCCGCAAACCGCCAAGGAAATTGCCAAAACATTCAGTGTGAAAGTATACACCATCGGAGTAGGTACTGATGGTATTGCCCGGCAGCCCGTACAAACACCGTTGGGGGTGGTGATGCAGGATAGTAAAGTATCGATCGATGAAAATTTATTAAAAGAAATTGCTACCGAAACCGGGGGCAAATATTTCAGGGCAAAGGACAATCTTGGATTGGTCGGTATCTATGATGAGATCAACGGACTTGAAAAAACGAAACTTTCTATAACCAATACTACCCGGGTCACTGAAAAGTTTTTTCCTTTCGTCATGGCAGCGCTTCTGTTCATCCTTTTGGAATTCCTGCTCAAGTTCACCTTGTTTAAAAAATTCCCCTGATCCATCCCCGAGGGCTTATTTAACGGGAGTTGGTAAATTCATGTAATTTCGTAGGCAATGAAGGCAACCGTATATAAAAGTACAGGCAACTGGTATGTGGTAAAAGAAATTGACGATACCAAAGCACCTGAAGCGCTGAAAAAATTCAACGGACGCATGCTGGGCAAGTTTAAGATCGAGGGATTAACCAGTACCAATCCGATCGCCGTTGGAGATACCGTAGACATTGAAACAGAAAATGAACTGGAAGGGTCGGTAACCATCACGGTGATCCATGACCGAAAAAATTATATCACCCGAACCTCGCCGGCCAATAAACACCATCACCATATCATTGCTTCCAACCTCGATCAGTCGTTGTTGTTTGCTACGCTGAAGGACCCTAAAACATCAACGGGGTTCATCGATCGGTTCTTGATCACTTCGGAGGCTTATCATATTCCATCCATCATTGTGTTCAATAAAATCGATCTGTACAAACAAAAAGAGCAGGATCGGTTTTTGGAAATCAAAAAAATGTATGAGCGCATTGGTTACCCGGTATATGCCATGAGCCTTGAATCCGGCGAGGGTGTAGACGCTGTAAAATTATTGTTGCAAGATAAAATGACCTTGCTGAGCGGGCACTCGGGTGTGGGCAAGTCATCATTCATCAATACCATATTTCCCGACATGCAATTGAAAACACAGGATGTGAGCGGCTGGAGCGGGAAAGGATTGCATACCACAACCTTCGCAGAAATGTTCGACCTTCCCTTTGGCGGTAAGATTATTGATACACCAGGGATCAGGGAACTGGGTCTGGTGGATATTCCACGGCAGGAATTATCACATTATTTTCCGGAGATGCGGGCACTGATCAATGATTGTCAGTTCAACAACTGTATGCATATGAATGAACCGGGATGTGCGGTAAAGACGGCGGTAGAGGAAGGGGCAGTACATATTGACCGGTATATCAGCTATTGTAATATACTCGACAGTATTGAGGAAAAATCATACTGATCAAAAAGCACTGTGCTCCAGGAAAAAGGCGATCGATCTGATCACATTGTTTTTCTTAGGACTGCTTTTTTCTTCCTGCGGACAAATGCTTACTCCATTGAACATATCGTAACGAAGTGTCAGGTCCTGACCCTTGTAACGGAAATCCCAATAAAGTGAATCGGCATTGTCGGTCTGGTTTTCAAATTTGATGCGGAGATCTTCCGTCATTTTATCAGCGATGGCATAAAATTTAGACATGCTGCAATTGTCATCAATGACGGCTTCGGTGGCACCAGCTCCGGTTTGAAGTTCGTAGCTCATAGGTGTTGGTTTTCGGATTAATTAGTTTAGATCGGTACGGTTATTATTTATTCGGATTATTCTTTATAGTATTTTCTTCCTCCTTTGTATTTCGCTTTTTTTTCTGCGGCAATGGCTTTTTTATCGCCTGAAACAATCTTTTCTGCACCCACATTTCTTCCATTGGTAGGGCATCCGTATTTTTCTTGTTTGTGAAAAATCCGGCTGATGAAGCAGCCGCTTAAAAGAAAAGCTGAAGCCGTGATCAAAATGATTGCCTTTTTCATATTGTAAAGGTAAAATTTATTCAGCGTTAAAAAAGTTAAATAACCATTATCATTTCTTCTCTTTCCCTTCATCATCAGCGGCAGTTGCTTTAAACCAGCCACTGTACATCACGTAGTTATCGGCTATCCGGTTAATTTCTCCACTGATCATATTCGCTGGGATATCTTTTATCTTTTTTGCCGGTACTCCTGCATAAATACTTCCAGGTTCTATTTGGGTATTTTCCAGCACTACTGCACCCGCTGCAATGATGCTATTGCTTCCCACACGACAATTGTCCATCACGATGGCACCCATGCCCACCAATACATTATCTTCTATAACGCAGCCGTGTACGATTGCATTGTGTCCGATGCTAACATTATTTCCGATATGGGTAGCCGCTTTTTCGTAAGTACAGTGGATAATGGCCCCATCCTGCACATTTACCTTGTTTCCCATCCTGATCAGGTTCACATCGCCCCGGATCACCGCATTGAACCAAACGCTGCAATCATCGCCCATGACCACATCTCCAGCAATGGTTGCATTGGGGGCGATATAGCAGTTGTTACCAAATTTGGGGCTAATACCCTTTACAGGAATGATCAATGACATATGCTGTTTTTTTTAAGCCTGTTGGCGGTGATGATCGATGGTTTTAAAATAAATATAAGCGTATTGTTGGAAGTCGGAGCCTCCGAATTTCAAATGGTGAATAGCCTCTGTTGCCAATTCACTTCGCACTCTCAATCCGAACGTTTAATTTCGTATAAAGTTAATGCTCAGTAATCAATGACAAACAGGGAAATATTTTTGCGGAACGTAGCTCAAACCTCAGAAGCCCCATTATGCCTCGAGATCATCAGGGCTGAGGGTTGTAAATTGTTTGGCGCCGATGGGAGTGAATATATCGACCTGATCGGAGGCATCAGTGTATGCAATGTGGGGCACCGGCATCCGCGTGTGATTGAGGCCATCAAAGCGCAGCTCGACCAATACCTTCACATCATGGTTTATGGCGAACTGGTGCAAAGTCCGCAGGTGAAATTTGCCCAACTGCTTACCCAGCACCTTCCCGAAAATTTGAATTCGGTTTTCTTTACTGCATCAGGATCTGAAGCCACTGAAGGCGCCATGAAACTGGCCAAGCGGTATAGCAACCGTACACAGATCATATCTTTCAAAAATTCTTATCATGGAAGTACGCAGGGGGCACTAAGTGTGATGGGCAGCGAATACTGGCAACAGGCATTTCGTCCCTTATTGCCCGATGTGTTGCAATTGAAATATAACCATCTGGATGATCTGCAACAGATCACAGAAAGAACTGCCTGTGTGATCGCTGAAACTATTCAGGCAGAGGCGGGCGTAAATCCTCCCAAAAATGACTGGCTAAAAGCACTCAGAAAAAGATGCGATGAAACAGGAACCTTACTGGTATTAGATGAGATACAATGCGGATTCGGTAGAAATGGAACCTTATGGGCATTTGAACAATTTGGGGTTGTGCCCGATATCTTATTGTTGGGTAAGGCCCTGGGTGGTGGTATGCCGCTGGGCGCATTCATTGCCGATAAAAAAATTATGGATGTATTGAGTTATGATCCTGTGCTGGGGCATATCAATACTTTTGGTGGTCATCCGGTTTGTTGTGCGGCCGGACTGGCAGCTTTCCATGTATTGCTTGATGAACAACTGGTGAATACGGTAAAAGAAAAGGAGCAGTTATTTGTTTCGTTGTTGACGCAAGCGTCGGAAGCCTTGCCTGTTGCTCAACGTCCGGTGATCAGGTCCTGCGGATTGATGATCGCCGTAGCCTTTGAAAATTTTGAAAAAAATAAGCAGGTCATCGATGGTTTATTAAAAGCAACAGCAGCAGGTCCTGCGGTATTCACCGACTGGTTCCTGTTTGCTGCCAATTGCCTTCGGATAGCACCTCCACTCACCATCTCAGCGGATGAGATACGGTTGGCCTGTAAACGCATTGCTGAACAGATGCTTTTGGTGAATGCTTCCTGATCATTTTCCCGGATGATAAATGCTTTCAGCGTGTTGGTAAACGGTGGCCTTATCGAGTGTCATCGGTTTAGTTTTTTGCTGCAGGTAATTTTCAACCTGGTCGTCGAAATGCTTATTACCGGGTTTAGCGCTGGCACCATACATATTAAGTGTTTCGATCAGTGGCAAACCCATTTTTGCAAATCTTGCAAAGATGACCAGCCCGTCGCCGCCGACGGATTTCAATTTTCCGTTCTTATATTTTTCGGTCCATTGTGGCGAAAGCAGATCAGGGAATCCGGCCAATGGCCATTCTTTATCGCCCCGTACCAGTTTTTGCAGATCGCCTAAACTGATCTCATTGCTGCCAAAATTATTTTTCATGTATGCGTTCACGTAACTAAACGTTTCCAGCGCTTCGGCAGTGCTGATGAATCGGGGTGGTTGACCGAGTAGCTTTTTTTTCAGGTATTCATAGGTCAGTAAAAAGATGGCAGCACCCTTGCTGTCTGTATCACCGCGTTTGTTCCAGTTCCGGAAATTGTTGATGAGGGTTGATAGTTCCGGGTAACTGTTGGGATTCAGCAAGAACATACTGTCTAATTTATACAGGTATTGCAGGTGCGTAGGCAGTTGTCTATCGAATTTTATGGCCTTGAATTTTTCATAACTGATCTTTTCATTTTGCGGGAACAGTTCAAGGAATCGTACGCTTCTGTTGAGCTGGTATTGTTCCCAGCCATCGGTCTTTGCAAACTGGTTGGCATCCAGGTTATCGGCTGCTCCGGTGGCCAAGAAGGGGGAGTGGTTGGTATTGAACAGGAATCCGCTTTTGGGATTCAGGTATTGTGGTAAGCTTTTAATATTTCTGAATTCGGTCCAAAGGGTTTTAGAAGTATTACCGGGCACGGTCTTTTTCCAGTTGTAGGCCGATGAACTATCGCGGATGGGCATCAATGCATTGTCGATATAAAAAATATTATCGTATTTATCGGCATACATGATATTGAACATGCTAAGTTCCTGTTTACTCAGGGCAGCATAGAATTCAGAAAAATTGCGCGCCTTATTCATTTGGTACCACTGATCAAGCACACCGATGCGCATATTGGCGCCCAGTCGCATAGAGAAGAAACCTTGTTTGTTCTTCATGGTAGCTCCGTACTTACTCCAGTATAATTTTCTTTTGATCTGTATGGGGATGCCTTTTATTTTCAGCTTGATGGTCTTTACTTCCAGGTTAACCCATTGTCCGTCGAATTTATATTGTAAGGGATCGTTGGGATTCATCTCCAGTTGAAATTCATCCATCCTGTCGCAGAAATTTACGGTATGTGCCCAACCCAGATTTTCGTTTACGCCGTGGAGTATACAGGGCCCGCCTGCCAGTAAACCTCCAATGATGTTGAGGCCTTCTTCACTGCAGAGATGGGCTTCGTAAAATGCCTGCGGACCGGTATTGGGTTGGTGGGCATTGATGAGCAGAAATGCTTCTCCGCTGGTGGTTTTAGCAGCATTTACGGCGAATGAATTACTGCCTTTCTTATTGAGTTCGGGCGCTTCCCATTCGCTGTTGGTGAAGATGCGCATCAGGGCCTGATCGGCACCGTTGAAAATAGTGAGCGCAAATACTCCGGCAGAAACATATTCTTTTACCGTAACCGGGAAGATCTTTTTATGCATGATCTCTGAAGGGTGTTGGGCGGCGTAGGCATTGAGACCTTGTACATAACCATCGGCCAGTTTCAGGAAATCAGGGCTAAGGGTATTCCATTTTTCTTCGGTGATTTCTTTACAGCGAAACAGGGCGAATGCATAATCTCCGGCGGCTCCTTTTTTTCCCTGTACGCTGGCCATTAGTCCTTTTACAGGTAGCAGCACTTCCTGCAAACTATTAAAATCATCTTCTGATTCGGCCCATGCCAGTCCGTAGGCAACCTGCGCATCTGTTTTGGCAAATATATGCGGTACGCCAAAAGAATCTCTTACGATATCGATGGATGCCGGGTTGATGGGAGTTTGTGCAACTGACAAAAAGCACAAGAACAGAAAGCCCGGGATCAGGAGGTATTTTTTCATGATGGAGTTACGGTATTGATTGGGTGTTTGGATGTGGAATAAAGATAATGGTTAAACGCATGAATGCAAGGGGTGGGGTATTGTACACCAATCGCCTTTGAGAATAACAAATTTGAGCGGGTTTTGTTCAGGGGTTGCAACGGATGTATTTGTCCGAATTTTTTCATGATGAGTACTAAAAAATAATTTTGATAAGTCACCGGCAAGTATTTACTTTGTATTACAAAGTGCTTTTTTATGACGACCGAACAACAATCCATCAATGATCTGCAGCACATCAAAACCATGATGGAGCGCAGCAGCAGGTTTATTAGTCTGAGTGGTTTAAGTGGCATTGCCGCCGGCATCTGCGCCCTGGTGGGTGCCTGGTTTGCCAGCGAGAAGATCAATTGCTGGGTAAAAGGCGATTGCGATCTGAGCCGATTGCTGGGCAGCGCAGGGGGGAACCTGATAAATGATCTATTCTGGATCGCCACACTCACTTTTCTGGCGGCCTTTGTGCTGGCATTTTTCTTTACTTATCTGCGCAGCAAAAAAAACGGAACACCCATTTGGGGGGCTACTACCATGCGCTTGTTCTGGAATACGATTATCCCGATCGCTGTTGGCGGCGCTTTTCTGATCCGCATGATGCAATTGGGCGAATACCAGTTGGTACCTCCCGGATGTTTATTGTTTTACGGCTTGGCCTTAGTGAATGCGAGCAAGTACACCTTGAGTGAAGTTCGTTATCTGGGCTATGGTATGCTGGTGCTGGGCTTATTCAATTTATGGTATATCGGTTATGGCTTACAATGCTGGGCAATGGGTTTTGGTATATTGCATATTGTTTACGGCATCATGATGTGGTGGAAATATGAAAGAAAATAAATTATCCGTTGAGCATGAAAAATCCCATTGAACACCTGAATAAAATTTTCGACAGCCGTATCCGGCTGGGCATCATGAGTGCCCTGGTGGTGAACAGCAGCGTTAATTTCAATGAGCTGAAAGAACTGCTGGATATCACCGATGGCAACCTGGCCAGTCACCTGAAAACACTTGATGAAGCAGCCTATATCAAATTTCAAAAGGGTTTTATCGGGCGCAAGACCAATACCACCTATTCCATTACCAAAACAGGAGAGAAGGCTTTTAAACAACATTTAGAGGCCCTTGAAAAAATGATCGGTGCTGTAAAATAATTTTTTTGTCATTTCACTTTGAAAAACAAAGCACTTTGTAAATATGAAAAAACAACTTATTCAATGGCGTGCACAACTGCTGGTTTTTTTAACGCATCGGCTGGCATTACCCTTACTAAAACTGATTCGTAAACCGGAATGCTTTCCTTATACGCTTGAAAGTTTGTTGCGCTTTGCGCCTGGCACGCTGGGTTATGATATGGCGATTTTTCTTCAGCAGCGGGAGCTTTTGTTATTGCCCTATTATGCCAAACATGATATCAAGCACGTATTGCTGCAATATGATACTACTGGTGAGGGTGAAGTTTGTTTGCAATGTTTTATGCTGGGCAACAGGCATATTTCCTTTCCGGTACTGGCCACTGTTGTTTATGGTTTTATTACAATGCCCGAGTACTGGAAAATTTTTGGTGTAGCGTATAAACGGGGTAAGAGAGCCATTCCCATATCAGAGTGGAATTGGTTTGAACTCCTGCAGGAACCTACCCAATCATTGATTCAAAAAATTGACGCATGCTAATGATTGGGTTGATCATCCGCATTGAGTTTTTATATAATTAGTTTATGTAAAATTACAACGATGAAAAAAATCTGGTTTAAAAAAACAAGTTTGGGTTATATGCCCATTCATCCGATGGGATTCCTGATCAGTTTACTGGCCCTGGTATTCATGATCCCGATCCTGATCGCCACCAATCGGCAAGCCCATTCCGTATCCGATATGTTTTATCAGCTGTTTGTTTATGGCAGTTGTACCCTTTTCTGGTGGAAATGGGTAGCCGAAAAAACAGCCGGTTAAAAATCAAGTCCTAATGCAAAATAAAGGATCGGTTTCCCTTTAAAGAAACCACTCATGGGCCAGCCTGCATCAAACTTTACAAAATAACCCAGTAAAGTACTGCGGGCACCAAAGCCATATCCGCCGGCAAAAGGACCCACGCCACCGGCCTTGATCTTGATCCTTACGGTGCCATCGTCATTGATATAATTTACACTGGGTCGTTGGATCTTATTGTAGCCTCCGTTCCAGGCGGTCCCAAAATCAACGAACTGAATGATCTGGAAATTCCGGATAAAAGCATTGTTGATGGGATTGCTGAACAGGGTAGTGAACACCGGTAAACGGAATTCACTGTTGATCACTACTGCATTATTTCCATTGGCCACATTTTGTATAAAGCCCCGCATATTAACAGTAAGACTTTGGAAAGCATATTCCTGATCATTGGCTGGAGGGTTATTGGTATTGAAGTACCGGTCGGCACCATTCTTTTTGGTATTGCTGCCCAGCATCAGCCAACCATCTACACCACCGAGGTAGTAGATCATTTTTTGATTGCCCCAACTGAAATCACCGGCTACTCTTCCGGCCCAGATAAAGTTGCGGTAGATCGGATAATAATATCGTGCATCAAAGCCCAGGTTGAAAGTATTTGGACCATCGGCAAATGCAATTTTATTTACCTGCCTGTTCCAGTCGATATACGCTTTATACCTTAAGCCATTCCAGATATTCATCGTGGGATTAAGCGAATTATCATACACGTATTCAAGTCTTGAAGTTGAATAGATAGTTTGTTCATCAGGCTGTGCCAGGAACTGAGGATCCAGTGCAGCATACACAAAACGATCCGACCTTACTCCGGTACTGAATCGAATACTTCTGTTCCTGTCGAACGGATAGGCAATATTGGCCTGATATAAATTGGTATAGAAACGACCAACGAAATTACCAAATTGATCACTGGCCTGCTGCACATTGCGATAATACGTAACGCCCCAGTCGATCCTTCTTCTATAATTCTGGTAACTGATCAACCATTCGTTGTCTTTCAGATTGGTAGAGATCTTATATCCTCCCGTGATCTTCACATCTTCCATCAATTCGGAAGTGCCCAATCTTACCAGTCCACTCAAAGGCGTACCCGAATTCAACTGGATAGGGCCACCACCACCACCATAAGGTTGATAACGGTTTATCAATACTGAATTATTAAAAGCTGCGGCCACATTTTCTACATAAAATTTTGGTGGTTTATAGGGATATAGTTTCGCTGTTTTTAAAACATCATCTACATCACTGTTACCCATCACAACAGGTTGTATATTTTTTCCGCTATCTTTTTTCTCATTGGCAAATTCAGATTGAAAAACATCTTCCGATTTTTTTGCCGTATCCTGTTGGTTGGGAATAACCTTCATGCTATCAAGTCTCCACTGATTCTTATACTCGGCCATGATCTTCTTCATATACTCAGTGGGCTGAGCAGTTACATTCCTGCGGCGCAAAGTATTCTCATCGATGGTGAGTTTGTACAGATCCTTCTCGTCACTTTGACGGGTTACTTCACTTACCTGGTTGTTGTCGCCTGCGATCCTGGTCTCACCCAGTGTGCTTTCATAATTCGTCAGTGGGAAGGTATAAGCGGAATCTTCTGAAACGGAAACCACGGCAATAGAATCCACATCAGTTTTCTTGTAAACTTTTAACAAGCTATCAACTTCTTTGGCAGAAGGATTTCTGAATATTTCCTCATTGATCAAGACCAACGTATCAAGTCCTGCTTTTTTGGTAGTGAAGAATCCGGCATAGCGATTGCCGATACCATTCTCATCACTTACAAAAGTGAAATGATTGGCATTGTATTGCATCGGATACCTTGCATTGCCATAGGTGAGATGCGATAATTGTGTGATCTGATTCAATTCGGGTTTATCGCCGAAATTGGTGATCAGGAAAATATTGTAATGGTTATTGCTGGGCAATGAAGTATCGCCACCCTTGGTTGCCGGATCCGGCCGGTTGCTCGCAAATATGATTCCTGTTTTATTGGGGAAGGCTACAAACGAAGCATCGAGATCATCGTACACATCATTGGTGATCTGCTTCAGTTTCTCTTGCTGAATTTCGAAACTATAAATATCAGTATGTCCGTTCTTAACGGCACTCAACAATAGGGTATTGCTGTTGAGCAGGTATTTCACATCCTGTACCTGATCCAATTTATCGGTAAGGTCGATCTTGTACTGTTTTATTCGCGTAACGATATCGTAAACAAACAATTTCAGTCTGCCTTCTTCTGAATAAATCACCGTGATCCTTGTTCCTTTTGGATCCCAGGCCATCAGCGGGTAGTTAGGATTGATCTCATTCTTATACCCGCGAACACCATATCTCAGCAGGGTCTTGTTCACATCTTCATCATTGTATATCACCCGCACCACTCCTTTTTTGTATTGGGTAACCACATAGGAGTTGTTCTTTTTATTGGGGTTCACATTGAACCTGAAATAATCCTGATGGTTGTTGATATCGAATGCATCCACAAAACTTCCTTTGGGATATGGTTTTCTTTTGCTGATGTCTTTCGAATATTTATCATCGGTGTATTCCATGAAATCGGCCAGTACTTCCTTGAATTTCTTTTTACAAACCTGCATACAAGCCTTGTTCATATTCTTGTAAACAGTTGCTAAGTAGAGCAGATAGGTTACATTCTCTTTTTTATATTTTTCTTCAATATAGTACCAGAATGCATGGCCGGCGATATCGGGCCGGGTAAAGGCGAACTTGTAAAAGTTTTTGTAGTTATTGCTGAGGATCTCGCTTTTCATTTCATCATCGCGTTCTGTACTCCAGTTCTCTGCGAGATAAGAAACATATCCGTCGGTAAGCCATTTGGGAAGATCGAGTAATGCCTGGTTGCCGGCAAATTCTCCGATATCATCGCCAAAGAGTCGATTCTCTGTGATGATCTCGGCGATGCCCGCCCTGATCTGATGCCGCATCTTCTGATGATCAGCATCAAAATACACCACCATTTTATTATTCACCAGTTTGGTGATGCCACTGGTGTTCTGCCAGTCCATTCCCAATCCGATATTGCTTTGCATCATATCGGCATATTCATTGTACAACACGATATTGGCACGGCGTTGCAAACTATACTCAGCCGCGGCTTCGATCTGTGGTAATTCCTTCTCAGCACTTTGGGCAATATACTTTGCCAGTTCCTGTCCGTTCTTATAAAAATAAACGTTGAAATTCTTCGTCTGGTAATAACTCCATTTGAATTTTTTATATTGAACCCGGTTCTTTCCAAATTCAACACTGTTTACCTGGGCCACCGCAAAATATGCACCCGCCAAAAGGAAACAGGAAATTAGAGATATTCTGCTGAACTTTGCCATACTGGTGAATTGATATTGAGTATTAAAATTACTTTATTCGGTTTAATCATTAAAAACAATTTAACCCCCTGTAATGTTAAAAATTAAAAGCTTTGTATTCAGTCCGATCCAGGAAAATACCTATATCCTTTCCAATGAGTTGAAGCAATGCGCCATTATTGATCCGGGATGCTATTTCGATGAGGAAAAAGAAACCCTTCGGGCCTATATTACAGAGAGTGGTTTAACCCCGCAAATGCTGCTCAATACGCATTGTCACCTGGATCATGTGTTCGGCAACAAATGGGTGGCCGATACCTATGGGCTAGCGCTGCGGATACACGCTACCGAAAAAGCCGTGCTGGATTTTGCACCCACCAGCGGACTTATGTACAATATGCCATTCGATAATTATGCCGGCGAATTCAATTATTTGAAAGAAGGCGATATGATCAGTTTGGGCGATGACCAACTAGAGGTCATTTTTGCTCCGGGCCATTCTCCCGGACATGTTTGCTTTTATTGCGCCCGTCAGCAATTTATGATCAGTGGCGATGTGTTGTTCAACAGAAGCATTGGCCGTACCGACCTGCCCGGTGGCAATCATGGTCAGCTGATCAGGAGCATCCGCGAAAAACTATTTGTATTGCCCGATGAAACCGTAGTGTATAGCGGTCATGGTGAGCGCACAACCATCGGGGAAGAGAAAAGAGAGAATCCGTTTTTAAGTTAGAACAGTCTGGGTACTTAATTATTTAATGGTCATGCATAGCTCTATCAATATTCCATTAGTGCTTTTGGGATGCAGAAAGCAAACCAGTTTATTATCGGCCCCGGCTTTTGGGGTTTCCTGCAGCAAAATAAATCCTTCATTTTTCAGGCGTGCCATTTCTGCTTCAATATCGGCCACTTCAAAAGCGATATGGTGCAACCCTTCGCCTTTCTTTTCAATGAATTTGGCGATCACCCCATCCGGGTCGGAGCTTTCGAGCAGCTCTATCTTGGTATTATCCTTTAAAAAGAAAGCGGTATTCACCTTTTCGGAGTTTACCTGCTCAGTTTTATAGCAGGTGCTGTTCAGCAATTTTTCGAACAAGGGTATCGATATCTCGAGGTTTTTAACGGCAATGCCGATATGTTCGGGAGAAAGCATAAAAAAATTATTTAATAAGGCCCATTTACGAAATAGGTAAAATGAATGGCAAAGCCTTCATTTGGCAGCTAAAGTAGAACCTTTTGCCATAATTTTGTGTTTATTAAGACAGAAACTAAACAATAGGATTTTATGTTGAAATTGCCCATTTACCTCGATAATAACGCTACTACTCCCATGGACCCCCGTGTTTTGGAGACCATGACCCCATATTTTCTGGAACATTTTGGAAATGCGGCCAGTCGTAACCATCCATTTGGCTGGGAAGCGGAAGAAGCCATTGATTATGCCCGTGAGCAGGTAGCCAAACTGATCGGTGCCGATCCAAAAGAGATCATTTTTACTTCCGGTGCCACCGAGGCCGATAACCTGGCCATCAAGGGGGTGTTTGAAATGTATGCCAGCAAGGGCAACCATATCATTACCGCTACTACCGAACATAAAGCCGTACTGGATACCTGTAAACATATTGAAAAGATTGGTGGAGAAGTGACCTACCTAACGGTTAAGCCTGATGGCCTGATCGATCTGGAAGCACTTGAAGCCGCCATCAAACCTACTACCATCCTTATTGCCATCATGTATGCCAATAATGAGATCGGTACGGTAATGCCTATCAAAGAGATCAGTGCCATTGCCCGCAAACATGGGGTGCTGGTATTCACCGATGGAACACAGGCGGTAGGAAAAATTCCGGTGGATGTAAATAAGGACGGGATCGACCTGATGGCATTCACTGCTCATAAAATGTACGGACCCAAAGGTGTGGGTGCTTTATATGTGCGTCGTAAAAATCCAAGGGTAAAAGTAACTGCACAGATGGACGGTGGCGGACACGAACGTGGCATGCGCAGCGGAACCCTGAATGTTCCCGGTATCGTTGGATTTGGTAAAGCTTGTGAATTATGTCAACTGGAAATGGAAGCCGATACCAAACGCATTTCGATCTTACGCGATAAACTGGAAACGGAATTACTGAAACTGGAAGAGGCCTATGTAAATGGTAGTCGCGAACATCGCCTGCCGCATGTAGCCAATATATCTTTTAAACATGTGGAAGGAGAAGGATTGCTGATGGGCTTCAATAAAAATATTGCACTCAGTAGCGGATCGGCCTGTACCTCAGCTTCGCTGGAACCCAGCTATGTGTTGAAGGCACTGGGATTGGGCGACGACCTGGCACATTCTTCCCTGCGTTTTGGATTGGGAAGATTTACCACAGAAGAGCAGATCGATTATACTATTAAGGCCATCAGTGAAACGGTATTGAAGCTGCGTGAGATGAGTCCGTTATGGGAAATGTATAAAGAGGGGATCGACCTGAGCACCATTGAATGGGCAGCACATTAATTAGAGACAATAAACAGAAACTATACAATTTAAATTTTTTATTATGGCTTATTCTGATAAAGTGATCGATCATTACCAACATCCAAAAAATGTGGGTACACTCGACAAGAGTTCAAAGAACGTGGGTACCGGATTGGTGGGTGCTCCTGAATGTGGTGATGTGATGCGTCTCCAGATTGAAGTGGATGGAACAACCGGCATGATCACCGATGCCAAATTCAAAACCTTTGGATGCGGCTCTGCTATTGCTTCTTCTTCACTCGCCACCGAATGGCTGAAAGGAAAATCTGTAGATGATGCACTGAAGATCGACAATATGGATATCGTGGAAGAACTGAACCTGCCACCCGTAAAAATTCACTGCTCTGTATTGGCTGAAGATGCTATCAAGGCCGCCATCAATGATTACCGGGTTAAGAACGGCATGGAAGCCATCAAGTTTGAAGAGAGCGTAATTCATTAATTTGCATATTTAAATTACTATGGTAGCAACTGATAACTCCATATTCATTAGCGATAAAGCGAAATCCAAGGTCATCAATCTGATGAAGGATGCCGGCGTGGGCGACGACCCCAATTTTTTTCTGCGTGTAGGCGTAGTAGGTGGTGGCTGTAGCGGATTGAGTTATAAACTTGATTTTGATAATGAGGTAAAGGCCATGGACCAGGTATTTGAAGACAAAGGCATTAAGATCGTGACCGACCTGAAAAGTTTTTTATACCTCGTGAACACCGAACTGGAATTCAGCGACGGATTGAACGGTAAAGGATTCTATTTCAATAATCCTAATGCCAGTCGCAGTTGCGGTTGTGGTGAAAGCTTCGCTGTTTAAATTGAAAATATATTTTAAAAAAGCCCTCCAACTCGGGGGGCTTTTTTTATGTTATTGCTTTTCCTGCTCCATAACTTCTTTTACTACAGGCT
>Ga0194037_1000302_pt1 | contig 38537 bp, 42 predicted proteins | sample JunL306m_MetaG_FD_148653 | JGI IMG/M metagenome (GOLD analysis project Ga0194037, IMG submission 148653) | Anoxic zone freshwater microbial communities from boreal shield lake in IISD Experimental Lakes Area, Ontario, Canada - Jun2016-L304-6m | ecosystem: Environmental > Aquatic > Freshwater >... | reverse complement strand
TTGATCTGGTCATATTGAACGATGCCCCAATAAGTCTGGTCGGCAGAATCTTGAAAAAAAAACGATTGATAACTGACAAACAGCCATTTCTTCGTCATGCGTTCGAATCCCTTTCATTGCGTGAATTTTTTGATTTCAGCCGCAAGGAGCAGGATATTCTCTTCAGGAGGTTTGGCTGATGGTGGATAAAGCGCTTATTCTTCGAAAAATTGCCTCCCTCTCGGAATACCAGCAACAGCTGGTTGAATATTCTGCAATAACAGTACAGCAATATCGAAGCGACTGGAAGATTCAGAGGATTGTCGAGCGTACTCTTCAGATGATGATTGAGCTTTGTGCGGATATTGCCGGTCATGTCATTTCTGATAACGGGCTACGCACACCGGAAACATATGCGGATACCTTCAGGGTTCTGGGAGAAAATGGCATTTTAACCCTGGAACAAAAGGATATAATGGTGAAGATGGCCAAGTTCAGGAATATCGTTGTGCATCAGTATGAGGCGGTTGATGCTGAGATTGTTGTTCTCGTGCTGCATCGGCATCTCAATGGTTTCAAAATGTTCAGCGATTCAGTGGTTCACTATTTGACACGAAAGGGGTAACTGATTATGGCATTGCAACCGAAAACCACAAAAAAACTTTCCACCACCAACACCAAGCAGGAGATGCTGGACGCATACAGCGATCTCGTAGCACAGATGGAAACAAAGCGTGACGCAGAGACAACACCTGAACAGAAGGTTGTTGAAAAGGCGGTCAAACAGGTTGTAGCCGTGGCGGATGCCCTGACCGCAGACAGTATCATCGGTGAAATAAGCGGACTCAAATCTGAAGTCGGCAAGGTGCTGACAACTCTGTCCGATCGTCTGGAGCAGGAAGCCGGGCGTTACGAGTCGGTAAAGAGGGCCATTGTCGAAAAGGAAAAGGAGCTGGCGGAGATTTATGAAATTCAGAAGGCTGCTTCATCGCTTTCTGCCCTGATTGAGGCGCAGACTCTGAAGAAGGAGGAGTTCGAAGCTTCCATGGCCGAGCGCAAGGATGCCCTGTCCCGCGAGATTGATGAGACCCGTCAGGAGTGGCAGAAGGAGAGGGCGCAGCGCACGGCCGACGTCAAGGAACAGGACGCTGCCGATGCCAAAAAGCGTGCCCGCGAAAAGGAAGAGTACGACTATAATCTCCAACGTGAACGACAGACGGTCAAGGACGCCTTTGAGAAGGAAAAGGCCGCTCTGGAAGAGGAAAAGAGGCGCCTGGAGCGGGAGATTGCCCTGCGTCGCGAGCAGAGTGACCGGGAATTCGCCGAGCGCGAGCAGGCTATTGCCCGTCAGGAACAGGAGCTGGCCGACCTGCGCGCCAGAGTTGCCGCCTATCCCAAGGAGCTGGATACCACGGTTGCCCGCGAAGTCAAGCAGGCGGTTGACAAGGTGCAGACCGAGGCGAAATTCAAACTGGAGCTGTTGAACAAGGAGTTTGAAGGGGAGCGCAATGTCTTTGAATCAAAGATCGCCTCTCTGGAATCACTTGTTAAGGATCAGGCTGCCCGCATTTCGAATCTGGGCGAGCAGGTGGAAAAATCGTATGTGCAGGTGCAGGCCATCGCCGTCAAGGCGGTGGAGGGTTCGGCGGCCAAGCCGATTGTTATCCAGACTCCGCAGCAGAAGCAGGAGTAGTATGGCCGAACAATCCTTTGCAAGAGGAGGGTCGAGGAGGGCACATGATTCATATTTCGAACCAGTTCATACAAGAAATGACTGATAAAATTGTCAAGGAAATACACCCACAGATGATTGTGCTTTTTGGCTCGTACGCTAAAGGAACGGCCCGACCTGATTCCGATCTTGATTTTCTGATCGTGGAGGATGGCCCTTTTGACGCACAGCGCAGCCGCCGGGCAGAGACAACAAAACTGTGGAAATTGTTTTTCGATTGCAGGGTACCATTGGATTTTTTGGTATACACTCCGGAAGAGGTACAAAAATGGCAATCTTCACGGAACCATGTTGTCGCCCATGCCATGAAAGAAGGTAAGGTGCTTTATGAACGCCGGTAGTCATGCTCAACAATTGATGCAGATGGCTGCAAAGGATATATCTGCATTGCGTGTCATGATTTCATCTGAAGCTATTGCTGATGAAATCTTCGGTTTTCACGCTCAGCAGGCTGCGGAAAAGGTACTAAAGGCCTGGATTGACCAGGCTGGTGGAACGTTCGGTTGGGTTCATGACTTGCGGATATTGTTGTTGACACTTCAAGACTTGGGTTTTTCTATCGAACGTTATCTTGAGCTTATCCATTTGAATAGCTATGCAGTCAGGTTTCGTTATGAGCCATCTGATGAAGAAGATGCTCCTCTTGACCGCTTGGAGACTTTGAGGATGGTCAATGAGTTGTACGAGCATGTTCTAAATAATTCGGAAGCAGGAGAAAACTTATGATTTTAACTGGATACTCCACGAGGATTTACCTGATATTTCTCTTTACTCTCATGTTGCAGACATTTACATCCGTTGCCTTTGCCGCCACCGACCAGCGGAGTCTGGTCGCCCGCCCCAAAGCCCCCACCGGTGAGGTTGTTAAAGGTGAGCAGTGGCTTCTGACCATCGGCATTGACAGCTACCTCTCCTGGCCGCGCCTCAAAACCGCCGTCAACGACGCCAGGGCGCTCAAGAACGTGCTGCTGGAGCGCTATCACGTTGACCAGACCCGCGTTATTGAGCTGTACGACGTAAACGCCACCCGCAAGAACATCCTCGGATCGCTGCGTGACTTGAGTAAGCAAGTATATGAATTGGAACAATGCCATGAACTGGGCTAAAATCCTCAATTATGGCGGTTACAACGACTGGCAACTGCCGACCAAAGATGAGCTTGCCTCTTTCGCGAAGCGGGGCGGAAACCGCCCTTCTCAGTATTGTAACGCCAACGGATTCAGTAATGTTCAGGCGGGCTGGTACTGGTCCTCTACTACCTACGAGCACAACGATAACTTCGCCTGGAGCGTGAGTATGGAGAGCGGCGGAGTGGGCAAAGGCAATGAGTTCCACAGCTACTATGTGTGGGCAGTCAGGTCAGGACAGTAGGCTCTTTGACTCTTTGAATTTTGTCTGAACCGGGATTTATCGGATTAAAGGATTGGCAGGATTGTAATCAGGTAAATCTTTTAATCTTGAGAATCCTGGTTCAGGCAAGTAGGGTGGGCAACTGATTCACCGTTGCCAATCAAAACAACTCAGGTTTTTATGGAGATTAGGAGGAAACTTTATGCACGGAACACGAGAAATTATTCAAGAGGCAACGGCACTTCCGGTTGAAGAACGGGTGCTTGTTGTAGATTCTCTGCTACGTTCTCTCAATATGCCTGATAGGGAGATTGAGAAGGAATGGGTTGCTGTGGCACATCATCGCCTTGAAGAGCTGCGATCCGGGAGGGTACAGGGAATTCCGGGAGATGAGGTTTTTGCTAAAATCCGGAAAAGGTTTGCCCAATGACATATTCGTTTCACCATGAAGCAGAGGCCGAATTTGTTGATGCAATCGACTACTATGAGGAATGTGAGAATGGCCTTGGCGAAGACTTTTCTTTAGAAATCAATTCGACAATCAGAAACATTCTCGCATTTCCGACTGCATGGCCGACAATTGATGGCTCGGTTCGTCGCTGTCTTGCACATCGTTTTCCATTTGGAGTGCTTTATAGCATTGAGCAGAATAGTATTCTCATACTTGCTGTAATGCATCTTCATCGCCATCCCGATTACTGGAAGAAACGGCGATAAATATAAAGATATTGAAACGAAGCTATGAAAAAAATGGCTGAATCAGAAGAAATACGCCCGGTTGACTTTTCTGGTGGTGTGCGAGGTAGGCACAGCGCTGAGTATCGCCGTGGTCACACCGTCAAGGTGAGGCATGATGACGGCACAGTCACAGTACAAAAATTTGTTCCTGATTCTGATGCAGTGGTGATGGAGGTTTTATAAATTATGGGAAGAGTCGTCACCTTTGTTTCGCTGACCAATGTGCTGTCCCCTGAATCAACATTTACCTGTGACGCTCTGGTTGATACCGGAGCAGCATATACAACCCTGCCCAACGCCTGGCGCAGCCGTCTGGGAACCCTTCGAATCCTTGAAAAGGTGGAGGTGGAGACCGCTGATCAATCGATTATAGAAGGTGAGATATGCGGCCCGGTAGAGATTAAAATGGAGGGGTTTCGCTCAATTTTGACAGAGGTACTGTTCATAGACATGGAACCGGACGACGGGACGTACGATCCGCTTATCGGATACACCACACTTGAGCTTGCGCATGCAGCAGTTGATATGGTGGGGCACAGACTGATCAATACCAAGCGGGTGGATTTGAAGTAGCAATACAAAACACCACGAAAAGGATATATTCCATGCAAACAACTCCATCAAAATCAGCCACTTCCAGAAAAAAATCCGCAATTCCTGCCGTCACCGAAGCTGTCACCAGGGTTGTCGCCCGCACCCATATCCCTGAAGGTATGGAACTGGAGGAGTGGCAGCGGCTGTTGCGCAAGCAGTATGGCGAGCGCCAGGAGTTCAGGCTGGAGAACAACGGCAAGCATCCTGTCTTTTCCGATTTCAGCCTGACCAACCCGGAATCCGGCAAGACCTACCGTCTGGCCATTCGCGGCGACAAACCGGGAGACAACTTCTGTTCCTGCCCCGATTTCGGCATCAACACGCTGGGAACCTGCAAACATATCGAATTCACCCTGGCCAGCCTGAAAAAACTGCCGGAAGGGGTGCAGCAGTTTGAAAACGGATATCAGCCCGCCTATTCGGAAGTTTACCTCAGTTACGATCTAAAGCGCGAGGTTCGTTTCCGTCCCGGAAGCGAAGCGCCCACTAGTCTGATTGCCCTGGCGAGCCGCTATTTTAATGATTCCGGTGTACTCAGGGAGCGGCATCTGCTGGATCTGCACATATTTCTGAATGCCCTCTCCCGTTGGGATTGGCACGAAGTCCGCTGTTACGATGACGTGATGTCCTTCATCGCCGAGCATCAGGATGCCGCCCATCGCAAGGCGCTGGTTGAAGAAACGCTTCGCGAAGGTATTGACGCCCCACTGTTCGACACGCTTCTCAAAACCCAGCTTTTCCCCTATCAGCGCCAGGGGACGCTATTTGCCGTCTCTTCCGGGCGCTGCCTGCTCGGCGACGACATGGGGCTTGGCAAGACCATCCAGGCCATCGCAGCCGCAGAACTTATGGCGCGCCTGTTTAATATTCAAAAAGTGCTGGTTATTTCCCCCACATCGCTCAAACACCAGTGGAAGAGCGAGATCGACCGTTTTACCGACCGCAGCGCTGCCGTGATTGAGGGATTGACACCCCTGCGCAAGGCGTTGTATGGCACCGACACATTTTTCAAGCTCACCAATTACGAACTTGTGCATCGCGACCTGGAGATGATACGTGCCTGGGAACCTGACCTGATCATCCTGGATGAGGCACAGCGCATCAAGAACTGGAAGACCCGCACCGCCCAGACCGTAAAATCCCTTGAATCCACCTTTGCCATTGTTCTGACCGGCACCCCGCTTGAAAACCGGATCGAGGAACTTCATTCGCTGATGGAGTTTGTGGATCGGCGCCAACTGGGGCCGCTTTATCGCTTTGTCCATAATCACCGGGTTACGGACGATCGCGGCAAGGTAGTCGGCTACCGGGACCTGGAAAAGGTCAGGACATCCCTGAAAGGGGTGATGCTCCGCAGAAAGAAGGGTGAAGTTCTGAAACAGCTTCCCAGCAGGATGGACAAGAACTTCTTTGTGCCGATGACTCCGGAACAGATGGATATTCATCAGGATTATGCTGAAATTCTTTTCAAACTGGTGGCAAAATGGCGCCAATACCGTTTTCTGTGTGAGGCCGACCAGCGGCGTTTGCAGATGGCGATGGCCTGTATGCGCATGGCAGCCGACAATACCTGGCTGGTGGACAGGAAGAGCCTGCACGGCCCTAAACTTGAGGAGCTGGAAATCATCCTTCAGGAACTGATGCAGGAGGGTAAGGAAAAGGCGGTGGTCTTCAGCCAGTGGCACCTTATGACCGATCTGGTGGCAAAGGTTCTGGAGGCGAATAACATCGGCTACGTCCACCTGAACGGCACTGTCCCATCCAGAGAGCGCAAGGGGCTGATGACCAGTTTTCGTGATGATCCCGACTGCCGGGTGTTCCTCTCCACCGATGCCGGCGGCGTGGGGCTTAACCTGCAGAGTGGCTCACTGCTGATCAATCTGGACATCCCCTGGAATCCGGCGGTGCTGGATCAGCGGATTGCCCGTATCCATCGCATGGGCCAGAAAAAGCCGGTCCGGATAATCAACTTCGTCTCCCAGAATTCAATTGAGGAGCGCATCCTGGCCCTGCTTAGTTTCAAAAAGTCCCTCTTTGCCGGTGTGCTGGACGACGATGGTTCGGATGTTGTCATGATGGGGCAGTCCCAGATGGAGCAGTTCATGAACTCTGTCGAGGAGGCCACGGTCGGGCTTGAAAAGGGCGATCGGCCGGTAGCGAGGATGGAGGTTGAGGAAGAGGTAGAGATTGAGGAAGAGGAAGAGGAAGAGCTGACTTCGAATGATGAACCGGAAGAGGCAACGCTTACAACTGATGAGGTCGAAAAACCGGAACCTGTTGCGGATGCGGAACAAAAGGCTCTGAACGACCTGCTGGCAGGCGGCGCCCGCTTCCTGATGGGATTGAGTCAGGCGCTTGCCCCGCAGAAGCCGGATCATACGGTGGATAGTGAGACAAAATCAGAGCAGCCGCTTGAGTCCATTATGCAGAAATTTATCGGAAAGGATGATGCAAGCGGCAAGCCATGCCTGAAGATTCCAATCCCGGAACCGGAAGTAGTTAACTCTATTGTTACCGGGCTTCAGCAGCTTTTCAGGAATTTTTCCGGGATGAAATGAATAACTGCTTGAAACATACACATATAATTCTGTAATATGTGTGTATAATTCGGGAGGTAATTTCAATGGCTATGATTCGGTATCAGATGTTCATAGAAGAAGAGCAGAAGAATATGCTTGATGATTTGCATCGGCGGCTCAATCTGCCGGTTGCGGAGCTTGTCAGGCGAGCCATTGACCGGCTTGTGGATGAGGAAAACAAGGGGGTTGCGTATCAGGAAGCGGACGAGCAGATCAATACTCTTCTTTCGTTGGCGGGGGTCTGCGAAGGTGGACCTGCTGATCTGGCGGATAACCATGAACAGTATCTGCGAGGAGATACGAAGGCGTGAAGAGTGTGAGGAAGGTTTTTTTCGATACGTGGGGATGGTTGGCCATAGCACATCGTGATGACCAGCGCCATGGAGAGGCTACATCATTTTACCGGGATTTTCTTGTTGCAGGCGGTGTTCCGGTCACTACCGACTACATTCTTACTGAATCAATATCGCTACTTCGGGCGCGAACGTCTCCAAAAGGAACGGAAAAATTTATTGATGGAATACTTGCAGCCCAGAGTACCGGCAGGATCAAGCTTGAAAGGATCGGCGAGGAACGTTGGAGCACCGCCTGGAAATTGAGCAAGAGGTTTGGAGACAAGCCTGATATTTCGTTTGTGGATTTTACCTCGTTTGTTGTGATGAAGGAGTTGCGAATTGCTGAGGCGCTGACGGCGGACAGGCATTACGAGCTTGTGGGGTTGGGGTTTAAGAGGCTGTTTTAGTCGGATCGGTTTTTCCGCTTGTGTTTGAGGGGGGTGTTTTGATGAGTATGTTCAAGATTGAAGTAGTTGTCGCCAATCCCAAACATGAGGAGATCGAAACTCCACCCGTGGAGGCGCTTGTTGACACCGGTTCGGAGCTTTCCTGGCTCCCGGCGGATTTGCTGACTCAAGCCGGTATTATGCCGCGAAGAAAGAAGCTTTTTCAGACCGCCGACGGCACACGTATCGAGCGTGAGGTCGGGTATGCAATTATCCGTGCCGGCGGTTATGAAACCAATGACGAGCTGGTTTTTGCGCAAAAGGGGGACATGACGCTTCTTGGCGTGCGCACGATTGAAGGTTTCGGGGTGATGGTGGACAACATCGGGCATCGTCTGGTTGCTTCGACTACGATTGTGGCGTGAATTTTTTTGCAGGAGGTTTAATGGTGCGTATTTTAAAGAGGATCGTGTGTATTGTTGTTGCAATAGTTTTCGTAGGGAGCGCTGTGCGCACCACTGTTGCTGCCACTGCCGACCAGCGCGGCCTTGCCGTGGTCGAGAAAAACCACGATACTCGCACGCGTGTGGCACTGGTCATCGGCAACAGCGGTTACCGTTCCTCCCCCCTCAAAAACCCCGCCAACGACGCCCACGCCATGGCGTCATCCCTGCGCCGACTTGGTTTCGAGGTGGATGAGAAAACCAACCTCGGCTACACTGAAATGAACAATACCGTTGAGAGCTTTGGCAGGATGTTGAAAAGCGGCGGGGTAGGCCTTTTTTACTATGCCGGACACGGCATGCAGGTCAACGGCGCCAACTACCTTATTCCGGTTGACGCCCAAATAGAGGACGAGAACGAAGTGCGCTACAAAGCGGTGGACGTCGGGTTGGTGCTGGCCAAGATGGAGCAGGCCAAAAGCAATGTCAATATCGTTGTGCTGGATGCCTGCCGCGACAACCCGTTCTCCCGCTCCTTCCGTTCGACCAGCCGGGGCCTGGCCAGCATCGACGCGCCCAGCGGCACCTTCATTGCCTACGCTACCGCGCCGGGGAAGACCGCCGCCGATGGTGACGGCATAAACGGCTTATACACTGCCGAGTTGGTAAAGATACTGGAGACCCCCGGCATTCCGCTGGAGCAGGTATTCAAGCGGACTCTCAGGGCGGTGCGGGAAAAATCGGGGAGTAAACAGACACCATGGGTCGCCTCAAATCTGGAAGGAGAGTTTTACTTCACCTCGCCTTCAAGCATGACAGATCTTGAGCAATCGTCGGCGCAGCCAGCTCTGGTGCAGACGGAACCGGTCGTTGCGTCGGCGGTTGAACCGGTACGCGAACAGCAGAGCGAGCTGATCTACACCGACCCACAGACCGGACTGATGTGGCCCAGAAACGGCAATATCTCCGGCAAGAAGATGGACTGGGACGATGCCAAGAGTTGGGCTAAAAACCTCAATTACGGTGGTTACACTGACTGGAGGTTGCCGACTAAAGAGGAGCTTACGACTTTAGCGAAACTGGGCGGGAACCGCCCTTGGAAGTGGTTTAATGTGAACGGATTCAACAGCGTTGAGGATGGTTGGTACTGGTCTGCAACCGAGTATAACACTTACAATGCTTGGTACGTGAATATGAATGATGGCAGAATGGGTAACCGCCTTAAAAATAATGACTACTATGTGTGGTCTGTTCGTGGCGGACAGTAGGCTCTTTGACTCTTTAATTCTGTTGTCTGAACCGGGATTTATCGGATTAAAGGATTGGCAGCCCGCGTGGGCAACTGATTCCCCGTTGCCCACGCGGGACGACTCAACAAACCGGTGGGCAATAAAACCTGCCCACCCTACGCTTGACAGAGGATTGTTTTTATCGTTCCCATACTCCAGTGTGGGAACGGTCTGTGGCGCACCCGCGTTACGTCAACAGGACGCTGGAGCGTCCGGGGATGCATTCCATTCCCACGGAGACCGTGGGAACCTGGAGTTTGGACTTTTGCTCCCCCTCCCCTTGCGGGAGGGGGTGGGGGGGTGGGGGAAGTCACTTACAGGCAATGACCCCTTATAACTTCCAGTACTCCATCAATATTCTCAATTACAATCTTCTTGTCAAAAGGATACGAAGTTTACGATGTATGTTTTATATCTCAATTCTATGGCATATTCTTGAAGGGAATGACGTGGTTTCATTGCGGCTTCCCCCACCCCCTAACCCCCGCAAGGGGCGAGGGGACTTTTTAGAACCTTGAAAATGTCCAAACTCCAGATTCCCACGGAGACCGTGGGAACGATAGGACAATAGAACGATAGAGATTCCCCCTCGTTACCAAGCTCCAGCTGCGTAACGAGGAAAGTTTTGGAGTTTTTATGGAACTGACCTTTGAATGGGATCCATCCAAAGCGAGAACGAATCTGAAAGATCACGCTGTCTCATTCAATGAGGCAGCGACGGTTTTTGATGACGAGCTGAGCATTACCATTTTTGATCCGGATCATTCGGAATCAGAAGACAGGTTTATTCTCTTTGGCCGGAGTGCAACGAATCGGATTTTTATGGTTGTGCATACCGATATAAATGATGTGGTCAGGATCATCAGCGCTCGTGAACTGACGCGAAACGAGAGGAAAGCATATGAAAAAGAAATCATCCGCAGAAAAGGTTTGTGAACCACGAACGGAGTATAACCTTGAAGCGCTCCTCCCAGCAGGAATCCAGGGCAAATATACGGAACGTTACCGCAAGGGAACAAACCTGGTTCTGCTTGAACCGGATATTGCCAAGGCATTTCCTACGCAAGATTCGGTAAACCATGCCTTGCGCCTGGTGATGCAGCTTGCCGGGATTGCACAGCCGATGAAAACGAGTTCAATTTCCTCGCCATCAAAGAAGCGGGTTGCGCAAACCGGATAATTGGCAGGAGCTGTGCAACGAAGAAAATATGAATCTAAATCCGGGAGATGACTCCCTTCAACCATAAGGAGAAATAATGCCAAAAAGAACTGACATCAAAAAAATCCTCATCATCGGAGCCGGTCCGATCGTCATCGGCCAGGCCTGCGAATTCGACTATTCCGGTACCCAGGCCTGCAAGGCGCTGAAAGAGGAGGGTTTCGAGGTGGTGCTGCTGAACAGCAACCCGGCCACGATCATGACCGATCCGGATTTTGCCGACCGCACCTATATTGAGCCGGTGACGCCTGAGATACTGGTAAAGATCATTGAGAAGGAGCGGCCTGATGCAATCCTGCCGACACTCGGCGGACAGACCGCGCTTAACACCGCTGTGGCCGTGGCCGAGATGGGAGTACTGGACAAATACGGTGTTGAACTGATCGGAGCCAAGCTGCCTGCCATCAGAAAGGCCGAAGACAGGACGTTATTCAAACAGGCGATGGAAAAGATCGGTTTGGCCGTTCCCGGTTCCGGGCTGGCCCATAACTATGCGGAAGCCATGCAGGTAATTAAATCGGTCGGCTTTCCGGCGATTATCCGCCCTTCGTATACCCTGGGGGGAACCGGTGGCGGAATTGCGTATAACCGGGAAGAGTACGAAAAAATGGCCCTGGCCGGGATCGACGCCTCGCCGACCTCTGAAATACTCGTGGAGGAATCGGTCATCGGCTGGAAGGAGTACGAGCTGGAGGTGATGCGCGACACGGCTGACAACGTTGTTATCATCTGCTCAATCGAGAACTTCGACCCGATGGGGGTCCATACCGGCGATTCGATCACCGTGGCGCCGGCTCAGACCCTGACCGACAAAGAGTACCAGATCATGCGTGACGCGGCCCTCAAGATCATCCGCGAGATCGGTGTCGATACCGGCGGCTCCAATATCCAGTTTGGCATTAATCCGAAAAATGGCCGCCTGGTAGTGATCGAGATGAATCCACGCGTCTCCCGTTCATCGGCTCTGGCCTCCAAGGCCACCGGTTTCCCGATTGCGAAGATCGCCGCCAAACTGGCGGTCGGCTACACCCTGGACGAGATCGTCAATGACATCACTCGCGAGACCCCGGCCTGTTTTGAACCGGCCATTGACTACGTGGTGACCAAGATTCCCCGTTTCACGTTCGAGAAATTTCCGGCCGCCAACGCCACTCTGACTACCCAGATGAAATCGGTGGGCGAGGTCATGTCCATCGGACGCACCTTCAAGGAGTCTCTGCAAAAGGCGCTGCGGTCGCTGGAGATAGGTGTCTGCGGTTTTGATTCAAAACTGTTCGATCTGGCGGCGGAGACGCGTCGTGCTCTGACCTCCAAGGAGCAGCAATTGCTCCTTGAAAAGTTACGCGTGCCCAATTGCGACCGTCTCTGGTTCATTGGCGATGCCCTGAGGAGCGGTATGCCGGTGGATGAGATTGTCAGTCACACCGCCATTGATCCATGGTTTTTACACAACATCCGCCAGATTATCGAGAAGGAAGAAGAGCTGAAACGGATTGTGAAGGATGCTAGAGGCGACTTGCAATGCGTCTCTACGGAGATGATGCGCGAGGCCAAGCAGATGGGCTTTTCCGACAAGATGCTCTCAAAGCTCTGGTCAACCAGCGAAGAGAAGGTCCGTGAGCTGCGCTACTCCCAGAATGTGCGGCCGGTCTACAAACGCGTTGATACCTGTGCCGCCGAATTTGTCGCCTACACCCCTTACCTCTACTCCACGTACGAGGACGAGTGCGAAGCCGAACCGACCAGCCGGAAGAAAATCATGATCCTTGGTGGCGGTCCCAACCGCATAGGCCAGGGGATCGAATTCGATTACTGCTGTGTGCATGGTGTCTTTGCGCTGGCTGAGGATGGGTACGAGACTATCATGGTCAACTGCAATCCGGAGACGGTTTCGACCGATTACGATACTTCCGACCGGCTCTACTTTGAACCGCTTACCCTTGAAGATGTGCTGGAGATCGTTGCGAAAGAGCAGCCGGTCGGCGTAATAGTCCAGTTCGGCGGCCAGACGCCGCTCAAACTGGCTGTCGCTCTTGAAAAGGCCGGTGTACCGATCATTGGAACTTCGCCCGATGCCATCGACCGGGCTGAAGACCGTGAGCGTTTTCAGGAGATGCTGTATAAGCTGGGACTGCGCCAGCCGGAGAACGGTATGGCACGCTCCTTCGAGGACGCTGAAAAAGTTGCCGATCGGGTCGGTTACCCGGTGGTGGTGCGCCCTTCCTACGTGCTGGGTGGGCGGGCCATGGAGATAGTCTATGATGTGGACAACCTGCGCCGCTACATGCATTCAGCCGTACAGGCCTCGCCAGAACATCCGATTCTGATCGATAAATTCCTGGATGAGGCGATCGAGATCGATGTTGATGCGCTCTGTGACGGAAGCGAAGTCGTAATCGGTGGTATCATGGAACATATTGAGGAGGCGGGTATCCATTCGGGTGACTCGGCCTGTTCGTTGCCGCCATATTCGATTTCGGATGAACTGGTGGCCGAAATTCGCCGGCAGACAGTGCTGATGGCCTTGGAGCTGAAGGTCAAGGGATTGATGAACGTGCAGTATGCCATAAAAGATGGCGAGATTTACATCCTCGAAGTAAACCCGCGCGCATCACGCACTGCTCCGTTTGTTTCGAAGGCCACCGGTCGTCCTCTGGCCAAGATCGCGGCCAGGATTATGGCGGGAAAGAGCCTTAAGGATCTGGGAATTTCCGGGGATATCATACCCCGACACATTTCCGTCAAGGAAGCGGTATTCCCGTTTGTCAAGTTTCCCGGAGTCGATACGTTATTGGGGCCGGAAATGAAATCAACCGGAGAAGTGATGGGAATCGGGGATACATTTGCCGAAGCATTTGCCAAATCACAGCTTGGCGCCAATGTCAGGATGCCGTTGACCGGAAATGCATTCATCAGTGTGCGGGATGCGGACAAGAAACATGTTGTCAGCGTAGCCGAAAAACTGTATAAAGCCGGATTCGGGATTCTGGCCACCGGCGGGACAGCATCTTTTCTTGAGGAAAAGGGGCTTCCTGTACGCCGCATCAACAAGGTGCAAGAAGGAAGGCCTCACATAGTTGATGCCATCAAGAACGGCGAAGTACAGCTTGTGATAAATACGACACATGGCGCCCAGGCTGTTGCTGATTCTTTCTCCATCCGCCGCGAAGCACTCATGCATGGTTTGGCGTATTATACGACAGTGGCCGGTGCAAGGGCCGTGGCAGATGGAATTTTAGCGCTTAAAAGCCAGGACTTGGGCGTGAAACCGATTCAGGATTATCTTTGTTGAAATACATGCCGTGTTGCGTTAAAATCAGAACCGGCTTTTTCTGCTGAAATCAATACATTTGACGTGATTATCCCACATACTGGAGTTAGGAACAGGCGAATAGATGTCTCACACGATTCCGTTGACAAAAGAGAGTTTTGAAGCGCTACAGGAGGAACTGAAGCGACTGATCCGAGAGGAGCGCCCCAAGGTTATTCAGGATATTGCTGAGGCTCGTGCCCATGGTGATCTTTCCGAAAATGCCGAATATGATGCCGCCAAGAACCGGCAGGGGTTTATCGAAGGTCGTATTCAGGAGATCAATGGCAAGCTGGCCCGTGCTCATGTCGTTGATCTGTCGGGGTTGAAGCCGGACAAAGTTGTATTCGGATGCACGGTTACCCTGTACGATATCGCAACAGAAGAGGAAGTAACGTACAAAATTGTCGGAGAAGATGAAGCGGATATCAAACTGGGCAAGATATCCTGTACCTCGCCAGTCGGCAAAGCGCTTATAGGCCACAAACTGGACGATTCGGTCAAGGTTGTTGTGCCATCCGGCAAGAAAGAATATGAGATTATTGCCATCAAATACGAATAGTGTGCACTCGGATAATAATACGCTGAAAAGGGGAAAGTAATGGCTGATAAAATTAATAAAGACATGACGTTTTTCGAGCTGATGCGCACCTATCCTGAGTCAGTCAAGGTATTGCAGAAGCATAACCTGGGGTGTATAGGCTGCATGGGCGCCCAGAATGAAAGTCTGGAACAGGGTGCCAATGCCCATGGATTGGATGTAGCGACATTACTTAAGGATTTGAACGCTGCTGTCTGATATCATGCCGCTGAGAGTTACGTAGTTATCTGAAAGCCCTCGTGATTCCATTGTGAGGGCTTTCCATTTTTTTGACTGTGGAGAGTAAATGCCCCGCATATAATGAACACACGAGGTTATACTGTTACTCCATATGAGTTTGCTTCGCGTCACTATTGATAAAGATGCTCATATTGCACTGCCGGAAGAGGCCATGAAGTCTCTTGATCTGCGTCCGGGGGATTGCCTTGAACTCAACATATCTGAAAACAGGATTGTAGCGACCAAAGCAACCCCTGTTGTTACAGATATTCAGAATGTCATCGCCCGCAAAAACCTGCAGACCGGCATCCGCTTTATAAAAGGTATTGGCCCCAAACTTGCGGCCCTTCTGGAAAAGCGGGATATTCTCACCGTGGAAGATGCACTCTACCTGATGCCGCTACGCTATGAAGACCGGCGTGAACTGACTCCGGTCAGTCGTCTCGGTACCGGGCAGACGGCGGTTTTTTCCGGCAAGGTGATCTCGGCGGATGTGGTCACAACCAAGGGGGGGCGGCGCGTTTTCGAAGCTCTCGTTGGCGATGATTCCGGAACAATCGCCTGCAAATGGTTCAATGCCAACGCCACCTGGATGAAGCGCACCTGGAAAATCGGTCGTGAAGGGGTCTTCAGTGGCGAGGTAAACCAGTACGGCTATCAACGTGAAGTACATCATCCCGATGTGGAGTGGCTGCCGGAAGGGGCCGATCTGAAGGCTGTTCTGGCTGCCGATCCGGCAAATTTCGGCAGAATCGTGCCAGTGTATCCACTGACGGAGGGACTGCATCAGAAGACGATGCGCCGGATCATGCGTGAGGTGCTGGACAGCTTTCTGGACAATATCGAGAGTGCTCTGCCTGACAGCATGCTGCCGGTCGGCTTCCCGCCATTAAAAGTTGCCTTGTCACTGGTGCACACGCCAGCTCAGGATGCGGTTCCGGCCGATCTGAATGCGGGCAGAACACCAGCCCACCGCTCGCTGGCCTTTGATGAATTTTTCTATTGGGAACTGGGGCTGGCGCTTAAAAAGAGGAATGTTGCACTCGAAGAAGGGATAGCCTTCAAGGTTACCCATCGCTATACCAAAGAGCTGGCGAAACTGCTCCCTTTTGACCTGACGGCCGCGCAACGCCGGGTACTCTCCGAAATCAAGACCGATATGATGGCGCCACATCCGATGAACAGATTGATTCAGGGGGACGTGGGGTGCGGCAAAACTCTGGTGGCGCTGATGGCTTCACTGATAGCCGTTGAGAACGGCTACCAGGTTGCAATCATGGCCCCGACCGAGATCCTGGCGGAGCAACACTGGCACACGATCCGCTTCTGGTGTTCGCAGATGGATATTGAAGTTGTCCTGATTACGGCGGGTATGAAAGGCAAGGCTAAAAAGGATACATTGGATCGCATCGCACATGGCAGCGCCCTGATCGTTATCGGAACCCACGCAGTAATACAGGAGAAAATCGAGTTTGCCAGACTGGGACTTGGCGTGATTGACGAACAGCACCGATTCGGAGTTCTGCAGCGCGGAATCCTCAAAAAAAAGGGAACCAACCCCGATATCCTAGTCATGACTGCCACCCCGATACCACGCACTCTGGCCATGACACTCTTCGGTGATCTATCACTGTCAGTTATCGACGAACTTCCACCAGGCAGGACAGCCGTAGAAACACGAATATTTTACGAATCACGCCGAAGCCAGGTTTATGAAATGATTCGCGCCGAGGTTGCCCAACATCGCCAGGTGTTCATCATCTATCCGCTGGTGGAGGAAACAGAAAAATCAGACCTTAAAGCCGCCAGCCAAATGGCGGAACACCTTGAAAAAGAGATATTTCCGACGCTCAGGATCGGCCTTCTGCATGGCAGGATGACTCCTGATGAAAAAGAAACGGTGATGGGGCTGTTCAAGCTGAACAAGCTTGATATACTGGTGTCAACAACCGTAATCGAGGTCGGCATTGATGTACCGAATGCCACCTTGATGGTGATAGAGCATGCTGAACGTTTCGGGCTCTCCCAGCTGCACCAGTTGCGCGGCAGGGTAGGGCGGGGGAGCGCCAGATCCTGCTGCATCCTGCTGACAACGGGCCGGTTGTCAGAGGATGGAGAAAAAAGGCTTAAAGTAATCGAATCAACCACGGACGGTTTTCGGATTGCCGAGGCGGACCTGGAAATTCGTGGTCCAGGCGATTTTCTGGGTACCCGTCAGGCCGGCATGCCGGACTTCAGGGTCGCCAATATCCTGCGGGATGCCACAATTCTTGAGCAGGCCCGGCAGGCGGCTTTTGATGTGCTGGAAAATGATCCGGATTTTTCTTCTGCGGGACATGCTTTGATGAAGGACGAGCTCGTGCGTCGTTGGGGAAGACGGCTTGAACTTGCAACCATAGGATAGTCTGTGAGGTTGGCAAGGCTCATTCTATACGAATGATGCGGCGATATTCGTGATTTTGAGATGACCTTGTTTACAACAGTAAGCGGTCTATTGCATTTATAATTTCCGTACGATAAGGCAGAACGGAAGCAATTGGTTGACCGAGCAGTGAGCGGGGAACCGCCGTTATTTCAGCGGTTGACGCGAGGTATTCGATCCCGTTGACCGGGATTAGGGGATTGAGCACGGAGGCTCCTGTAAAATAGCGTGTTTCCACAAGCGGTATCACAACGCAGGTTGACAAGGACTCAACAAACCTGCCCTGAATTTCCACCAGATAAGGTGCCTGCTTGCTGGTGCGGGAACCAGGGTTCTTGTAGACATCGAACTGAGCCATCAGAGCAACAGGCCAAGGTCTTCTGAAAGGGAGCCGCGCTCCGCAATCATGCGGTTATAGGAATCAAAAGATGCTTTGTTTTCCTCTTTCCAACGATAAAGCTCCCGTTCGGTAAGAAACGTGATCATGGTTTGCTCAAGCAGCTTGGAAAGATTACCGTTTTCACTGCGTACCATGTTGACCAGATCGCTGTTGGCGGTCAGGTTCACCGGTCGCCGTGGAGCGTTTGTGTTGTAGGAAATCTGCATAAATCACCTCCGTAGTGTGAATGCATGCGTATTGTAGTACGCACTATTATGCGTGTCAACATAAAGAGTTGCTTGCTCTATGCGACAATAGTTGTCGCTGCTCCATGGTGAGACACTCTATCTGCATTGCTGGGGTGGCGTGGGTCGAACCGGGGTTATTGTCGGTTGTTGGCTCGCACGGCATGGCTGCAAAGGTGAAGCTGCTCTCAACCGTTTGCGGGAACTTTGGCAGGAATGCCCAAAATCAGTCAATAGGAAGTCCCCTGAAACAGAGCAACAGGAACAGTATATCGTCTGCTGGCAGGAGCAACAATGATTACACAACATGAACGCTATCAAGGCTGCCTGATGGGTTTGGCAATTGGCGATGCGCTTGGCACCACGGTTGAATTTAAAGCACCAGGAACGTTTCCTCCGGTTACGGATATTGTCGGCGGCGGGCCGTTTAATCTGGACAAGGGGCAATGGACGGATGATACATCTATGGCGCTTTGCCTTGCTGAAAGTCTTGTCAAATACGGAAAGTTTGATGCCCGCGACCAGATGGATCGCTATACAAGATGGTGGCAGGAAGGTTATTTCAGCTGCACCGACACCTGTTTCGATATCGGCACAACCGTTGTGCGGGCTTTGACGCTTTACCATCAGACAGGCGATCCCATTGCAGGTTCAACAGAACCCCGCTCAGCGGGTAATGGCTGCCTGATGCGTCTGGCCCCGGTTCCGCTCTTTTTTGCGTCTGACCCTGAACATGCTATTGCAATGTGTGCAGAAAGTTCACGGACAACACATGGAGCTGTGACGTGTCTCGATGCGTGCCAATACTTTGGTGGGCTGATTGTCGGCGCTCTTCAGGGAATTTCAAAAGAGGTGTTGCTCTCTCCCCTCTATTCACCAGTTGGCGGAGTGTGGAACAAAAAGCAGTTATGTGCTGAAATCGACGAGATCGCTTGCGGCTCCTTTAAACAGAAAGAACCGCCTGAAATCATCGGCAGCGGTTACGTTGTAAAATCGCTTGAAGCGGCACTGTGGGCATTCCACAAATCGTCTACCTTTGAAGAGGGGTGTTTGCTGGCAGTAAACCTGGGTAATGATGCCGATACCACCGGTGCAATTTACGGGCAGCTTGCCGGGGCGTATTATGGGATTACCGGCATTCGGACAGACTGGCTTGAATGTATTGCTCATCTGGATGTCATTGCTGCATTGACGGATGGTTTGTATAAAGGCGGTCAGAAGGAGGAGACACAGGGCGTTGGAGCTTGCGAGCAAAGGTGAGGAGTGTTAATAACAGCACCGAGCCCATGAAACGCCTGCGGCAACGACGTTGTGGGCGGGGAGGTGTGTTATGACCAATAGACCGAATTATTTTCGGAGGGTTGTTGGAGGGATGTTGCCATGAGTCCACATCTTACAGAACATGAATGGAGCGCTCTTCACGAAGCGACAACCGAGATTGCAGGGAAATTCCCCCTGGCATGGGCGAAGCTCTTTGGTTCCAAGGCGCGGGGTGAGGGAGACGCTGAATCGGATCTTGATATCCTGATTGTCCTGGATACCCTTGATTGGGAGTCGGAGCGTTCGGTGTACGAGATATGTTTCCATGCCGGCCTGCGCCATGACACATTGCTGGCGCCAATGGTCATGTCCCGTGCGGAGACAGAATCCACGTTGACGCGAGCAACTCCATTTTTTCAGAACGTGGAACGCGAGGGGGTGCTGCTATGAACGAAGCCGAGGTCGCGCTGGTTGCATACCGCCTGCAGGAGGCGCGTGAGGTTCTGGAAGAAGCGCAGATTTTACAGGCGCAACAAAAAAACATCGCGGCGCAATGAACCGGGTATATTATGCCATGTTCTACGCAGTACTGGCTCTTCTGGCGTCTCGGGGATTGAGTGCAACCAAGCATTCCGGAGCAATCTCGCTGTTTCATCGCGAGTTCGTCAAACCGGGTACAATCCCGGTAGAAATTGCCAAGTTTCTCGATATCGCCTTTGATCTGCGCAACAAATGTGATTACCGGGATTTTGTGATTCCTGAACGTGAGCGGGTTGATGAACTGCTGGTTGCAGCCGAAACATTCGTCACCGAGGTAGAGCACGCCTTGCGGCATCATCCGTAGAAGCTACGGAGACAGCATGATCGAAAATAACAGCCAAAAGCACGACCAGAACAGCCCCTCTCTTCTGGAACGATACGAAGGTAAGATTGAAATCCAGTTGTCGTTGAACAAAAAAAGAACTATTAACCTTTGCTATTTGGACTGGAATCACAGCAGTAGGTCAGAATGGGCTTGCAAAATGCGTGATGTAACGCGGTTGAAATTCACTGTCGGTAGCGACATATTGATGGGCGAACACCAGAAAGGTTGCGTTTCACAATGGGACGGTTCAACAGCAACCTACAAAAGCTATGAGTGTCTTTACGAATGAGCCTGAGTAATTACTTTTTTGCGAAATAGGATAATTAATGCGTATAGTTACCGGCCAGGAAATATTCAATAAAAACTTTGAAAAATCTGTTGTAACTATTGGAAATTTTGATGGTGTTCACAGAGGACATGTCGAAATTCTTCGTCATATGAAAACCAGGGCCCGCACGCTTGATCTGCCTGCTGTAGTGGTTACCTTTGAACCGCATCCTCTGAAAATTCTTGCACCGGATAAGGCTCCTGAACTGATTACCACCTTTGATCAGAAGGCTGAGCTGATTTCAGCTTCCGGGATTGATTGCCTTGTTGTTGTCCCGTTTACAACGGATTTTTCTCGTACTTCGGCTGACGATTTTGTCCGAAACACGCTCTGTGATGCGCTCGGGATGCGACATATAGTCATTGGTCATGACTATGCGTTTGGCAGAGGCCGGGAAGGCAATTACATGACGCTGGAGAAAATAGGCGCCGAGCGCGGGTTCACACTTGAAGATATGAATCCGATCGGGGAGTCCGGGATTATTTTCAGCAGCAGTCTTGTCCGCAGGATGGTTGCTGGTGGTGATATGGAGTCAGCCTCAAAGATTCTTGGTCGTTACCACATGATATCCGGTATAGTTGTACATGGGCGTAAAATCGGTCAAACACTCGGCTTTCCTACTGCTAATATTTCCACATTCAACGAACTGATTCCTCCGGATGGGGTGTATGCTGTCATGGTTTCTCTGGATGGGCAACAGGTGACGGGAGCCTGTAATATCGGCCGTAATCCGACATTTGGCGGTGGCATCCATTCGATCGAAGTATTCTTGCTTGATTTCTCGGGACAGATCTATGACCGGGAGATTTCGGTTTGTTTTGTACAGAAATTAAGAGATATAATGAGGTTTGCTGATACCTCCGCACTGATGTCGGCAATCGGGCAGGATGTTGCGCGAACGAGAATGATTTTGGACTGCGTGGATAATAAGCTGATAAACCATTGATATCGATTGGAAACCTATGAAAAATTTTGATTATAAATTCTGGATCGGCATCGGTATCAGCCTGTTCTTTATGGTGCTGCTCTTCAGAAAAATTGACTTCGGTCAGTTGGTTACCGCTCTTCGCTCTGTTGATTATCTTTTTGTTGTTCTGGCAGTGCTGTTCACGTTTACCAGCTATTTTTTACGTGCGGTGCGGTGGAAATATCTGCTGATATCCGAAAAGAATATTCCGCTCTCCTCTCTCTATCCGGCTACAATCATCGGTTATATGGCTAATAACCTGCTTCCGGCCCGCCTGGGTGAATTTATCCGCGCCTATTTTCTGGCCAAACAGGAACAACTCGAAACGCCGACCGTCTTTGCTTCTCTGGTGATAGATCGGCTGTTCGACGGATTTACCGTTTTAGTAATACTGTTGATTACTCTATTTACGTTGAAGATGCCTCAGGGGATGGAAGATGCCGGCCTGGCACTCAGGGCAGGCGGTGCAGTGACGTTTCTGATATATTGCGGAGTACTTGTATTTCTGTTTCTGCTGAAACGCCAGACGATACGTACGCTCTCGTTTGTGGGGTTTATGCTGAAGCCGTTTCCGCCCCGCTTTTCCGAGCGTCTGATACCGATGCTCGGCTCTTTTATTGCCGGAATACGGATGTCTTCGCACAGTGGACACATCGCAGCCGTCCTGCTGTCATCCGCTCTGATCTGGACGTTTTCAGTTCTTCCCGTAGATATGACGTTGCGCTCTTTCGGCATCGACTTGCCGATTACCGCCTCCATGTTCATTCTGGTGCTGCTGGTTTTTGCCGTAATGGTTCCGGCTTCGCCCGGATTTATCGGGACATACCATTATGCCTGCTTCAAGGGGCTTTCAGTCTTTGGTGTTCCTGAGTCAAAAGCGGTCAGTATTGCTTTGATAATACATGGAACAGCCTTTTTTCCTGTAATTATTGCCGGTTTTTATTATCTGTGGAGAAGTAGAATATCATTTACTGATTTTCAAAGAGCGGGTAAATCCTGATGAATGTATTCAGAATCAATTATAAACTGATAGACCCTTTTCTGATTCTTGCCTGTGTTATTCCCTTTGCTCTGTATATGGCAACGCTGGCGCCGTCGGTGACTTTTTTTGACAGTGGCGAGTTTTTGTCTGCGACAGCGTCCCTTGGTTCCGCTCACTCTCCCGGATACCCTCTGTTTTTGATGTACGCCAAACCGTTTACCTTCATCCCGATGGGTAACCTGGCGTTTCGCATCAATGTCGCCACGGCCTTTTCTTCTTCTCTGGCGTGTTTAGGAGTATATATGCTTACTACCTGGCTGCTCAGAAAAGAAGTTATGCTTGATAATGAACGATTCAATTTATTTGCTGTCAAATTTGCAGGATTGGCGGCGGCTCTGTCCTTTGGTGTAACCCCCCGTCTCTGGCTCCAGTCAAATCATGACAAGCCTTATCCGTTACTGGCGTTTATTTCTGCGATTATCTTCTATCAATTGCTGAGGTGGAGTGAACAGTATCTCGAAGAGAAGGATCGTCCATCGTACCTGTATGTCTGTACTTTTCTTGCCGGACTGGCTATGGCTGTCCATCAGACGGTAGTTCTCCTGCTTCCCGCCTGGTTTCTTATGATTATGTTGACTGATTGGCGCATGATTACCAGAATCAGGGAGCTTGTGCTTTCGGTGGCCTTTGCGTTGTTTGGTTTTTCGGTTCATCTGTATCTGCCGCTACGGGCTCTTCAAAATCCTCTTCTTAATTGGGGGGATTCAAAAACGTATGAGCAATTCGCCTGGCACTTTCTTCGCCATGGATATCCCTCCGAGCCGCAAAAGCGAACTGCCGAGCTGGTGTGGGCGCAGATAAAGGCATTTAATATTCCTCGCGAATTTACGTGGTTGGGCGTGATGCTGGTCATACTGGGAATTGTCTTTCTGTGGAAAAAACAGCGCACGATCATTATGGCGTATGTTGTTTCAATCGTTGTTTTCCTTGTAGTCATCGCTGGTTACTTAAACACGGCTTTTGAAACAATCTTTTTGACAGAAGAATTCTTCACACCACTCTATCTTCTGACGGCAGTATTTACCGGTGCCGGGCTCTTCAGTCTCCTCGGGTATTCAGTGCGTAATGCCCAGCTTCCAAAGCGAATGGGACCCTCCGTATATGGACTGATTGCAGTCATGTTCCTCTGTCTGCCAACAGCATTGTGTGCTGTAAACTATTATGAAAATGACCAGCATGATAATTATATTGCATTTGATTATGCCGCCAATTCTTTGCTCTCTCTCCCGCAGAATGCTGTCATGTTCACATGGGGGGACAGCGGCGCCTTTCCACTCTGGTATCTGCAGGGTGTTGAGCGTATGCGCGAGGACCTGGATCTCCCTCATACACCGCATCTTGTTTTTAACTGGTATCTTGACTCAATGACCAGGTTATTCAAGAACAGCGACCTGAAAAAGTTTGACAAATTTTCTTCAGGGCCTGAAGTCGCACTGCGTATCGCAATTATGGAAAATCTTGGTGCCAGGCCGGTCTATATTGATTTTTCAACCCGTTTTTCGGTTGAATTCAAGGAGTATATTCCTATCCAGGAGGGCATAGTATATAGAATACGGAGAATAAACGAACCAACCGGTGTACCGGATATATCTGTCTGGGAAAATTTCTACCATCGAGGTATTTTTGAAAAGATTTCATTCCTTGATCTCGATACAGGTAAGGCAATCATGATCTATGCAAACAGTTATCTGGAAGCAGGTGAGTTTCTGATTGGTATCAACAGGCTTCAGGAAGGAATGATGATGCTGCAGAAAGCCGAGCTGATTTCGCCGGACATGAAGGCGGCGGCCCAACAGATTCGTAATCGTTTTGGGCTTGTACGGTAAGATCATGTACCCTTTGAACGGAGCAACGCGAGTTCTGTGCATTCTCGGAAATCCGGTCAGTCACTCTCTGTCTCCGGCTATCCAGAATGCTGCCATTTCTGCGTGCGATCTTGATTACATTTACGTGCCATTTTCTGTAAGGCCGCAATCTCTTGGTGAAGCGGTATCAGGATTGCGTGCGCTCGGAGTGTCCGGTTTCAATGTAACCATACCGTATAAGACTGCCATCATGAGTTACCTGGATAAACTTGATGAAAGTGCAGCTGCCGCAGGGGCTGTAAATACGGTTTCAATAAGCGGTGATCACATGACAGGATACAATACGGACGGCCATGGGTTAATCAGCTCCCTGGCTGACGACCTGAGCTTTGTCGCCGGGAGCGACTCTATTGTGGTAATCGGTGCCGGCGGAGCCGCCCGAGGTGCTGTAGCAGCGTTGTGCCGTGCAGGCGCCGAGAGGATAGTCCTGGCAAACCGTTCTTACAATAAAGCCGTCCAGCTGGCGGCAGAGATGAGTAACAGGTATGAAAAAACCTGCATCAAGGTATCTGCACAGGATCAGCTCAGCGAAAACCATCTGAATTCAGCTTCGTTATTGATTAATACAACCTCGCTGGGCATGAAGGGCGATAGAATTAGTTTCGTAGATCTCGCCAGATTGCCAAAGAGTGCGAAAGTCTATGACATGGTATATTCACCTGCTGAAACGCCATTGTTACGGGAAGCAACGGCAAAGGGAATCGCAGCTGTGAACGGTTTGGGGATGCTTGCCGCTCAGGGAGAACGGGCATTCACAATCTGGACCGGTAAAATCCCTCCCAAAGGTTTGATGAAACGTGTATTGCAGGATATTTGCCATTCTTAACTACAACTTGACAATAGCCGCCAATCCACATAGTATGCCCATCTATCCATGACTACTTAGCGGGGGATACATGCAGTCGAACAGGCTTGGAGAAATCCTGGTTAAAAATAATTTGATCAGTCGTGAACAGCTAGGTAAGGCTTTGGAAGAACAGAAGCTTAACGGCGGTCAAGTTCGTCTGGGAAGTATTCTTATTAAGCAGAACCTCCTCTCCGAGGAAGAACTTACCTCTTTTTTGTCCAAACAGTATGGTGTCCCGACCGTCAATCTGGCTGATTATGAGATAGAGCCGGCTGTTATCAAGGTTATCCCTCCGGAAGTTGTCCAGAAATATCAGATTGTTCCCGTTAACCGTGCCGGCGCTACCTTGATCGTAGCGGTCAGCGACCCGACTAATCTTTTTGCGATCGAAGATATCAAGTTCATGACCGGCTACAACATAGAAATGGTTGTGGCGTCTGAGAGAGATATCAAGTCCTCCATTGACAAGTATTATGATCAGTCCGCTTCACTGGCGGATGTCATGGGCGATCTTGATGTTGAGGATATGGAAGTTATTGATGATGGCGATGAAGTAGACGTCAGATCTCTGGAAAAGGCAACTGAAGATGCTCCGGTCGTCAAGATGGTTAACGCCATTCTGCAGGATGCCATCAAAAAAAAGGCCAGTGATATTCACATTGAGCCCTACGAAAAACTCTTCAGAGTCCGATACAGAATTGATGGTATTCTCTATGAGGTCATGAAGCCTCCCATCAAATTGAAAAATGCCATCACCTCGCGTATCAAGATTATGGCGGAACTCGACATCGCCGAGCGTCGACTGCCGCAGGACGGCCGTATAAAGATCAAGCTCGGAGGCGGAAAGGACATGGATTTCCGCGTCTCGGTTCTGCCGACTCTTTTTGGCGAGAAGATCTGTATGCGACTTCTCGACAAGGGTAATCTTCAGACAGACTTGACCAAGCTGGGATACGAACCGGATGCATTAAAACATTTCCAGCACGAAATTCATAAGCCCTTCGGCATGGTGCTGGTTACCGGGCCAACCGGCAGCGGCAAAACAGTTTCGCTCTATTCAGCGCTCGCAGAACTCAATAAGGTCTCTGAAAACATATGCACAGCCGAAGATCCGGTCGAATTCAACTTTGCCGGCATCAATCAGGTACAGATGCATGAGGATATCGGACTGAATTTTGCCGCTGCTCTGCGATCATTTCTGCGTCAGGACCCTGACATTATCATGATTGGTGAAATTCGTGACTTCGAGACTGCCGAGATCGGAGTCAAGGCGGCTTTAACAGGCCATCTGGTGCTTTCCACTCTGCATACCAACGACGCACCTGCAACAGTCAGCCGCTTGCTGAACATGGGGATCGAGCCTTTTCTGGTCGCATCGGCTGTTAATCTGATTACTGCCCAGCGTTTGGCGCGCAGGGTCTGTTCCGAGTGTAAACAGCCTGAGGATATACCTGTACAAGCCCTGATTGATGCCGGAGTTCCGGCCGATGAGGCCCCTTCTTATGTCTGTATGCGGGGCAAAGGTTGTTCCGTCTGCAGTAATACCGGCTACAAGGGGCGTGTCGGTTTTTATCAGGTGATGCCGATGCTCGAAGAGCTCAGGGAGCTCATTCTGAATGGCGCCAATACTGCCGAGATAAAGCGTGAGTCAATGCGACTGGGCATTAAAACAATGCGACAGTCCGGTCTGACCAAGATAAAAGAGGGTGTAACATCCTTTGAAGAGGTTTTGCGGGTAACCGTATCTGACAACTAGCCAGGGGGACTCCACATGCTGAACCTGCATCAGCTGTTAAAAATTCTCGTTGAATCAAACGGTTCTGACCTGCACGTTACGACGAACTCCCCGCCCCAGATCCGTGTAGATGGCAAGTTGGCCCCCATGGATTTTCCTCCTATGAACCAGGTCGAAACCAAACAACTCTGTTATAGTGTGTTAACAGACGCTCAGAAACACAAATTTGAAGAAGATAACGAATTGGATCTTTCGTTTGGAGTTAAAGGATTATCACGTTTCAGGGGTAATATTTTTGTTCAGCGTGGCGCCGTTGCCGGTGTGTTTCGAGTGATTCCTTATAAGATCATGACTTTTGAAGAGCTCAATCTTCCTCCGGTAGTTCCGGAGCTTGCAGCAAAATCAAGGGGGCTTATTCTGGTCACCGGACCAACCGGAAGCGGTAAATCGACGACTCTGGCTTCTGTGATCGATTACATTAATATTAATCGTCATGAGCATATAGTCACCATTGAAGATCCTATCGAGTATCTGCATCCGCACAAAGGATGCCTGGTTAATCAGCGTGAGGTGGGCGCAGACACCAAGGGTTTCAAAAATGCCCTGAGGTATGTGCTGCGCCAGGACCCTGATGTTGTTCTTGTCGGTGAGCTGCGCGATCTGGAAACTATTGAGGCAGCCCTGACGCTCTCCGAAACCGGTCATCTCTGCCTGGCTACCCTGCACACCAATTCATGTGTTCAGACCATCAACCGTATCGTGGATGTTTTTCCGCCTTACCAGCAGTCACAGATACGGGCACAGCTATCGTTTGTTCTGGAAGGAGTCATGTCTCAGATTCTCATTCCAAAAATGAATTCCAAGGGGCGTTGTCTGGCACTTGAGATCATGGTTCCGAATCCTGCCATCCGCAATCTGATTCGGGAAGACAAGATCCATCAAATTTATTCACAGATGCAGATCGGTCAGGACAAATTCGGTATGCAGACCATGAATCAGGCGCTTTTTTCTCTGTTCCAGAAGCGTAATATATCACTTGATGATGCAATTGGACGTTCTCAGGATCCCGAAGAACTCAAACAGATGATGAACAACCCTTCCGCCGGCATGCAGCGCCGCCCACAGATGCACTGATCATTTGAACAAGGAGGACTCTAATGCCAAAATTTAACTGGGAAGCCCGTACCAAAACAGGTGGCACTCAAAAGGGGGTCATAGAAGCTGCTACCGTTGAAATTGTTGAGGCACAGCTGAAAAAATATGGTTTCAGCAATATTACAATAAAATCAGAATCCAAGGGGCTCGGCTTTAAACTGCCCAGTTTCGGTGGTGGTGGGAAAATCGAAACAAAAGACCTGGTTGTCTTTACCCGCCAGTTTGCCACTATGATCGATTCGGGTCTTCCACTTGTTCAATGTCTTGATATCCTTTCAAGCCAACAGGAAAACAAGGCGTTCAAGGAGATTCTCCTCAAGGTCAAGGAAAGTGTTGAAAGTGGATCGACGTTTGCTGATTCATTATCCAAACATCCCAAAGCGTTTGATCAGCTTTTCGTGAACCTTGTTGCCGCAGGTGAGATCGGCGGTATACTTGACACTATCCTTGCGCGTCTGGCTGCCTACATCGAAAAGGCGATGAAGCTTAAAAAACAGATCAAGGGCGCAATGGTTTACCCGATTACCATCATGTCGATTGCGGTGGTGGTCGTTGGTGTTATCCTCGTATTTGTTATTCCGACGTTTGCCAAGATGTTTGCCGATTTTGGGGGAGATTTGCCTACACCGACCAAACTGGTCATTGCCCTTAGCAATTTTCTGATTAAATATATCGTCGTCATCATTGGCGGTTTTTACGCTTCAATCTGGGCTGTTAAAAAGTATTATTCAACCCCGAGTGGTCAGAAGGTTATTGACCGGTTGGCGCTAAAAGCTCCTATCGCCGGACCACTGATCAGAAAAGTTGCAGTAGCCAAGTTTACCCGCACACTTGGCACAATGGTCAGCTCCGGCGTTCCGATCATGGACGGACTTGAAATTGTGGCCAAAACTGCAGGCAATAAAATAGTGGAAGAGGCTATCTATTCCGTCCGTCAGGCTATATCCGAAGGGAAGACCATGGCTGAACCGCTTGCCGCCTGTGGAGTGTTCCCTCCGATGGTTGTACAAATGATCGCGGTCGGTGAAGCAACAGGCGCCATGGACACCATGCTGAACAAAATTGCTGATTTCTATGATGACGAAGTCGATGATGCTGTGTCTGCAATGACCGCTATGATGGAACCTTTGCTGATGGTATTTTTGGGGACAACCGTTGGTGGACTGGTTGTTGCCATGTACCTGCCGATATTCAAGCTGGCGGGGGCGGTTGGCGGCTAGGCATGGGCCCGGAACGCAGGCTCAGGTATTTCATTTATGCCAGGATTATAGTTTCTTTTCTCTTTCTGGCCTCTACACTTCTTGTCGAGTATCAAAGCCCATCAATAGATGAAAATATCATTCGGCCCGGCATTGTCAGGCTGATGGTGTTTTCCTTTATCTTTTCCATTCTGTCTCATGCCGTTATCAGATTTGAGCGGTACAGATTTTTTCTTACCTATCTCCAGATAATCTGGGATCTATTGTTTGTGTCGCTCCTGCTGCTTTTCACAGGCGGCATTGTAAGCCCGTACTCCTTTTTATACCTCCTCTCCATCATGAATGCCGGTCTGTTGCTTGGGCGTCAGCAGGCGCTCTACACAGCATCTTTATGTGGAATATTGTATGGCGCCATGATCGATTTCCAGTACTTCGGTCATCTGTCAATTTTAGGGTTGAGGCGTGATGACGCCTTGCAATTAGGCGCTTCACACCTGTTCTACATGATTTTTATTAATCTCATGGGGTTTGGTCTCACGGCCTTTATTACCGGATACCTTGCCGAGCGTGCCCGGAAAAGCGAGGCAGAACTCCAGGAAAAAACGATAAACTTTGAAGAGTTGTCACGATTAAACTCTACCATTGTAACGAATATCGAGATAGGTCTGCTCACAACCAATTCCTCCGGACTGATCCGGGTATTTAACCCCTATGCAGAAAGACTGACCGGTATTTCTCTGGAAGAGATTTACAATACTCCAATTACTTCACTCTTTAACAGTTTTGAGGGTTTTCCGAATGAACTGACTACTGCGATAAGTGGAGAGTTTGACTATCTGACCAGAGAAAACGTCAGAATGACATTGGGATACCGTGCGGCTCCTTTTGATGACAGCTCCGATGCCTTGACCGGGTTTATAATAAGCTTCTGGGATTTATCCATTATAAGACGCATGGAGTCAGAGCTGAAAAAATCAGATCGCCTGGCTGCTTTGGGTGAGCTTTCTGCACGTATGGCACACGAAATTCGTAATCCCCTTGCTGCCATGTGTGGTTCCGTTCAACTTCTTGCTGCGCATTCATCTGTCGACGAAAGTGACAGGAGATTGTTTGAAATAGTTACGCGCGAAGCAGATCGACTTAATATGCTGATAACAGAGTTTCTGGCATATGCGCGTCCACCTTCGCCTTTAAAGCAGCGGATTGAGCTTGGTTCCTTTTTTGGGGATATCAGCCTTTTTGTATCTACTGACCCGCGCTTTGAACGTATTTCAATATCAAATGCCGTACCGCCATTTCTGTCTGTGACTGTTGACCCAAATCAGTTTCGACAAGTCATGATCAATATTTTGCAGAACTCGGCAGAGGCAATGAAGACGGGCGGAAAAATCCGGATTGAAGCCGGCCATGCGTTGCGTGGTTCTTATGAAAGCAATAAAGAACCCGTAACCCGGATTTATATAACTGATACAGGCACGGGAATCAGCGCGGAAACGTCGCAGCACCTGTTTGAACCATTCTGGACTACCAAGACGGAAGGCACCGGCCTTGGGTTGGCAATTACCTACCGGATTGTTGAGGCTCACGGTGGAACCATATCCGTCGAAACTCCGGAAGAAGGAGGATGTAGATTCGTCATTACTCTTCCGGATGTATAAATCATCAAATACTTGAAAGAGAGCATGCAAACCAATTGAAAAACAATAATTTTAAATCAGGTTTTGTTTCCATTATAGGCCGACCGAATGTGGGCAAGTCAACACTCCTTAACTGCATCATCGGTGAAAAGATCGTTATTACCTCGGAAAAGCCTCAGACCACGCGCAACCGGATTCAGGGTATTCATAACATCTCTGGTGGTCAGATTGTCTTCATCGATACACCGGGTATTCACACCGGTCATTCCCGGCTTAACAAGAGCATGGTGGAGGTTGCCCGTTCCGCCATCAGCGGGGTTGATCTGCTGTTACTGGTTGTAGAAGCCACTGCTTTGGCTGATGCCGGTTTTGTCCACGACATTCTAAAAAAGGTTACCATCCCGGTCGTGCTGGTTTTAAACAAGATCGATCTGTTGTCTGACAAGGGGCTGCTGCTGAACAGAATCTCCGATTGGGCCGCATTGTATCCATTCAAGGAAATCGTTCCGATTTCGGCTGGCCGCAACGACGGCGTTGAACATCTGGTGTCGGTGATTTCAGGCTATCTTCCGGAAGGGCCGGCACTGTTTCCGGACGATATCCTGACCGATATGCCGGAGAAGTTCATAGTTGCGGAGATGATCCGCGAAAAGGTCTTTCGTCTGACCCGTGATGAGATTCCTTATTCGACAGCGGTTGTGGTGGAGAGTTTTATTGAGCGGGAAAATGGCGTGATTGCCATCTCTGCTGCGATAATGCTGGAGCGGAAGACCCAGAAAGGCATTGTCATTGGAAATAAAGGTGAGATGCTGAAGAAAATCGGCAGTCAGGCGCGTCAGGATATCGAACGTCTGCTTGGCACCCGGATATTTCTGGAACTGTTTGTCAAAGTCGTTGAAAACTGGAGTGAGCGGCCTTCAAAATTGCGAGAGCTGGGGTACGAATAATCCTATAATAAGCATGTGAACATGGATGAACATGGGGATTCTCCCGCTCACTTAACCCGCCGTCCGGTCAAGAAATTCAGAGATCAGCGGCACGATCTCCTCCCCGGCATCCTCAAGGATATAGTGACCGCAATCTGCATAGCGGTGAATTTCGGCATCCGGAAAGCGCCGCTGCCATTCGGCAAGGAAATGGCGGTCAAAGACAAAGTCCTGTTCCCCCCAGCAGATCAGCATCGGCAGGTTGCGAAACCGGTTGATGCCGTCTGCAACATTACTGACGAGATCATAGCCCCGATCCCCCGGCGCCAGCGGAATATCCTGCACGAAGCGCAGTGTGGCAATACGGTTTTTCCAGGAATCATAGGGGAGTTGATAGAGCTTCCGAAGTGCGGCATTCATCGGATTGCGCTTGCAGCCGACATGGGATGCTGCCAGACTAAAGGCGTTGAAACCCCGAACCAGCATTGCGCCGATGAAGCTGTCCCGGCAGATCCGCAGGGCAGGGGGAAACGGTTTTGCTTTTGGCAGATGGAACGCGCCGGTATTGAGAATCACCAGCCGGCTGATCCGCTCCGGGTAGCGCACGGCGTAGGCCATGCCGATCATCCCGCCCCAGTCATGCACCACCAGCGTAATATTCTCCATTACTTCCAGCCGTTCCAGTAACTGTTCCAGATCGTCAACCCGCCGGGAAAGGGTATAGTCGTAGCGTTCGTCTCCCGGTTTGTCCGACAGGCCGCAGCCGATATGATCCGGCACGATGCAGCGATAGCGATCCCGCAGGGCCAGAACAAGATTGCGGTAGTAGAACGACCAGGAAGGGTTGCCGTGCAACATCACCACCGGCGAACCATTCCCCTCGTCGAGGTAGTGATACCCGAGACCGCCAAGGTCGAGGCGCTTCCCGCTGAAGGGATACTGTTCTGATAAATCGGGATTCATATTAATCGGAATTCCTTTTTGCGCGTACCGCCCCGTTGGGTTGTATACGGCTGATTTCATTTGCACTTTCAGGGCGAAACGTATTTTGTTGATGCTCCATTTCCGGGGGGCATCCCGCCCGAATCCGGGGGGAAATCCCCCCGGCTGATATCCATTGCCCCTTTGGGGCAAAACCGTTTTCGGCCTGAAAGGCCGGTTGGATATTAGCCGTGGGCAACCCTGAAAGGGCGGTACACGGAAACGGTCAACACGAATATAATCGCGCCCTGAAGGGGCGCAGGAACCTACACCCGAAACACCTTCATAACCTCATCTCCTAGATGGTTGATCACCTTCACCGCAATCTGCCTCGGCGGTGGGTATATTCTTACGGGTCGCTTCCTCGTGATTGAGAGTTTCGACAGTAATTCTTGTTGGTGCTTTTGCCATTAGTCAATTCCTTATCGGTGTACATTTTCTGCGAAATAATGTATAAATATCTGTATGAAACAGCAAACACTCAGCCAGACCAACAAATTTCTGCTTGATCCTGAAAAGCGTCGTCAGGCTCTGCTCCGATCTGTTCTCTCTTCTTCCGCAGTTGAAGGGATCAAGATGACAGCACAGGAGTTGGTGAATCTGCAGCAAAGCACTACCCTTCAGAGCGGCTCTGCTCGATAATCCTTTTGAAGATGTCCGCCATCGGTTTGTAATCTTCTCCCAAACCTTCCCTGACAGCAGCAAAGTACGCTTCCCGGCGTGCACCTTCCATCTCATCGAATACCAGCATCGGCAGACCCGCCTGTAATCCCATCAATATTGCCAGTAGTCGCGACAGTCGGCCATTACCTTCGCGGAACGGGTGAATCAGTACCAGTTCGACATGCACAATTGCCAGTGATAACGCAACCGTATCATCGTCACCGTGGCAGGGGGTATGACGTGCCAGGATGTCTTTTTCAAAATTATCCATCAGCTTCGGAATATATGCCGGAGCCGCAAACGGAAAGCCACCTTTACTCATCATCACGTGACGGTAACTGCCTGCCCAAGGGTAGATGCCGCCCAGCCATGCACGATGCATGAAAATGATATCTTCTGAAGAAAAGCAATGATCCTGATCGAAACGGTCAAACATCTCCTCCGTTGCCTTCAGCAGTGCAAGGGTCTCGGCCTGCTCCATACCCGCAACAGTGGTAATGCCGCACAGGTTTTTTAGAACTGAATTATTCGAACCGGGTTCGTATTCGTTCTCTTCGAGTCCTGTTGTATCGTAACGGCCATCCTGTTTCATTCGTTGGCTCCCATGCCATTCCTTCGCCCCTTCAGGGCGATCACATTTTATTGCTGCTTCATTTCCGGGGGGATGTCCCCCGAATCCGGGGGAAAATCCCCGTTTCCGGGGGGTATGCCCCCCGGCTGATGTCCATTGCCCCTTTGGGGCAAAAACCGTTTTCGGCCTGAAAGGCCGGATGGATATCAGCCGTGTACAGCCCCAACGGGGCGGTGCACGGAATGGATTAAGCCGTGTGCGCGCCCTGAATGGGCGCGGGAACCTTACCACAAATACCGTTCATCATATTCCACGCCTGCTTCTCGCAGGAAGTTCACATATTCTTCTTGAAACGTTTTCCGTTCGTGATGCGCTTTCTGATTGCGAATATACTGAACAACAGCTTCACGACGGTTTTCGCTGACGGTAAATGCCCCGTAACCGTCCTGCCAACCAAACTCTTTGATTCCCACTACATCGTGTACCCATTTTGAGGATGAATGCTTCATGTCCCTGAGAACATCACAAAGACGATGGGTTGCCTTCAGGCCTAACAGCATGTGAACATGATCAGCCACACCACCGACACATTCCGGGATGCCGCCAAGATCACGGACTATGCCTCCGAGATAGGAATGCAGGCGATCAAGCCATTCGTCGCCAATATACGGCTCACGGTTTTTTGTACTGAAAACTACATGATAGTGCAGGCTTAAATGGGTTGACGGCATTGTTTATCTTAGCATGTACCTTCCTTCGCCCTTTCAGGGCGATCCGGGGGGAAATCCCCCCGGTTAATATCCATTGCCCCTTCGGGGCAAAAACCGCTTTCGGCCTGAAAGGCCGGTTGGACATCAGCCGTGTACAGCCCCAACGGGGCGGTGCACGGAAACCAACGGGGCGGTGCACGGAAATTGGACGACGCACGGAACCCGAATGGGTGGCGCCCGATGCGTTTTGTTCCGTCGCCCCTTCAGGGCGAAACATTTATTTATCATTACGTTTCCGGGGGGAAATCCCCCGGCTGATTTCCATTGCCCCTTCGGGGCATTATTTTGCCGGCTGAAAGCCGGATGGATATCAGCCGTGTACAGGTGCACGGAAACCGGAACGGGCGGTGCACGGGATGTGCTACCATTCCACCCCCAGCATCAGACAGTTCAGTCCGCTGCCGATTCCGAGAAACGCCACACGGTCGCCCGCTTCCAGAATATCGCGTTCGTTGGCTATGGCGGCGGTCAGCGGCAGGGAAACAGTGCCCATGTTGCCCAGGTACTCATAGGTGGTGAAGTCCTTTTCAGGGGGTATCTCGAGGGTTTTGAGAATCGCACTCTGATGGGCGGAGCCGACCTGATGGCAGATCACCTGGTCAATATCATCCGTGCGCCATCCTACCTGCGGCAGAAAGGCATCCCATGTGATTCTCCCCAACTCGATGCCGTAGTTCATGACGTTGACTCCATCGGTTGACATGGATTGTGTGTAACCACCCTTGCCGTCCGGCATGATGCCCCAGAGGCAGAGCCTGTGGTGTTCCGGGGCTGCCTGGGTTATGCCGCCCAGCAGGCGGCGGCGTGTGGAACCTGAAAAGGAGCCGTCGGTCAGAAGGATCGCCACTGCGCCGGAACCGCCGGTCAGGGTTGCCAGCGAGGCGGCAAAGTGCTGCATGGTTCGTTCTTCAAGCATCCGGGCGATCATGATGTCATTGATCTCGCGGGCACTCTCGCAGGAGACTACCAGACCGGCCTTGATCTGCCCCAGTTCGATCCGGTTGGCCACGTCGAGGATACCGTTCAAAACCCCGAGACAGGCATTGGAAAGGTCGAATACGGCTGCCTTCCCGCCAACGCCCAGTTTGGCTGCAACGCGACAGGCGGTGGCCGGCTCGAACTGCTCGCGGCAGACGCCGGCGTAGATCAGAGCTCCTATTTCATCTGGTGAAATACCGGTGGTCGACAGCACTTTTCGCGCAGCGGCAATTGCACCGTTTGAAAGCGGGTAGCCCGGCTCCCACCAGCGACGCTCCCGAATTCCGGTCAGGGACTGCAACTGTCCCGGCGAAACGCGCAGATAACGATACAGCGGCTCCAGGCGGGACTCCAGCTCGGTCGAGGTAACAACAACCGGCGCCAGTTCATAGCCAAGCGCCTCAATGGTAACTTTTCGATACTTCATCGTTATGACTCCATCCTTACGGTAAAATCATTCATCTGGTAGATCAGTTTTCCATCCACTGAAAGAAAACCGTCTGCGGTCAGAGTCCGCTCCTGTTCATCCACAGCTGTGATCCAGGCCTGAACCGTCACCCTGCTGTTGGACGGCACCACCTGTCCGCGATACAGCCAGCGATGTTTACGTTTCAGAGCCACTGCCGGGATGATATCGCCATTCTGCCGGCCCCAGCGATCGAAGGCCGCAAATTTCACAAGCTGGATAAACGACTCCAGCCCCAGTGATCCGGGTGTGACCGGGTCTTCGTAGAAGTGCGCCCTGAAAAACCATTCATCGGGATCAACGTCCTTGATGCCGCAGATGTAGCCGAGTCCTGATGGTCCGCCATCCGGATCATACCGGTCGATACGGTCGATCATGCGTAGCTGACTGTCAGGGAACGGAGCTTCAGTGGGGTAGGGCAGGCTTCGGCTCAGCCCGGCCTCCGCTGACAATGGCTGATACGGTTTTGCATCGCGGATACCGACCTGGTTGGCAAGCGCTTCTTTGGCAAAGAACCCGAACATGGTTTCTCCTTCATAGATGCAGCCGTACCGGTCAACTACGCTGAAATCGAACTCCTGGATGATCATGCCTCCGCTGGTGGCAACTTTTTTCAGAGTTGCAGTTGCGGTCAGCGTGCCGCTGCCGGGTGTAACCGGCCGATGCTGCACCGCACTCCCCCCCAGGTTGCGGAAAGATATGTCGGTGGTACTGGTGAGGGCTGAACCGACATAGGCTGCCAGCCAGCCACAGGGCTGCAGGGCAGACTCCAGAAGCACCGCGAAAGGCATCCTTGGCTGCCGCTCAGAAACAAAATACCAGGCATCTATTGGCACGTCGTACTGTGTTTCGACCATGGCGCCGGCCTTCATCTGCCACGGTTCGCCGAGCACCGCAGTGACACGGTCCATGAACTGGAACGGAGGACCGGGCAGACGGGCGATTCTGCGCTCTGCGTCGAAGATACGGTAACGCTCGCCGAAGGCTTCGGAAGGTCTGCCGTTGCTGTAGGCCAGGATCTGTTCTTTGGTGTAGATGGCCGGTTTACGGGAATCTTCATTTCCCCCCTCCCTTGACGGGAGGGGGTCAGGGGGTGGGTGATGGTGCCATTGACTGAGATGTGGGCAGCTTCCCCCCCTCCCTGACCCTCCCCCGCCAGGGGGGAGGGAACTATCAGTACGAGAAGCTCTCTCTCTCCACATCGCTTCCAGCTGTTCCCTGGTCGTTCCGGTCAGGCGGGCCGACATGCTGGTGATCTCCACGATCGGCTTGCCATCGGCGTACATCAGGGCATCAACAATGACATACGGTTCCGGGCGGTAACCGAGCTCGCGGATGGTCACCTCGTACGTCACGACCTTGGTAGTCTCAAGCACCTGACCCCGGCAGCAGAGTCTGCTGGCCACACCCGGGACCGGTTCCCAGGCAGAACCGTCCGCTTCCGCCACCCACCCCAGCCTCAGCAGGTATATGCGCAGCGTGTGCATGCAGCACTCATACATCAACGTGCCGGGCATGACCCGATCATCGACAAAATGGCAGGTCAGGAACCAATCCTCCGGGTGGATATCGGCTTCCGCAGTGATGATGCCGATGCCGCATCGTCCTCCGCTCGGGTCGAGCTCATTGACGCGATGGACGAGGCGCATTCCGCCGCCCGGGATCGTCAGCGGGTGTGACAGCGGCAGTCCGTCAAACAGCGGACCGAAGCAGCCGGCCAGGTCTCCATCCCGCAACCGGTCAAGCTGAACCGCGTCATACCCCTCGCGTGCCATCGGCGCCAGTTCCCGCCACTCCGGGGGACGGATGCCGCTGGTAGGGCGCAGATCGATGGACGGTCGCACAATTCCCTTGCCGGCGGCCAGTTCGCCTGCTGTAAAAAAACCGGCGCACCCCTCGCGCATGGAGATGAGTGGCTGGCCGCCTACCGTGGATTCGAAGAAAAAGCGGAACAGCCAGGTATCTCCCTGCCTGAAAAAGCGCTCAATATGGATATCGTAGCGGATGGTTTCGCCCGGCCCCGGCAGCCCGCGATGAAAGGTGACCACTGCATCGAGCAGACGATAGACCGCCAGGCCACGGGTAATGAAATCGATGCCGAGATATCCGGAAAGAAACAGGTCGGCCTGCCCGGCTTCTACGGCAATGCAGGTAGGGATGCGCCCTCCGTCCAGATACCAGGCGCCGGCATGAATGTCATGTTCGGTAACGACCCTGCCATGAGTCATGGAGAGCGGCTCACCCTCAACGGTCATGATGCGGTCCACCAGCATGAGCGGTTCGTCAGGCAGTCTGACGCGTGTCGGAAAAGTGTCCGCTTCGGCAAATTGGGGGCCAAGCACGCGACCGGCCGAACCACGGGCAAACTCCAGACAGAGTTCTCGGTGGAAGGCAACCATACTCACTCCCCAGCCCCCTCCCGCTGAGGGGAGGAGGAAACTCCCTCCCCCAGCGGGGGAGGG
>Ga0194037_1000301_pt1 | contig 38599 bp, 32 predicted proteins | sample JunL306m_MetaG_FD_148653 | JGI IMG/M metagenome (GOLD analysis project Ga0194037, IMG submission 148653) | Anoxic zone freshwater microbial communities from boreal shield lake in IISD Experimental Lakes Area, Ontario, Canada - Jun2016-L304-6m | ecosystem: Environmental > Aquatic > Freshwater >... | reverse complement strand
GTCTCAATGATTTCAAGGGTCGTCGATTTACCTGCTCCATTGGGGCCTAGTAATCCAAAAATTTCACCTGGATACACATCAAAACTAATTCCTTTTACTGCCGTAAAAGAACCATAGGATTTGACTAAATTTTTAACGCTGATAATGGGTTGGGAAGGCATAATGATTCATTCAAGTGAACAAATTTAATGACTTTTAAAGGGAAGTCAAAATGAAAAACTTAATAGATACCCTTATCTTTGTTGAAAAGGGAAAAGCAATGAAAGTGGGTATCTTAGGTGGCGGTCAATTAGGCCGTATGTTATTACAAGCAGCAGCCAATTTTGATGTCACAACTTATGTGCTTGAAAATGATCCTCATTGCCCTGCAGCGCATCTCTGCCATCACTTTACCCAAGGAAATATTCAGGATTATGATCAGGTATATGCGTTTGGTAAAAATTTAGATGCCATCACCATCGAAATTGAAGCAGTGAATGTGGAAGCTTTAGAACAACTTGAAAAAGAAGGAGTCAAAGTTTATCCCACTCCTTCTGCGATTAAAACAATCAAAAATAAAATTCTTCAAAAGCAATTTTATCAACAACACGAAATTCCAACTTCTCCTTTTCATATTACTTCACAAAGTGCTGAACTATTACAACATATCTCGTTTTTGCCAGCGGTCCACAAATTAGGTGAAGGTGGTTATGATGGTAAAGGGGTGCAAGTGATCAATGACGAAAGTGAAATTGAATTAGGTTTTAATGCTCCTTCGGTTTTAGAAAAGAAAGTAAAAATTGCAAAGGAAATTGCTTTGATTGTAGGGATGAATGCGGCTAGCAAAACAATCATATACCCACCTGCTGAAATGATTTTTGATCCCGTCTATAATTTATTAGACTATCAATTAAGTCCAGCCAAGTTGGATGAAAAAACTTTATGGAAAGCACAGGCAATTGCAAGAAAAGTAGCGACTGAATTAAAAAGCCCTGGCTTGTTTGCGATTGAATTATTTATAGATCAACAAGGAGATATATGGGTGAATGAAACAGCTCCTCGTGTTCACAATAGCGGTCATCATACTATTGAAGCCAATTACAGTAGCCAATATGATATGCTTTGGCGTATTTTATTAGATTACCCTTTAGGCAACCCTACTGAAATATTGCCTTCTGCTATTGTAAATATTATTGGTACTGAAGGTTACAGTGGCGATGTTGTGTATGAAGGACTTAACGAAGTACTTTCTATGGACAATGTATTTGTGCATTTATATGGGAAAAAACAAACCAAACCAGGTCGTAAAATGGGACATGTTACCATTATTAGTAACGACTATTTGGATTTAACACATAAGGCTAATAAAATTAAGCATACCCTAAAAGCCATTACAGCCTAGCTTTGATTAATTTCTTTTTAACATCTAGGTTTTTCAAATACCCTATCCCTATGATACTTTTTAACTGAAGTCCTGGCGACTTTTTCAAAGGTCCGAATATTCGAATCTTATCATCATAAATAGCATCTAAACTATAAGAAGCAGAGAAAAATTTATTGATTTTAAAACTGAAAAAATTAGTCATGTAAAAATTAATATTTTCAGGCTTGTCATTATAATTGCTAAATAAATCGGCGCGTCCTTTATACGTAATGTTAGGCGCAATCACATTATTATAGTTGATGGTTATAAAAGTACCTGTCTCCTTTACTAATTTGGATCCCGGCGCTACTCCATATTTTCCTAAATCAGAAAGTTTAGAATTCAAAACAATGGTATTTCTAGAAGTTAACGGAGAGAAGAAAATAGAAAAAGTATTAGTCGGTTTAAAATCCAAACCGGCAGATAAAATAATATAAGCAGGAGATAAAAAGGAAGAAGTGAATGTTGCATTGGTTCCACTAAAACTATATCCATCAAAAAATTGTGAACGGAAATTAAATAGTCCAGAAATGTACCACATTCCCGTCGTATCAATTTGATAGCCATACTTACTTAAGAAATCAATTCTATCATCATTTTTACGTCCTCCAATACTGGTAGATTTCATGAACCCTAAGTTCACATCTAGATTATTATCCCAGTTTTGTCTTGGCTTTTTGAAAAAAACAAAATAATTAAAATAGGTATTAATAGCCATATTGAAATTATCCCCCCCTGCGGCCCAGTTACTCAATGAACTTTGTGATAAATTAAAATTGTATAACCCCCCTTGTTTCCAATTCCATTTGGAAGTATCATTCTCCTTTTTAATGCTTCGTGAGGTTTCATTTCGAAGTTTAGCCACCACTAAGTCCTGTGCAAAGGAACTTTGAGTGAATAATAGGACTCCTAATAATATTACAATTTTGCGCATCCCCACAATTTTACCAAATATATGAATTGAATAGTAAACCATTGATTCCTAACTATATATAATTTGAATCCCCCATCAATTTAACAAATTGTTGCAGTTATGTCAATTCTAAATTATTGTTTATCAAATAATTAGCGAATTAGATATGACAAGTTGGCACTAGGAATCAAATTTTAAGTAAATTTGCAGTTCAATTGAAACGAATGGAGGTATTGAACATTATTAATAAAGAACATGATGAATTAAGACAAGGGGAAGCCTATGCGGGGGCACCTGAAAAAGGTTCTTTTTCGAAGCATTTTTATATCGAAAGCTATGGTTGCGCGATGAACTTTGCAGACAGCGAAGTGGTAGCATCCATCTTAGAGAAAAGTGGTTTTGGAGGTACTCGCAATATTGAACTTGCAGACCTCATATTAATTAATACTTGTTCGATTCGAGAAAAAGCAGAACTCACCGTTCGTAAACGACTTACTGAGTTTAGACAATTAAAAAAAGATAAACCAGGAATGTTAGTAGGCGTTTTAGGTTGTATGGCGGAACGTTTAAAATCCAAATTACTGGAAGAAGAAAAACTAGTGGATTTAGTCGTTGGCCCGGATGCTTACCGCAGTTTACCCGATTTAATAAGTGAAGCAGGTACAGGACAAAAAGCAGTAAATGTATTGTTAAGTAGAGACGAAACCTATTCCGACATCTCTCCTATTAGAATAGACAGCAATGGTATAAGTGGTTTTGTATCTATTATGCGCGGCTGTAATAATATGTGTAGTTTTTGTGTGGTTCCATTTACAAGAGGCCGTGAAAGAAGCAGAGATGCATTTTCAATTGTGGCAGAATGTAGAAATTTATTCGAACTTGGTTATAAAGAAGTGACTTTACTGGGTCAAAATGTAGATAGTTATTATTGGAATCATCCTGAAACCAATGAATCTATCACATTTGCTATGTTGCTTGAAATGGTTGCATTAATTGATCCAAGTGTAAGAGTTCGATTTAGTACTTCTCACCCTAAAGATATCACTGACGAAGTTTTGTTTACTATGAAAAAGTACCCCAACATTTGCAAATACATTCATCTTCCAGTTCAAAGCGGAAGTAGCCGTGTACTTCAATTAATGAATCGAACTTATACGCGCGAATGGTATCTTTCTAAAGTGGCTCGCATTCGCGAAATCATGCCAGAGTGTAGCATTTCGGCAGATATTATTGCTGGATTTTGTACTGAAACCGAAGAAGATCATCAGGATACCATGAGTATTATGCAATTAGCAAATTACGATTATAGCTATATGTATTTTTATTCTGAAAGACCTGGTACATTAGCTGCTAAAAGATATACAGACGATATTCCAGAGGAAATTAAAAAAAGAAGATTACAAGAAATTGTAGATGTGCAATGGACGCTTTCAAATGAAAGTAATAAAAAAGATGTAGGTAAAACTTTTGAAGTATTAATAGAAGGGAATAGTAAAAAAAGTGATCAGGATTGGATGGGGCGCAATAGCCAAAATAAAGTGATCGTTTTTCCGAAAGAAAATAACGCAGTTAAAAAAGGTGATTATGTTGAAGTTCTTGTAACAGGATTTACGAAAGGAACTTTAATAGGCACTTTAAAAAAATAATGAATTATGGATTTACAATCTTTAAAAAATAGATTCAGCATCATTGGGAATACCCCTACGCTAAATCACGCACTCAACACGGCATCCCAAGTGGCTGCAACCGATTTGACGGTGTTGATTGTAGGTGAAAGCGGTGTGGGTAAGGAAGTATTTTCACAAATTATTCATAGCCTTTCTGCAAGAAAACACAATCCATTCATTGCAGTCAATTGCGGAGCGATTCCCGAAGGCACAATTGATTCTGAACTTTTTGGACATGAAAAAGGATCTTTTACCGGCGCTGTTGATAGTCGTAAAGGATATTTTGAAACGGTGAATGGAGGAACTATTTTTTTAGATGAAATTGGAGAATTACCACTGGGTACACAAGCTCGATTGTTACGTGTATTAGAAACAGGTGAATTTATTAGAGTAGGATCTTCTAAGGTTCAAAAATCAGATGTACGTGTCATTGCTGCTACCAATAGAGAATTATTAGAATTCACTCAAAAAGGTCGCTTTAGGGAAGATTTATATTATCGTTTAAATACGGTTCCAATTAGAGTCCCTTCTTTAAGAGACCGCAAAGAAGACATCCCTTTATTATTTAGAAAATTTGTAGTTGACTTTGCTGAAAAATATAAAACCAAACCTATTTTTTTAGACGAAGAAGCACGCCAATTACTTTCTCAATACCCTTGGCCAGGGAATGTTCGTGAATTAAAAAATATTGCAGAACAAATTTCGGTATTGAGCAAAACAGATTCCATTAATGCAGCTACTTTAGCCAGCTTCTTACCTACCCAGCATGTAAACAATATGCCAATGGTAACTGGTAATGCACCTGCGGGGGACTTCGCCAATGAACGTGAGATATTGTATAAACTTTTCTTTGACATGAAAAAAGATGTGAATGAATTAAAGAAAATGTTTGTAGAAATATTGCAAAATCCTTCTATGACGGGTAATTCAAATGGACAATTCAATCATGAAAGCATGATCAGTGAATTAAAGGAGGATATTGGACATACTTCTCACCCCATACCGGCTTCTACTCATTTATCGGCGCCCATACACTCCCAACAACCTTTGATTATAGACAATGAATTTCATAGTAGTTTTGAAGTGGATGAATCCTTGAATATTATGGATAAAGAAAAAGAACTAATTTTAAAGGCACTTAAGAAACATAAAGGACGACGCAAAGATGCTTCTACCGATTTAGGCATCAGCGAACGAACTTTATACAGAAAAATTAAAGAATACGACATTGAAGAATAAATTATCACCTATATTTTCGCCATTACTATTTATGCTTAGTAACTATTTTAAAGGAATCGGCATTGCTATGATTGCTTTGATTTTATTAACAGGTTGTGGCATCTATAGTTTTAAAGATGCAGTGATACCCGATAATATCAAAACGGTTAAGATTGGCTTTGTTGAAAATAAAGCACGTTATGTGAATCCACAATTAGCTCCCCTATTAACGGATAAATTGCAGCAAAAAATATTAAGTCAAACAAAACTAACTCGTACCAATAGTGATGATGCACATTACCAAATTTATGCGACCATCACCAATTACGATCCTTCACAAACAGTGGGTGTAAGTGCACAACAAGCCAGCACCAATCGTTTAACCGTAACTGTGCATGTAGTATTAAAAAAGACTTTAGAAAATAAAGAACAAGAATTTGATGTCTCACGTAATTTTGATTTTTCTGCCAACCTCACTTTAAATCAAGCAGAAGGTCAACTGATGGACGATATTTTAAGAAATATTACAGATGATATTTTTAACCAAATTTTTTCCAACTGGTAACCAATGACTCCTACTCTAATTAATAACATACTATTTCAATGGACTGGTCATCATGAATTGGACAGTATTGACACGAGCACTTTAGAAAAATGGGTCGACGAACATCCCTATAGTCCTAGTTTACAATTTTTGTTGGCTAAAAAGTATGCTTTGACAAATTCGCCCTTATTTCAGTCTCAGCTACAAAAAACGAATATATTTTTCCCTTCTACCTTACAAATTCATCATTGGTTACATGAAACCGAGGTGAAAGCCCAAGGTGTTCCCATGGAGGAAAAATTAGCTACCCTTATAAATGATCAATTAGCTCAATTTAAGGAGCCAGTGACATTAGATGAGATAGGTTATGAAATGGAGCTTACCCCCCTGCAAAAGGACTATTTTGCAGCTCAGGGCATAGAAATTGACCTATCTAAGCTACCCCAAGACAAATTCACCAAGCAATTACGCAGTTTTACCGCTTGGTTAAAGGTGCTCAAAAATAAAGAAGGCGTTCCACAGGTACCTGAATTAGAAGAAGCACAGGAAAAAGAGATCACTGCAATCGCTGAAAAAGCCAATAAAACCGATGAAGTCGTAACTGAAGCCATGGCTGAAGTATGGGAAAAACAAGGCAATTTGCGCAAAGCAATTGCCCTCTATTCAAAATTAAGTTTTATTTTTCCTGAAAAATCCGTTTATTTTGCGTCCAGAATAGAACAATTAAAACAAAAAAGATGATTACTTTATTTTTAGTATTGATTATCGTGGCATGTTTAGGCTTAGGCTTTATGGTATTAATCCAAAATCCTAAGGGTGGTGGTTTAAATGCGAACGTAGGTGGCATATCTAATAATTTTATGGGTGTAAAGCAAACAACAGATGTACTTGAAAAAGGTACCTGGATTTTTGCTGCATTAATCGCCATTTTAGCTATGACTTCAACCGTGTTTTTGAAAGGCGGTTCTAGCGAAGGGGACAAAGGGATTTTACAAAAAGTAAATACCTCTGCTACGACTCCTATGACAGCTCCTGCACAAACAGCTCCTGCTGCGGCTCCAGCAAATCCTGCTACAAGCACTCCAGTTAAAAAATAATATACCGGGCTATATGTAAACATGTAGCGTTCAAAATATTTGAATCCCTTCTTGAATCTTCAGGAAGGGATTTTTATTTTATCAAGGACAAAACTTAACTTTATTGGCATGAAAAAGATATTCTTCTTTACAATCCTACTGCTGATATGTTATGAACTGTATTCAGTTCTTATCAAGACAACTCATTTTGAGGGGGAAAAAGCGAGCATTGAATATCACCAACAGGGATTGGATGCATTGGCTGATAGTTTAGTAGCCAAGAAAATTATTTTAGATAAACCTAGTTTTTTAGTTTTAGCCAAACTATTCCAAGTAGAAGAAAAAGTAAAACCAGGTAAGTTTTTGATAAAGAAAAAGACGAGTTTATTGAACATTATAAGAATGTTGCGTAATAACCAACAGGCCACTGTCAAATTCATTTTAAATAGAGTCAGAACCAGAGCCGAATTAGCCAAATTAGTGTCAAGCACTTTTTCTATGGACAGTCTAGAATGTATTACTTATTTTAATAGCAATGATTCATTAGCGTCATGGGATACTGACACCACTCAATTATTGACTTTGTTTATTCCTAATACCTATGAAATGTATTGGAGCACTCCACTTCCTAAAATTTTAAAAAAGATGAAGGAAGAACAAAAACGTTTTTGGAGTTTGAATGACCGACTTTTGAAAGCGCAGCAAAAAGGCTTAACCACTAACGAAGTATACACTTTAGCGTCCATTGTAGATGAAGAAACGAATTATGATTCTGACAAATTACTCATTGCAAGTGTTTATCAAAACAGGCTTCATAAAAAAATGCCCCTTCAAGCCTGCCCTACTATTAAATATGCGATGCAAGATTTTACTTTAACTCGTATTTATGAAAAATATTTAATCAACCCTTCTCCTTATAACACTTATAAGCATGTAGGATTGCCGCCTGGCCCCATTGGTACGCCTAGTCCTAAAACGATTGATATTGTTTTAAATGCACCTACTACCAATTATATTTACTTTGTAGCTAAAGCAGATTTTAGCGGTTATCATCATTTTAGCAGTACTTTTGAAGAACACAATAAATTTGCAAAGGAATATCAACACCAATTAGACGAATACCAAAAAAATAAAGAAAATAAATAACTCCATTAAAATAAGAGCAGTATTGAAAAAGTTATATTCTTTTTTGGATCCTTTTGTTCAATTTGCAAAATCAAAGGCGAAAAATATTTATTTGCCCGGTTTTCAAAGAATCAATTTATATCAAGTCATTAAGTTTTTATCTAAACAATTAAATACGGTTGGCTTATACGATCGCGCATCTTCCATTTCTTTTAGTTTGATCATGGCGCTTCCTGCTTCCTTTTTGTTTTTATTTTCAATTATTCCTTACTTTCCTTCGACCTTAAAAATTAAAAAACAAATATTATCTGTTTTTAAGGACATCTCTCCTAATTCTAGTACCTATCGTTTTTTATTAGATATCATCAATGACTTACTCAGTCAACATGTGGGCGTTTTCTCTTTTGGTTTTGTTTTACTACTATTTTATGCTTCCAATGCAATGACAGGTATTATTAGAAGTTTTGATAAATCTTATATGCAGGATAAACCTTTCTTTTTGCACCAAAGATGGAGAGCTATCAGACTTACCTTAATTTTAATTTTATTAGTGTTTGCGAGCATATTAGTGTTAGTAGGCCAAGATCAATTAGCCACTTTATTGAGGGAGGTATTTGATATTAAAAGAAAAACCATCATTCCTTATTGGAATATATTAAGATGGTTTATTATCGTCTTACTCTTGTTTTTTGGCAATGCTTTTATTTATAAGTATGCCCCTCATATCAAAGAAAGATGGTCCATTTTATCACCAGGGGCATTATTATCTACCCTATTAATGTTAGCCACCACTTTAGGATTTTCCTATTGGGTCAATAACTTTAGCAGTTACAATAAAATATATGGCTCTATAGGAACCGTATTAGTGGTAATGACTTTAGTGTATTTAAACGCACTCATCTTATTAATAGGATTTGAATTAAACGTAAGTATTGAGGTATTAAAAAAAGAGCAAAACCAATTAGATTTACTCTAACTCATTTTGCTCTAACTCAATATGATCTAAATTATATTTCTCGTAATAATTTTTCTCTACCCTATTTATTGAATCCTACTTTTCAAATAATTATTTATAAAATAAATTTTACTTATTCGCCATATCTGGAATTTCGGTTACCTTATAAGCACCCGCATCTAATTTCGCTTTAGTTTCACTGAATGCTTTTAAAGTCAAATCAATTTCTTCCTGCGTATGCACTGCAGTGGGAATTAAACGATAAATAATATGTCCTTTTGGAATCACTGGATATACTACAATAGAACAAAATATTTTATAGTTTTCACGAATATCCATCACCATTGCAGTTGCTTCTTCCACTCCCCCTTTCATATACACCGGAGTCACGACCGAATCGGTTTTACCAATATCAAAACCTCTTTGTTTTAAACCATTTTGTAATGCTAACGCATTTTTCCATAATCTATCTTTCAATTCAGGTTGAGTTCTTAATAAATCTAGACGTTTTAAATTACCTACTACATAAGGCATAGGTAAACTCTTCGCGAAAATTTGTGATCTAATATTATATCGGATATAATCAATAATTGTTTTAGGACCCGCCATGAAGGCTCCAATAGAAGCCATACTTTTAGCAAAAGTTGAAAAGTATAAATCAATCGCATCTTGACAACCTTGTTCCTCACCTGCACCCGCACCCGTTTTTCCTAATGTACCAAAACCATGTGCATCATCTACCAATAATCTAAAAAAGAACTTAGATTTTAAAGCCGCCACTTCTTTTAACTTTCCTTGATCCCCTGCCATTCCAAAAACGCCTTCGGTTATTACTAATATTCCACCAGATTGTTGTTTTTCAATTAAAGCTTGTGCACGTTGTAATTGTTTTTCGCAATCTTCTATATCGTTGTGCTTGTATACAAATCGATGGCCAGGTAACATTCTTAAGCCATCAATAATACATGCATGGCATTCTGCATCATAAACCACCACATCATGTCTTCCACAAATAGCATCAATAGCACTCATGATTCCTTGGTATCCATAATTCATTAAAATAGCATCTTCCTTATATTCAAAAGCAGCTAATTCGGCTTCTAATTGTTCATGCAAATCACTGTTACCACTCATCATACGAGCCCCCATGGGTAAAGCCAAGCCATATTGAGCACTCGCATCAGCATCGGCTTTGCGTACTTCTGGATGATTAGCAAGTCCTAAATAATTATTTAAGCTCCACACAATCATTTCCTTCCCTCGGAACATCATTTTAGACCCAATTTCACCTTCCAATTTAGGAAAAGCGAAATAACCATGAGCTCGTTCACGATGTTGCCCAATAGGACCGTAATTTTTTATCAGTCTTTCAAATATATCAGCCATATGATAATTATTAGTTATGCAAATTTAATATTTTTTGACTTTAAAACACTAACTAATTAGTGTAAATTGCAGGATCAATAAAACTCACGTAGTATGAGATTCATTTATCTTGTTCTTTTTTGTTTTTTTGGGCAATTCGCAACAGCCCAAAAAGTGAATAATTCAGTGGCTGGTCCTTCCAAACCTAAATTAGTAGTGGGGATTATGGTGGATCAAATGCGTTGGGACTATGTCAATAAATTTAGTGCCTTTTTTAAATCACAAAATGGCTTTTTAAGATTTGTGAATGAAGGCGCCTCCTGTAATAATAACCTTATTCCTTATCTACCCACTGTGACTGCTTGCGGTCATACTGCAGTATATACTGGGTCCACTCCTGCTATACATGGTATTACGGGCAACAATTGGTATGATAATATTCAACAGCGCATGGTGTACTGCGTAGAAGACGCTTCTGTTCAAGCTGTAGGGATTGAAAATAGTAGTGCTGGCAAAATGAGTCCTTTGAATGTTTGGACCACTACCATTGGGGATGAATTAAAATTAGCGACTAACTTTAAAAGTAAAGTATTTGGTGTTTCTATTAAAGACCGAGGAGCTATTATCCCTGCAGGACATAGTGCAGATGGAGCATATTGGTATGATAGTAAAAGTGGTAATTTTATTAGTTCCACTTTTTATGGCAAATCATTGCCAAGCTGGTTAACCAATTATAATAATGCGCATAAAGTAGATAGCTTTTATAAATTAGGTTGGAACTTAAGTTTACCGAATGCCATTTATGAATCCAATTGTGATGTAGACCAAAATGAGTATGAGTCTTCTCCTTTTGGAAAAGAAATGAAAGGATTCCCTTATAATTTTAGCAGCTTTGTGGGTAAAGATTATGGCAAAATTGCTACCACTCCTTATGGTAACAATTTAGTGTTGGATGTTGCTACCCAAACATTGATCAATGAAAAAATGGGTCAAGATGATATCACCGATTTACTAGCAGTTAGTTTTTCTACCCCCGATTATATTGGACATTCTTTTGGTCCTAATTCCTGGGAGACTATGGATGGCTATATTAAACTTGACGAACTACTTGCTCAATTTTTTGCTTTACTAGATAAGCAAGTAGGTAAAAATAATTATACTGTCTTCTTAACTGCAGATCACGCGGTAGCAAACGTTCCAGGTTTTATGCAAAAACATCATTTGCCGGGTGGAGTTATAAGTGATGATGGCGTTAAAGTGGAATTAAATAAATTATTGACCAGTAAAGGAATCAATCCAAAAGTAATTAGCGCGGTAAATGAATTTAATATTTACTTCAATCATAATGTAATGGATAGCCTTCAGGTAAATCAAGATAAATTAACCAATATCATTACCTCCTATTTAGAAGCGAAGAGTAATATTATACAAGTGGTTGAATCGCGTAAGGCTGCTATGGCTCCTTTACCACAAGATATTAGAGAGCGTATTGTAAATGGATATAATCCACAACGTAGCGGAGATTTAATATTCATTACTAAATCTGGTTATGTAGGGGGAGGTAATACAGGAACAGGTCATGGCGTATTTTATAATTATGACGCTCATATTCCTTTATACTTTTATGGTAATGGTATTAAAAAAGGAATCGTAAATAACGTAAACTATATGACTGATATTGCACCTACAATTACAACCTTGTTAGGTATTCAAATGCCAAGCGGCTCTATTGGAAAACCTATTTTAGAAGTTATTAAATAAATTTAAAAATTCTTAAAATAGTTATATACAAATTTTAGATAATATTTTATTAAATTTATATTTTAAACCCAATTTTCAAAACATTCCAAAATAATTTAAAATACACTACAATGAAAAAAATATCCATTTTATTATTATCATTAGGATTATTTTTTAGCGTGAATGCTGCTATACAAAAATGCGATGGAAATTGCAAAGACAGAACGAAATGTGCTGAATGCAAAAAAGAAGAAAAAGCAGAACACAAATGCAACGCACAATGCCATAAAAATGGTGCAGGTCATGTCCCCAGTCATGGTGAAAAAGGACATAAATGTACCGATGCTTGCAAGAAAAAATAATTCTTACTATATTTTTTTAAAAAATAGTAAGAATTAAAAAGGTCCCTCTGATACATCAGAGGGACCTTTTTAATGATATTGATTGCTGTTGAAATTTAGCAATTGTAATTATGCAAGTTTCTTTTGCAAATTTGCATCCAAAGCATCTAAGAATTCTTCAGTATATACATAATGATCGCCATGTTTCACTTTATTACCATGAACACAAACAGCTAAATCCTTAGTCATTATACCAGACTCTACCGTTTCAACGCAAACTTCTTCTAAAGCTTTTGAGAAACGAATTAATTCTTGATTATTATCCAACTGACCTCTAAATTCTAATCCTCTCGTCCATGCAAAAATAGATGCAATTGGATTGGTAGAAGTTCTGTTTCCTTTTTGATGCTCACGGAAGTGACGCGTCACTGTGCCATGTGCCGCTTCTGCTTCCATCACTTTGCCATCGGGAGTAATTAAAGTTGAAGTCATTAAACCTAATGAACCAAATCCTTGTGCAACAGTATCTGACTGAACATCACCATCATAGTTTTTACATGCCCATACAAAATTACCATTCCATTTTAAAGCACTCGCCACCATATCATCAATTAAACGGTGTTCGTATGTGATTCCTGCAGTTTCATACTTCACCTTAAATTCATTTTGATAGACTTCTTCAAAAATATCTTTAAAACGACCATCGTATTTTTTTAAGATGGTGTTTTTGGTAGACAAATACAAAGGCCATTTTTTAGCTAAAGCTTGGTTAAAACAAGCACGAGCAAAACCATAAATGCTTTCATCCGTGTTATACATGGTTAATGCCACCCCATTTCCTTTAAAATTAAATACTTCAAATTCTTGAACGGTACCATCTTCCCCTTCAAATTTAACGGTCAATTTACCTTTCCCTTTGGTCACAAAATCGGTTGCACGATATTGATCGCCAAATGCATGACGTCCAATACAAATAGGTGCTGTCCAATTTGGAACTAAACGAGGTACATTATTACAAACAATAGGTTCGCGAAAAACAGTACCATCTAAAATATTACGAATAGTCCCATTAGGGCTTTTCCACATTTGTTTTAATTTGAATTCTTCTACTCTTTGTTCATCTGGGGTAATAGTCGCACATTTAATACCCACACCATATTGTTTGATTGCATTGGCTGCATCTACCGTTACTTGGTCATTGGTTTCATCACGATATTCCATACCTAAATCATAGTATTTAATATCAATGTCTAAATAAGGAAGAATTAATTTATCCTTAATGAACTTCCAAATAATCCTTGTCATTTCATCTCCATCCAATTCAACCACTGGATTGGCTACTTTAATTTTTTGTCCCATAATGTTTGAAAATTTAGTGCTCAAATGTACAAAAACTACTCCTAATTTCACACCTATTTTAAGCTAATTTAGACGATACCGCATGATTCACAATAAGCACCGGTATGCTTACCTTATGCCTTACGGATTCGATGGTTTCCCCAAATATATAGTCCTTCCATCCTTGGTGTCGGTGTCCTCCCATCACTATCAATTGCGCGTCATGTAATAGAACACATCTCACAATTTCTTTCACTCTATTTCCATACCCTAAACAAGTTGTCACTTGATATCCTTTTGATTGAAGTGCGATTGCGTAGGTATTTAATCTTTCTTGATCTTTCCTGGTTTCCTCATCATCACTTGCTTCTTGTAAATATTTCGCAGTAGCGCTTTCTACCACATGAATAAATATAAATTGTATGGAATCATGAGAAGGATGTGTTTCACTTAAATGATGTACTTGTTGTATTGCTTTTTTGATTAACAAAGCATCTGTTACAGAAAAATCAACAGCAATGGCCACTCTTTGAATGGGGGTATCCTGTGTCCAATCAATTTCAATAGGCAACCCATGAAAATCATCTTGTTTTTCGGATTGTCCTTTTTCCAATTTTCTTTTCAAAAATAATGGATAACAAATAACATACCCTAATAAAACTAAGAAACCAGAAGCCACTACTATCAAAAATATTTTTAACCCCCATGCATCCGATAGTTGCATTTTTTCAGAAATAAAATCAACTACTAAATGCCCATTTAGATATACTAATATAGCTGCGACCAACCAAGCTAAAATTTTTATTTTCCAACCAATTGCAAATTCACCCATCGTTTTTCGATCACTCACAAAATGAATTAATGGTATGACTGCAAATCCTAATTGTAAACTTAAAATAACTTGACTTAAAACTAACAAAGCATCTACCCTATCTTCTCCCATAATTCCTATCACTAATATAGCAGGTGTGATGGCAATGAGTCTTGTAAGCAATCTTCTAATCCAAGGATTCAATCTTAGTTTTAAATATCCTTCCATCACAATTTGTCCTGCCAAAGTACCTGTTACAGTTGAACTTTGTCCAGCAGCAATTAAAGCAATTGCAAATAATACAGGCGCCACAGAAGAACCTAATAAGGGCGCTAACAAGGAATGCGCTTCTTCAATTTTAGCCACTCCTTGGTGACCTGTATCATAAAAAGTAGTCGCTGCTAAAATTAAAATAGAAGCATTTACAAAAAAAGCAGCGTTTAAGGCAACTACACTATCTATAAAATTATAAAATATTGATTTTCGAATTCCCTTCACATTTCGATCAATTTTACGAGTTTGAACTAATGCCGAATGTAAATATAAATTATGAGGCATCACTGTAGCTCCAATAATTCCCACCGCAATATATAAAGCTTCGGGTGATAACTTAGAAGGAATAAATCCTACAATTGCTTTAGATAAATCGGGTTGCGCTATAAATAATTGTATAAAAAAACTAAACCCAATAATGGCTACCAGCATAATGATAAAGGCCTCCAATTTTCGTATTCCGTATTTTTGTAAAAATAAAAACAGAAAGGTATCCAATACCGTAATGCATGTTCCATAGATCAAAGGCAAGCCCGTCAATAATTTAATTCCAATGGCCATTCCTAATACTTCTGCTAAATCGGTTGCTGCAATGGCTAATTCTGCTAAAATATATAATACAAAATTGATAAAGGGCGGATAAGTCTCTCGATTGACTTGTGCTAAATCTAACCTTCTTACGATACCTAATCTTGCACTCAAGCTTTGCAATAGTATTGCCATGAGGTTGCTCAACAACAAAATCCATATCAGTTGGTATCCAAAGGATGCACCCCCTTGTAAATCGGTCGCCCAATTACCTGGATCCATATACCCTACACTCACTAAATAGGCTGGGCCCATGAATGCCAATAATTTACGGAAACCTCGTTTTTTTTGAACAGGCACCGATTCGTGTAATGTATCTAGAGAATGCTCAGACATAGTATATTGTAAATTTAGTCAAAAAGCCTTGTGTAACTCGGATTGATAGCCTATTTTAGTGAAAATTTAATACATGCGCAAAGGGATTGTTTTTGCTAGTTTTCTTTTTTTAGTGGCTTGTTCAGAGAAAAAAGTGGATTTAACAGGTAATACGCCATTAAAAATTAATGACTTTAATAAAATATTCAAGTTAGCGACCCTTCCCTTAACTATTTCGGATACCAATTTGGTAAAATTTGTCGACACCTTAAAAATTGGACGAAAAGCTTTATTGCAATTCGTTCCAGATTCGGTTGTAGAAGAGATTATTTCACTGAAAGACAAAAAAGCAATTCTACATCCCATTTTGAAAATTGAAAAGGAAGCAGAATATTATTTATTGCTAAATGTCTCCTATCCTACGGAACAAGAAATTGCGGTAGTTGCTTTTAGCAAGAAAAATAAATACTTAGGCTATAAAATGATTGCTTCATTTGAAGATCTCAATAAAAATTCAAGAAAATATGGTAAAACTTTATTCATTAATAAAGAGCCTACTTTTTTGGTAGAAGAAAATAAAATGGGAGAAGACAATGCGCTCACCTATGAAAAAAAAGGATGGGCTTATACCGACAATGTTTTTAAACTAATTTTCTTTGATAGTAATAAAAAGCCAGCTAGTTCCAGTATATTAAATCCAATTGACACATTGGCTATGAATAATTTATATAGTGGTGATTATGCTAGAGATAAGAAAAATTTTATTTCTATTAGAGATGACGCTCATCCCAATAAATATTTGTTTTTCTTACATTTTGAGAAACAGGACGGGAATTGTACGGGGGAATTAAAAGGTATCTTAAATTTCACAAAAAATAAAGCCACTTATACTGAAAAGGGAGACCCTTGCATAGTGCATTTTAGCATGGAAGGCAACTCTATTAGAATCAAAGAAGAAGGAAACTGCGGCAATCATCGCAACATGACTTGCTACTTTAACGACAGTTTTGACCGTAAAAGAAAGGCTAAAAAGAAGAAATAATCCACATTTTTGGGTTTCCATCCTGTGTTATCCACAGAGCTAATGTGTAAAATGTACATTTTAGCTAAAAATACTATCTTGTGCCTAGAAATCACCAATAAACATCAGAATGAGTTTTAGAAACTACCAAGTTCCTTATACTATCAATGAAAAATTTAGTAAAAAAGCAGCTTACTTTTCAATGGAGTTTGCGATTCATCAACCACTTAAGATTTACAGTGGTGGATTAGGTTTTTTAGCTGGATCACATTTAAGAAGTGCCTTTGAATTAAATCAAAATATGATTGGGGTAGGCATTTTATGGAAATATGGCTACTATGATCAGGCACGTAATCAAGACCAAACATTACAGGTCACTTTTATGGAAAAAATGTATAGTTTCCTGGAAGATACGGGCATCAAATACCAAATATTAATTCATGATCATCCAGTATGGGTGAAAGCTTATTATTTAGCTCCCAATACTTTTTGCAGTGCTCCCCTCTTTTTATTGAGTACGGACTTACCCGAAAACGATTATGTTTCTCAAACCATCACACATCGATTATATGATGCCAATGTAGCTACCAAAGTGGCTCAGTTTATTTTATTAGGAGTGGGTGGTGCTAAATTAATAGATGAACTCAACTTTAATCCAGAAGTCTATCACTTAAATGAAGCTCATGGATTTTCTGCTGCATTTTATTTATTACATAAGCATAAATCATTAGACGAAGTCAAAAAGAGATTGGTATTTACCACACATACCCCTGAAGAAGCAGGAAATGAAAAACATGATATTTATTTATGTCATAAAATGGGTTATTTCTGTGGTCTAAGCATTGATGAAGTGCGTAAATTAACGGGTATTGAAGATGACCAATTCAACCATTCTTTAGCAGCGCTGCGTTTTGCGCGTAAAGCCAATGGGGTTTCTGAACTACATGGTCATGTGAGTCGTGAAATGTGGGGTAAATATGAAGGCATATGCCCTATTGATCATATCACCAACGCACAAAACTGGCGTTATTGGGCGGATAAACAATTATATCGTTTTGCCGAAAATAATGATGACGCAGGTTTTGACGATCGTAAAATGTATTTGAAAAAACGTGCATTTGAAATTGTGGCTGACCAAACAGGAAAAATATTTGATCCAAATGTGTTAACGATTGTTTGGGCTCGTCGTTTTGCAGGATACAAAAGAGCAGATTTCCTTTCTTGGGATTTAGAACGTTTTGAAAAATTATTATCTAACTCAAAATATCCAGTGCAAATTATTTTTGCAGGAAAACCTTATCCTGTAGACTACCCTGCCATTTCTCAATTCAACAATTTGGTTCACTTAAGTAAGAATTATAACAATGTAGCAGTTTTAGTGGGATACGAATTAGCCCTCAGCAAAAGAATGAAACAAGCTTCTGATGTTTGGTTAAATAATCCACGTGTTCCTCGTGAAGCTTCTGGTACAAGTGGTATGACCGCTGCTATGAATGGTGCTGTGAATTTTTCTACAGATGATGGATGGATTCCAGAATTCATCAATCATGGTAACAATGGATTTGTGGTGCCTAAAGCAGATTATGCAAACATGACCACTCAACAACAAGATGATTACGATTTGGAAGAATTATATAAAATACTAGAGGAACAAATTGTTCCTATGTATTATGATCAAAAAGATACCTGGCGTCAAATTACACAAAATGGAATGAAGGATGTTCGTTTCCAATTTGACAGTAATAGAATGGCAGAAGAGTATTATGAAAAAATGTACAAGATCTAAAAATTACAAGATCAATTTTATTATGGTAAAAATAATTGAACTATAAAGTACAATATGGAAGGACATAATAAACACCCCATGGCTGTATGAAAAGTAGCTGTTAATGCACCATAAGGAACCAATTTTACATCTGTGGCAGCTAAGCCCGCAGAGACTCCACTCGTAGAACCAATCAATCCTCCAAATACCATGGCTGTTTGTGGATTATCAATTCCTAATCTTTTAGCAACAAATGGCGTGGCAATAGTGACTAGGATAGATTTTATAACTCCAATAGCAATACTAATAGCAATGACATCACTAGTAGCGCCTAGCGCAGAACCTGTAACAGGTCCTACTATAAAAGTACATGCCCCTGCGCCAATAGTAGCAAAACTTTTAGCATCTATGTATCCCATGGCATATCCAATACTTCCTCCTACCAAAAATGCAACTACAGTTCCTAATACTAAAACGATAAAACCAACCCAGCCTGTTTTTTTTATTTCATGAAAACTAGCCCCTAAGGCAGTGGAGACAATTGAGAAGTCTCTTAACATAGAACCCCCTAATAACGCCATTCCGGAAAATGCTGGAATAGAAGCTACTCCTTTTTCACCTCCAAAATAAGCAATGACTAAACCCACACTAATCGCAATTGCTGCTCCAGGAATTTTACTTTTGGTTAGTTTTTTGGAAACATAATAAGATAGGTACATAATCACACCCACGACTAGGAAGGCGAATACTAACCCATTCTTGTCTAATATTTTAATAAAATCGTTCATCATCAAATTTTTAAATAAGCTTTTGAAAATTATTTTTTAGTGAACTTAGAAAATAGAGGCACTAACATAAAACAAGCAGCAGTAGCAAAGATTCCTGCTAATAATGCAACCCAGCCACCAGATAAAGCTGCTTTCACATTTTGAGTCGCAGACATCGCCACCACCACAGGAATATACATACTACTCCAAAATAAAATTCCATTTTCGGTTTCGGCAGGAATTAAATTATTTCTTTTAAAATAGTCATTCGCAAAAACTAAAAGAAGCATCGCAAATCCTACTCCTCCTAAGTTGCCACTTAAATGAAATGCCCTTCCTAATGAGTCCCCAACTATATGACCTACTAAAAAACAGGCTGCTAAAATGGCTACTCCATATATTTTCATAAATTAAAATTTTATTGATTGATGATGGCTTTCACTTGATCTCGAATGGCATTTCCCCATACTTTATACCCTTCTATATTATAATGTAATTTATCCTCTCTAAACAAAGACTTGATAGGCAAACCGTCCGTTCCCAAAAAGCTGTTTTGAAAATTGATAAAATGTAAGTTTGGCTCACTCGCACAATAATTTTGAATTAAAGTATTTGCTTCTTGTACTTTATCCCAAGCACCCCACCTTTTTTCACTAGGTGAAATGGCTAACCATGTTACAGGAATGGTCGGATATTTTTCCCGAATCGTCTTCACTGTATATTTAAATAACTCTAACACTTGTATGGGACTTTTATCCTTCTCTGTATCTGTGATATCGTTACCCACATACATAAATATGGCTTTAGGCTGATGCGGGTACACAATTCTTTTTATGTAATATGCTACATCTCGTAAATTACTTCCACCAAAACCTCGGTGAATAATATTTTTATACTCTAAATCGTTTCTTATATTTTCCCATAAACGAATATAAGAGCTACCTAAAAATAAAACTGATTTTTTAACATCTTTCTCCACACTATTTAAACTATCAAATTTGGCTATATCATTGTCCCATTTAGTGACTTTATCATCACTTTTTGATTTCACGACTTTAAGTTGCGTATACAAAAAAGCATACATTTCACTTAAAGCAGTATCTAGTTTTTGTTTATTATTGTCAAGGCTATGACCTGCTCCATAAAAAGGAACCCAAGCTGTAGGAATGCCTAGATTCAAACAATGTTGGTATAAAATATAAGGTCCGTATTTAAAACTATGGTAATCATAGGAACTATCGTAAGGCACTGTTTTGTCTGCAGTTCCTGCAGTATTAAATAAGGGAATATCACCTTGTTGAATCCATTTGTAATCATACACTGAACCCCAAAAATTAAACACCCCATGTACTTTAGAAGAATAGCCAGCATTCCCGCTATTCCCTTCTATATCACCCCATTTGGATTGATCAATGTCCGCTGGCACTTCATTGGCGTCCATATAGCCGACAGCTAATGCAGTCATGGATCCTGCTGAACTTCCTACTAAAAATATTTGTGAAGTATCTACGCCATAAGTGGCGGCGTTTTTTCTGAAAAAACGAACAGCTGCACGAGCATCTTGTTGCGCACGAAACATGGCTTCCTGATAATCTTTATTGGTATTGGTTTTTTCAATGCCTAAACGATACTCTATAGAGGCTACAACAAATCCTCTTTTACCTAATTGTATCCCTAAGCGATTACTAAAGGAACTTGATTTTGTATTATTCCTAAAACCACCTCCATGAATAAACAAAATGAGTGGTCTCTTTTTTACAGTGTCGGAACTTGGAGGTGTAAATAAATTAAGGAGTAATTTTTCATTTTCTCCTTTTAAGTTGATCGCTTCACCATACTGTACATCTATGGTAGAATCGATGGTTTTAAATAGATCGTTCTTATACCTTGTAACGATATCTTTAGATTTATAGTCAAACCCTTGTGCTTGCAAATCTAATTGCAGACATGTAAATAGAATTGCAATTGTAAAGCACTTTGATAATTTCATAGTATGTTATTGATTAAATATTTTTTTAACTTCATTTTTGACTACTTTGCCCATTGCGTTACGAGGCAATTCTTTTACGATAATATATTTTCTTGGTTTTTTGTATCCTGCCATTTGTTGTACCAGCCATTCATTTAAAGTGGTTGATTCAAATAAGGATGTAGCTTTTTCATTTAATACCAGGGCTGCTACTATTAATTCACCCCATTCATCATCTGCAATACCCACCACAGCGCAATCTTCGATCCATGGATGCGTTCTTAATACTTCTTCTATTTCCAATGCAGAAATTTTATACCCTCCTGATTTTATAATATCTACCGAACTCCTTCCCATAATACGATAATACCCCTCTTCCACAATGGCAATATCTCCAGTTTTAAACCACCCATCCGATGTAAAAGTTTCTTGTGTCGCTACTGGCTTATTCCAATATTCTTTAAATACATTAGGACCTCTAACAATAATTTCACCAGGGCTCCCCTTTTCTACTTCTTGATATTTTTCATCTACTAATTTTACGTCCACACTATTTAATGGGATACCCACATATCCAGCTTTGCGTGCTCCAAGATAAGGATTACTAATTGCCATGCCTAATTCGGTCATGCCATATCTTTCCAATAAAGTATGCCCACTCATTTTTTCCCATTTCTCCATGACCGATACAGGTAATGCTGCTGAACCACAAACCATTAATCTAAAAGCTTGCATGACTTTTTTTAAATCAGCTTGTTTGTCAACCTCTAATGTTTCTAAATAAGAAATGAGTTTAAAATAAATGGTAGGTACCGCCATGAAAACATTAATTTCTCCTTGTTCGAATAATCGGAAAATTTCAATAGCTGAAAATGACTGTATAAAAGTACAAGTAGCCCCTATCCACATAGAGCATCCTACCACATTGATGATACCATGAACATGATGCAATGGTAATACACAAATAGTATGATCCTGAGAAGTCCATTCCCAAGACTTCACCAGCGTGCTAATTTGAGCTTCTATATTGGCATGTGTAGTCACGACTCCTTTAGGTAAATTGGTCGTGCCACTTGTATATAAAATTAAAGCATTACGATCTTTTTCTATAAGAGGTAATTCAGACAACAATTCATTTGTATTTTCTACCTCTTCGAGTACGTAAAATTTAATTTGATGTTGTTGTGCGTAATCATTTAATAATTCAGAGAATTCCTTGGACACCACTATATGGCTTGCCCCTGTATCTTCTAATACATATTGCAAAGAGGGTAAAGGATATGTCAAGCATAATGGAACAGCGACTCCCCCCGCCTGCCAAATGGCCCACATGGTTCTTACATAATCAAAACCAGGATGCACCATAAAGGCGACCCTGGTTTGTTGTAAATCTTGTTCTTGATGTAATAATTTGGAAGCTAAATATCTTGAACTATTTAACAATGCAGTATAAGTATAAGATTGGCCGTTACTTTGAATGGCAATTTTTCCTCCTTGCTGTTTTGCTTGATCAAATATTTGAAGCATTCTTTACAAATTACAAATTGATAATTTTCTCCTTAGGAACTAAAGCTTTCATGACTGACCAAGCAATCAAATAAGCTAAAGCACAAAAAGCAAACATAATAGTATAGGCAGTGGTCAACGAATCATGAACTGCATGCTTTTGAATCGCTAAGAAGGTATCATAATGCGAAGGATCTAATGCTTGAATTTTTGCTTGAACGTCTTTTGTAAGATTAGACCAATCTTTTTGAGTCAAATCAATCAGTACTCCTTTTTTATCTGTGATTTGTGCGGATTTAATGGTATTCAAATAGTCACCAAAACCAGTACTTGTTGCTTGTTCCCAAGCTTGCTTGACTCCTGTGAGTTTATAAGCATCAAACATCCATCCTCCCACTTTTGATACTAATACTCCCCCCATTCCACCTGCCATACCACCAATACCAATTACTGTAGCGATAGAACGTTTAGGGAACATATCAGAAACTGTGGTATAAATATTAGCTGACCAAGCTTGGTGTGCAGCAGTTCCAATTCCAATAAAAATAACAGGAATCCAATAACTAATATAGCCTAATGGTTGCACGGCTAAGACAATCAATGGTATAAACGCAATGGTTAACATGGCTTTCATACGACCATCATAGGCTTTCATTCCTTTATTAATAAAATAAGTAGGAAAATAACCACCTCCTACACTTCCCACCATTGTCATACTATACAAAACAGATAATGGCAAAATGATTGCAGTTCCTTCCATACTATATTGATCTTTCAAATATCCAGGCAACCAAAATAAGAAGAACCACCATACGCCATCGGTCATAAATTTTCCAAAAGCAAATGCCCAGGTTTGTTTATAACTTAATAAAGTGCTCCAGGAAATTTTGTTGGTTATTTTTCCATCTACATAAGTATCTTCTACTTCAACATCCGTATTAATATAAGCCAACTCGCTTGCTGAAATTCTTTTTTGTTCAGTTGGTTTTTCATAAAAATAAAACCAAAAAATAAGCCATAAAAAACCAATGGCGCCTACAATCACAAATGCAGCTTCCCATCCCCAAGTTTTAGCAATCCATGGCACAGATAAAGGAGCTAAGACGGCGCCCACATTGGCACCAGAATTAAAGATTCCTGTAGCAAAGGATCTTTCCTTTTTAGGAAAATATTCGGCAGTGGCTTTAATAGCTGCAGGAAAATTTCCCGCTTCTCCTAAACCTAATATGGCACGTGAAATCATAAAACCGGCAATGGAAACTGGCACTGCTGCCACTCCAAACCATCCTAAAAAAGTTGCTGCCGCTGTACCTACAGGAACAGAATACGCATGTATAATGGCCCCTAAAGACCAAATGATAATAGCCCATCCGTAGCCCCATTTAGTTCCCACTTTATCTACAAATCGACCTGCAAATAACAAACAAATGGCATACACAAATTGAAAGACAGAAGCAATATTCGCATAATCACTATTACTCCAACCAAACTCTACTTCTAAAGTGGGTTTCAATAAACTTAATACTTGCCTGTCTAAATAGTTGACTGTAGTAGCGAAAAATAATAAAGCACAAATCGTCCAACGAAAATGTCCAACAGAGGGCTGTTTCATTTATTTATTTTTAATAGTTTGTATTAATTCCAATACTGTTTTAGTTTCTGATTCCATGGTAGCATAATCTTTAGCTTCCATTAATTTCTTACTAATTAATTTACTTCCCATTCCAACAGCACATACACCTGCTTTATACCATCCTTCAATATTTTCTTTAGTCGTATCCACTCCACCTGTAGGCATGAATAATAATTTAGGAAATATTTCTTTAATGCTACTTAAGAAATCAGGGCCTAACATATTCCCTGGGAATAATTTAATAAACTTTACGCCATTATTTTCTGCCGCAATAATTTCGGTAGGCGTCATACAACCTGGAGCATATAATAGTCCTTTAGCATGAGTGTAATCTGCCACTTCAGCAACATACCCTGGACTTACTAAAAAATCGGCACCGGCATGAATATAATCTGTGGCTTGGGCTACATTTTTAATGGTACCCACTCCTATTAACATATCTTTCATTTCTGCATCACGCACTTTTACCATCGCTTGAAAGTTTTTCAATGCAGCTTCCCCTCTATTGGTATACTCTACTGCTTTTATTCCAGCACGATAAATGGCTCTTAATGTTTCTATGCTTACTGTCTCATCTGCATTAAAATACAAAGGCAAAATACCTTGTTGCACAATGGCGTCAGTAGCTTGTTGAATTTTACTCATTATTTTTTACTATTATTTTTTACTATTATTTTTTATTAATTCTTTTAAAACCAATTATATATTTAAATTTTCACTTTGATCACCATCTTTTTAATTTGACCTTCTCCAATCATAGGTGCATGCACATCTTCTGGAAAAAAGATAGCAAATTGATGGTGGGTTAATTGAAAATACATATCAGGTTGATCATGATACAATTGCATTTCCTTTTCGTCATTGTATTCCCCATTAGGCTTCACACATTTTTGTCTGGGCTTCCAACCTATCGTTTCAATGCCATGAATACATAATTGAATGTCTATATTTTTATTATGACATTCAAACTTTGAAGTACTCACTTCGGCTGTTTTACCAGGTGCATCACTAATAATAACTTTTAAGCCATCCGCAATATCTGATTTCCCCACTTCCAATGAATCCAAATTTTGTTCTTGAATATATTGAAATGCTTTTTCAAATAAGGGATGAACACTAAAATATTTAGAGGCGTTTTGTAAAGTATCTATAATCATTTTTTTTAATTTTAATTTAATCAATTAACGTTGTACACGGCCACTACCATCACCTTTCATTAAATCTTTTACATCCGATAATGTAGCATGGTTTAAATCACCCGGTATAGTATGCTTTAATGCACTTGCCGCCACTCCAAATTCGGCAGCTTCTGCCATTGGCATTCCAGTAACTAAGCCATAAATTAAACCACTCGCAAAACTATCTCCACTTCCTACACGATCTACGATACGAACATGATACTCTTTGGTATGATGAAAATTAGTTCCATCATATACTAATGCGCTCCATCCATTATCACTTGCACTATGGCTTTCGCGTAAAGAAGATGCGATAAATTTAAATCCAAATTTTGCTTGCATTTGCTTGAATACATCTTTGAAACCATCTAAATTCAATTCTCCTTTGGTTACATCGGTATCTGCTGCTTTAAATCCTAAAGTGGTATCGGCATCTTCTTCATTCCCTATACATACATCTACATATTGACATAATTCACTCATTACTTGTCTTGCTTTTTCCTTAGTCCATAATTTTTTTCGGTAATTTAAATCAATACTAGTGGTGATGCCTTTTGCCTTTGCTGCTTTTAAAGCTGCTAAAGTTAATGCTGCTGCTTTATCACTTAAAGCTGGAGTAATTCCAGTGGTATGGAACCATGAAGCACCGTCTAATATTTTATCAAAATCAAATTCGCTAGCATCTACCTCAGCAATAGAAGCCCCTGCACGATCATATACAACTTGAGAAGCTCTCATAGAAGCCCCTGTTTCTAAAAAATAAATACCTAAACGATCTCCACCACGTGCGATGAATTGCGTATCTACACCATATCTTCTTAAATGATTGATGGCAGATTGTCCAATTGGATTATTAGGAACCTTCGTTACAAACGTTCCATTTAATCCATAATTACATAATGCAGCAGCAACGTTGGCTTCTCCACCACCATAAGTGATGTCAAAACTGTCCGCTTGTACAAAACGTTTAAAATCAGGGGTTGATAAACGTAACATAATTTCTCCTAGTGTAACTACTTTCTTACTCATAATGTTCTTTTTTGTGTTAATTGATTGATTGCTTGTTTTATTAATTTATTATTGAAAATAATGTTTAGCGTTATAGTAACAGATATCTTTTAAAATTTGTGCTATCCATTTTTCATCATTTGGAATGAGCCCTAATTGCATATCTTTTGCGAATAAGTTACACACAATTCTTCTAAAATACTCATGTCTGGAATAGGATAAAAAACTTCGGCTATCAGTGGTCATCCCAATGAAGGTAGAAACCAAGCCCATATTGGATAATGCATTGATTTGCTTTTCCATACCATCTTTTTGATCCAAAAACCACCATCCTGATCCAAACTGCATTTTACCTTTTAATTGACCATCACTAAAGTTGCCACACATAGTCGCAAAAACTTCATTATCAGCTGGATTGATATTATATAAGACGGTTTTAGCCAATTGATCCTTGCTGTCCAATGCATTTAAAAAACGAGATAAATTCACCGCCTGTGGATAGTCCCCTATAGAATCGGTACCTGCATCAGCTCCAATTAAAGATAATAGTTTTGAATTATTGTTACGGATGGGGCCTAAATGAAATTGTTGCACCCAACCCTTCTTCCAATACATTTTACATAGTTCTAATAAAATAGTCCCTAAAAAAGCATCCGGCTGGGAAAAGGAAGTCACTTTTTTATGAGTCATCAAAGTCGCAAACTCTTTTTCTAATGCTGCTGTAAGTTGAAATTGACTAGGCATTTGTGTAAAGCCATGATCAGAAACCCTTCCTCCATGTTGATGGAAATAATCAACCCTATTAGATAAAGCAGACAATAAGGTACTGATAGAAACAACTTTAATCCCCGTTCTTTTTTCCAACAATACCATATAAGATTTAAAAGCAGTAAGATCTTGAATATTCAAAGCTTTATCGGGTCTAAAAGAAGGAACTACTTTTGTTTTCCCTTTTGCTTTAGCAATTTGTTGGTGTGCCGCTAAATCATCACATGGGTCATCGGTGGTACCAACTAATTCTACTTTATAATGATTTAATATACCTTGGGTAGATAAAGTATCTTTCGCTAACAACTTATTGCATTTTGTATAAATACTTGATGCATTTTTTTCATTAAGGTATTCATTCACACCAAAAGGATTTTTTAATTCCATTTGAGACCAATGAAATAAAGGATTTCTTAAAGTTTGTGGTAAGCAAGTTGCCCAAGCTTTAAATTTTTCTTCATCAGAACCAATGCCTGAAATAAATTTTTCATGGATTCCCAATGCTCGCATAGCTCTCCATTTGTAATGATCGCCCTTTAACCAAATCTCAGTAATATTTTTAAACTTCTTATTGTCAGCAATCTCTTGTGGAGATAAATGATTATGATAATCAATAATAGGCAAATTCCCAACATAGTTATGGTATAACTTTTGAGCCATTTTACTTTCCAGTAAAAAAGTATCAGTGAAAATGGTTTGGTTTTTTAAATTTGCCATATTTTTTTCTTTTACTACTACTTTCGTGATTTAGATTAAGCTAAAGTTGACTCATTATCTTGTAAGCTTCTTAAAATCCCCAATTCTACCCCTCTTAATTCAGCCAAGCCTTTTAACCGACCAATAGCAGAATATCCAGGATAGGTTTTCTTTTTTAAATCATCTAGCATTTGGTGTCCATGGTCTGGGCGCATAGGAATATTGACTCCTCTAGCTTGCATCACTTTCACTATTTCTTTAATCACGGCATACATATCCACATCGCCTTCTAAGTGATTATCTTCATAAAAATCACCTTGTGCATTACAACGTGTACTGCGTAAGTGTATGAAATTAATTCTATCTCCAAATTGTTTCACCATTGCTGGTAAATCATTATCGGCTCTCACACCAAAAGATCCTGTACAAAAACACAATCCATTACTGAGTGAGGGAATCGCATCTGCCAAAGCTTTAAAATCGGACGCTGTACTTACAATTCTTGGTAAGCCTAAAATAGCATGCGGTGGATCGTCAGGATGAATGACCATTTTAATCCCTAGAGATTCTGCCACAGGAACTACTTTTTGTAAAAAGTAAATCAAATGACTTCTTAATTTTTCAGTATCAATTCCTTTGTAGGCATCTAAAGCTTCTTGAAATTGTTCCATCGTAAAACTCTCCTCACTTCCTGGCAAGCCTTTAATCATATTTCTTTTAATCAACTCCTTTTCTGCCTCATTACTACTTTCAAATTTTTGTTTCGCAATGGCTATTTCTTCTGCAGTATAATCTGCTTCAGCACCTTTTCTTTTTAAAATAAATAAATCAAAAGCCATCACTGCCGCCTTTTCGTATAACAAAGCTAAAGAACCATCTGCCATTGGATATTCCAAATTGGTTCTGGTCCAGTCCATAACAGGCATGAAATTATAGGTCACAATTTTAACGCCAGAAGCTGCTAAATTGCGAAGACTTATTTGATAATTCTCAATAATTTGCTCAAAATTTTTCGTTTGCGTTTTAATACATTCATGCACAGGCAAACTTTCTACAACACTCCATTCCATTCCAGCATCAGAAATTAACTGAATGCGTTTATTGATTTCTTCTACTGACCAAACTTCTCCATTGGGGATATGGTGTAATGCAGTCACTACACCTGTGCAACCTGCTTGTCGAATATCCATTAAAGAAACCGGATCATTAGGTCCATACCAACGCATGGTTTGTTGCATTCTATTTTTTGCATCACCATAAGAAGGAAAATATTGTTGTTCCATTTTATCTATTTGTAATTATTTTTCTTAAAAATTTTTAGATCACATCATTACTCCCCTATATTAAACCCCACTATTAATTGTAAACCCTCCGTCCACCCCTATATCCATACCTGTAACAAATTTAGAAGCATCACTTAATAACCAAATTAAGGCACCAATTAATTCATCTGGATGACCAAAACGTTTAAAAGGGGTATTTCGTACTATTTTATTCCCACGATCGGTTAAAGTTCCATCTAGATTCGTTAATAAATTTTTGTTTTGAGTTGTTAAAAAGAAGCCAGGCATGATGGAATTAATTCTTACCGCATCCCCATATCTTTCGGCCATTTCTACAGCAAACCATTTGGTATAAATATCTATCGCTGCTTTTCCCATACTATATCCCAATACGCGCGTAATTGCTCGCTTAGGACTTACGGATGAGATATTGACAATACTTCCATTTCCTGTTTTTGCAATTTCTGGTCCAAATACTTGAACAGGTATTACAGTGCCCCATACATTTAATACGAGGGCCTTCTTCATACCTTCAATATTTAAATTAAAAACATCTTCAGTGGGAGGCAATACGCCTTCAGGCACATTTCCACCCGCTCCATTCACTAGGCCATCTATTTTGCCAAACTTTTCAAGAATTTCATTTTTTGCTTTTTCTAATTCTGTGACTTCTAATACATTGGTCGCAATAAAATAAGCTTCTCCTCCCATTGCTTTCACTTCGTCTACTCTCTTTTTTCCTTTTTCTGCATTTTGACCAAGTATTACTGGGATACCTCCTTGTTGTGCGATTCCTTTTACAAATCCACCCCCTAGCACTCCCGTACCGCCCGTTACAATGATGACTTTACCATTTAAACTAAACATGTCTGACATAAATATTTTTTTACTTTATTTCGAATTCTTTTTTCACTCTAATATCTTCTGATGAACTTCCAATTAATACTTCAAATTTCCCTGGCTCTACCACCCAATTCATTTTCAAATCGTATAATTTTAAATCATTCGGTTTTAAAACAAAGTTGACCGTTTTAGTTTCTCCCACTTTTAAATGAATTCTTTCAAATCCTCTTAATTGAGATTCATACACAGTCACGCTGCTTACTAGATCCTTAAAATATAATTGCACTACTTCATCTCCCTCATATTTTCCAGTATTGGTTACATCTACTGAAATCTGAATATCTCCATTCGCGTTTTGAATTTCTGGACTCACTTTTAAATGATCATATTTAAAGGTGGTATAGCTTAATCCAAATCCAAAGGGATATAAAGCTCCATAAATATTGGTTTTGCCAAACCCATTAGGTCCATCTCCCGGTTGACCTGCATGGGAACCAGGTTTGAAAGGAAAATTTAATTCAATCTGCCCCACTGACTTAGGAAAAGTCACAGGTAATTTTCCCCCTGGATTATACTCCCCAAAAAGACTTTCCGCCACTGCAGATCCGCCATCAGGTCCTGGACACCATGCTTCAATAATGGCAGGTAAAAATTTAGCAGGCCAGTTAATAGTCAAGGGTTGTCCATTGATCAAAACTAACACCACTGGCTTGCCCGTATTATATAAAGCTTGTAATAACTCTTGTTGACGTCCCGTTAAATCTAAATTAGTTCGACTGCGACTTTCTCCAAACATATTTTCAGTTTCCCCCATTACAGCAACAATCACATCCGCATTAGCAGACATTCTTACCGCTTCTTGAATTTTATTTAATTCTGCAGCAGTAGCTTGAGTAGGAAATAATTCAGATTCAGGCCAATTCGCATCTGTTGATTCGCAACCTAATGCATATTGCACTGCAACAGTTCCTTTTAAATAATTTTGAAGGCCTTCTAAAACTGAAGTGACTTTAATATGCGATGGGCCATATCGACTCAATGAAGTAATAGTATCATTAGCTAAAGGTCCTGTCACTAATATATTTTTGATTTTAGTTTTATCTAAAGGCAATAATTGATTATTATTTTTTAATAAAACCAAAACTTCTCTTGAGATTTGTTTACTAAATTTTTGTGCATCTTCATTAAAAACAATTTTATCCGCTAAAGCTGGATTTTCAACATAAGGTTGGTCAAATAGCCCTAACTTAAATTTAACTCTTAACACATCTGCTACACGAGTATCTAAAAGTGCTTGGCTTATCTTTCCTTCTTTCACTAACTTACGTGCTGGAAGAATGAAAGTTTCTGGTTTTTGGAAATTAGTGCGCACATTTAAACCTGCTTCCAAGGATAATCTTACCGCATCGGTAGAATCTGATGCTACATGATGTTTGGTATTTAAAAATTCAACCGCATCACTATCACTCACTACATATCCATCAAATCCATATTTCTTACGCAACAACTCAGTCAAAAAATAATAACTTCCTGTTACAGGTTGTCCATCCCAATCATTATAACTACTCATCACACCCATTGGATGCGCTTCCTGAATGATACGCTCATAAGGATATAAGTATAAATTAAACAATTCTCTGGGTGCAATATGTGGATCGGTTCGTGCATTGCCATCTCTTCCCCCTTTTGGAACACTATATCCCATATAATGTTTTAAGGTAGAAGCGACTCCTTCACTTTGTACGCCTAGCACCATTTGCTTTCCTAATTCAGCAATTAAAAAAGGATCTTCTCCATAACATTCTATCACTCTACCCCATCGTGGGTCACGCGCTAAATCTAAAATGGGAACATACACATTCGTATACCCCAAAGCTTTTGCTTCTCTACCCACAATATGACCGGCTTTGTTTAAAATATTTTTATCCCAAGTACTTCCAATTGCTATAGGTGCTGGCAGACCCGTTGCTTTTTCACTCGTTAAACCGTGAATGCCTTCGTTGGTGAAATCAACTGGAATACCCATACGTGTATTTTCAACAAACCATTTTTGAACCGTGTTAATAGATTGCGCATGCAAACTATAAGGGAAAGAAAGCTTGGTAGCCATCTTAGGTCTGAAGTTGGTAAAGTTTAAATGCTCATCAATATTGGCGATGCCATCTTTCCAAATTTTGTTGCTCCATTCTGGGGTCGGTAATTCATCATTTAAAACCCTACCAAAACCATATAAAGTGGCTAGCTGATTTGTCTTTTCCTCCAAAGTCATTTTAGATAACAAATCGTTGATTCTATTTTGAATAGATTGTTGGGGATCCTCAAAAACATCTTTGACCCCATTTTTATTAAAATCAATCCACCCCTTTTGATACATCGATTTTTCTTGGGCATTTAAAGATGGAGGGTTCGAAAATGTGCCAAAAAAGCAACTAACGAAAAGCAATATTTTAAATAAATTTGACTTCAAGGGATCAGTTTTACAAATTTTTGAATTCATTTTTTAAGGTCTAGAATAGATTATTATGTTGTTCAAAAAAATTGGTTTTCCCAAGCTTAGAAATTAGGGTAACGAATTGAATAACAAAGCAATCATTTAGTTGCAAAAATTACAAATTGTTGCTCAAAAATGACGCCTTTTAGGGCGTAAATTGTGGTCCACATGACTAGTATTTACGAAAACGTTTGCGTATTGTGTGTAATTTAGATAGTTATATAGTAGATTTATAAGATAAACAATTATTTATGGCTGCTGTAAACCTAAAAGAACTTGCTAAAATATTGAACCTGTCTATTTCTACGGTGTCCAAAGCATTACGTGATAGTCATGAAATTGGAGCAAGTACCAAAGAACGTGTTTTAGCGAAAGCAAAAGAATTAGACTACAGCCCTAACCCATTTGCAAGTGGTTTAAGAAGAAATAAGAGTAAGACTGTAGCTGTGGTGGTTCCTGAAGTGGCAAATAACTATTTTGCGCTAGCTATTAATGGTATTGAAAGTGTGGCACAGGAAAAGGATTACCATGTTCTTATCTATTTAACGCATGAGGATTTTGAGAAAGAAAAAAGAATCATGAAACACTTAGAAAATAAAAGAGTGGATGGTATTTTAATGTCTGTGACTATGCACACCAATCAATGTGATCACTTGTTTGATATTCAACAAAAAGGAATACCCATTGTTATGTTTGATCGTATTTGCCATGAAATTGAAACAGCAAAAATCACTACCGATGATTATATTAGTGGCATGAACGCCACTAAACATTTAATTGACAATGGTGCTAAGGATATCGCATTTTTATCTTTAGGAGATGAAGTATCTATTGTTCAAAAAAGAAAAAGCGGTTTTTTAGAAGAATTAGAAAAAAACAATATCCCTACAACGCCCAATAGAATTGTAAATTGCAATGACAGTGACGAGTCTAACTATCAGAAAATAAAAACTTTATTGAAAGGAAAACAAAGACCCGATGCCATTTTCGCATCGGTAGAAAAATTAGCTACTACCACTTATGAGGTTTGCAAGGAACTTAAAATAAAGATACCCCAGGATTTAAAAATTATTTGCTTTTCCAACTTAGCCACCGCTTCACTTTTAAGTCCTTCTCTATCTACCATCACTCAACCTGCATATGAAATTGGAAAAACAGCTGCAGAAGTAATGTTTAAGTATTTGGATAAAAACAAAACCTATATTCCCAACGAAAATATAGTGTTACATTCTACATTATTTATAAGAGATTCCTCGCAAAATTTAAGTAAATAATTGGATTGAACTTTTTACCACTACATTTGTTATTATTTCATGAACAGAATTATCATAGCTATAACGGGGGCCAGCGGCGCGATTTATGCAAAATGTTTAATGGATGCATTGGTCAAATTAAAGGATCAGTATGATGCCGTGGGGGTGGTTATGAGCGACAATGCAAAAATTGTATGGGAAACCGAATTAGGAAATAAAGACTACTCCCAATACCCTTTTACTTTTTATCAAAAGAATGATTTTAATGCCCCTTTTGCATCCGGATCGGCTCAATATAATATCATGTATCTAGTGCCATGCAGTATGGGCACTTTAGGAAGAATAGCAAGTGGTGTAAGTGATGATTTAGTCACTCGTGCAGCAGATGTCATTTTAAAAGAACGTCGCAAACTTATATTAGTTGCTCGCGAAACTCCTTATAATTTGATTCATATCAAAAACATGGAGACGGTCACTTTAGCGGGAGGTATTATTTGTCCTGCAACTCCAAGCTTTTATAGCCACCCCAAAACCATTGAAGAAGCGGTCATGACTGTTGTTCATCGTATGTTAGATTTAGGGGGATTAAAAAACCCCAGCTTTCGTTGGGGTTCTTAACATATAAATTTGCTGTTTTTAATCTAAGGTATTCATCACTCCGTTGAAGTATCCAACTGATTCAGCTATACCAGGTAATGGATCATTCATATCTTTCTCAAATTCAATACTACAAACTCCTGTATATTTTACTTTACGTAAGGATTCAATCACTTCATCAAAATGAATCACACCACGCCCAAATTCAATTCCCTTGCCTTCTCTCGCTGAAGTATTAATATCCTTAATATGAATATCAAATAAACGATCCTTATACATTTTAATTGCTTTTTCTGGTAAAGTACCTGCTCTTAAAGAATGACCGATATCAATACACATACCCATACGAGTATCTAAATTTTTGATTCTATCATACACATCCCCAGGTGCTGGATATAAAGCATCTTCAGGTCCATGATTATGAATGGCTAATTTGATATTATATTCTTTCACTTTTTGTTCAGAATATTCAATTAATTCATAATTAGGGACCCCTACCATCATGGACATACCTACTTTTTTAGTATAAGCAAAAGCTGCATCTACTGCTTCTTTTGTTTTCATATAAATCACCCCCACGGTATAAATATTAATGCCTCCTGCTTTAAATTTTGCCATAGCTTCACTTATTTGCGCATCTGTACTATTCACTGGCAAATGAATATCTTTTAAAGATAAATTAGTCACTCCTATACGTTTCATCATAGCAATTGACTGATCAATGCTAAAGCTTTTAAAAGTATAGCCTGCAATACCCACCGTTAATGGATGCTTGGATTCGGCTATAGGCTTTACTGTTGCACTTGCATTACCTACTAAAGGTAAAATAGCGGCTCCTGTAGCACCTAATAATGTTTGTTGAATAAAATTTCTACGATTTGACATATGATTTTGTTTTATTTTTTATGAATGATTTATATTATTTTATAATTTTTTGTAATGAAAGGTTTATAGCACCTATTATTTTTTGGAGTAATTAATGTTTTTTATAAATTATGTTTTATAAGTATCTACTTATTATTTATTTTATTTTTTTGTTTATTTATTTAGGATTTGAGAAATCACATATTGCCAATTCGCCTTTTGTCCAATGTTATCTGAACTTAATACGATTCTGGCAATGGGATGATTATTCCATTTTGACTTAAAGCTACTGTATTCTGCTCCCTCCATGGAAGGAAAAGTAATACTTAGTTTTATATTTTTAGGATTAAACTTGATTTGAAAAGACTGCTGTGAAGGTGTGGTTAAAACAATCATCCCTTTTTGTGTCGTATCAATGGAACAAGTGGTCATAAATACTTGTTGCACTTGATTGCTTTTTGAAACAAATGCGGCTTGGTCGTTTATTTCAATTTGGTTTTTAGGTCGGTTCATTACAACCGATCTATTCCATGACTTTACGCCTGCTGCGCTATCATATGCAGCAGCTATATCCATTGTTAAACTAGACTCATTATTGCTATGTTGGTACTGAACCTTATTTGCTTCAAAATTACGTCCGGCTAATTGTCCTTTGCCATTGACGATAGGTAAATTATGGTGTTCTGATTGTGTGAACCAAAGTTCGTATCGGTGAGAAGAAAAGGTACGTGCAGTGTAATTACCTCTTCCTGCATCAATAATCACTGGTTCATTATTAGCATACACAATAAAGTCGCCCACATCATTATGATTGTGACTTTCTGCATTATGCCCAGCATGAGTTGCTAAATACAGTCCAGATTCGGTGCGAGCAGTCATGACTTGCACATCACTTACCCAAATATCCTTGGGTTGCTCATATACATTGTTATAAACTGGTAATTGTTGAATGGTTAATAAATTTTGAACAAACCTGGGCTTATAAAAATTTTCGCGATTCATTTTAAACGAATACTGCTCATAATTATAAGTATGATAGGCCCAATTACCCATACTTATCATATTGTTATCCTGTATGGCTTTACCAAAACGATAAATCATAAGACCATCAGCCACTACTTGTGGATCCGCATCCGAAAAATCAACAAAATATTTTCCACCAATATGAGTTTTATAAATATAGGCTCCCATTTTTTGAATCAAGGGTTCATTATAAATATTCACTAATCCTTTGGTAGCACCCGCTAACATTTCTAAACAATCATAGGTACTCCCTCCTGCTGCAAACCAATAACTAGGCCCTTCGTCACATCCTCCTTCGTCTCCTAAACTATTTAAATAAGAATCTAATCCTACCATAGAACGATGAATCATGAGCGAGCGCTTCGTATTATCTTTTTCTAATAATAAAGTAGACATGATCCAATTACTCATAATCCAAGGATTCCAATTATTGACTGGCTTGGTTTTACTCATCCATCCATAACTTCCCGATTGGGTCAACATGGGTTCAAACACACGTCGATTGGTTTCACTATAAATACGCTTTCTAAATAAAGGATTAATCTTATCTAACTTTTCTCCCACAAAATAATCAGTCAACCCCATCAAGGCAGCTGTTTCGGCTGAAAATAATTCAACGACTGGATGATCCACATCAGGTAATCCTGTGTTGGAGATATGAGCTGGTACTCCCCAAAAACTTTCCTCACAAATAGACCATAAACCATTTATAATAGGTTCCATAAAACGGCCTTTATTTTCAACCGCTTCTGCTAAAATAAATTTTAATAACACAGCTCTTTTAGCAAAAGAAATATTGGCATGTTCGGTTCGATCACCCGTTCTCAAATACGTCAATGCCACTGCAGCAGTGACTGGCTCAAACTTAAATTTAATTTCGGATTCAGCTTCCTTTATAATATGTTTTAAAACACTATCTGGCACCAGCGCTTTCCATTGTTCTGGAGATGTAGGATACGGTTTATAATTAGTGGGGGATAGGATACTAGTTTGAATAGCCGATAAACTATATTTATTTTGTAAAATATTACGCATCGTCACTTGAGACATTGCTGTGAAATGCATGAACATAATAACTAATAAATATATTTTTTTCATCTTACTTATTTGAACATTTTAAATAATCCCCTTAATTGTATATTTAAATCCTTTACACTCCTTTGAACTTTTTGTTCATTATATTTTAATAGCCCACTCATTGTATAATTTTCTTCCTAATAAAGCATTCGCTTCTGCATCATGTAAGAATTGTTCTTTTTGAGCATCCCATTGTAAAGGTCGCTTTAACTGATACCCAATATTTCCAATATTACACATACTAGCAGTACGATGTCCTATTTCAACATCACAAATTGGTTTGGAACGATCTCTCATAGCTTGTAAAAAATCCTTGTAGTGATTTTCACTTTTGTAAACATGCTTTTCGTTAGGCCCTATCACTTTATCTTTTAAAGAAGATGGTGTGGTTTCGACTTTTCCTCTTTGTACTTTAATGACTCCTTCGGTACCTTGAAATAAAATAGCATTACTCCACTCCCATGGCTCGTGTGTTACTACCGTGCCATTTGGATATTCATAGGTTAAAAATGCATGATCTTTATCTGGACCAAATACTTTAGAAGGTCCTGCATGATCCATGTCCAAAGACCATTGTACAATATCAAACATATGAGCACCCCAATCGGTTACTTTCCCGCCCCCAAATTCATTATACATTCTCCAATTTGGGAAAATATCTTTGGATACAGGTGGCGCTAATTCTGAATTGAAATGCGTAAAACTGTTAGGGCCTAACCATTTCAACCAATCCAAGCCTTCTGGTACTACTTCTTCTGGTAAATCAAAAGGTGTAGGTGGAGGACCCACATTTACTTTCACCGATTTTATTTCACCAATATATCCATTACGAATTAATTCAGCCACTTGTCTAAATTCGTTCCAAGAACGTTGCATACTTCCTGTTTGAAATACTCGTTTGTTTTTTCGAGCTGCATTGACCATCGCACGCCCCTCTTTCACCGTCAAGGACAATGGTTTTTCACAATAAATATCCTTTCCAGCTTCTGCAGCTCTTACTGCCATAGCTGCATGCCAATGATCTGGCGAGGCTATCACTACTGCATCAATATTTTTTAAGGCTAATAATTCTCTAAAATCATTATAGACAGGAATATCAGAATAAGTCCCAGCTGTTGGATTTTTTTGATAAAATGTTTTAATACTATCCAAAGTTAATTGCGCTTTGGCTTGATACACTTCGCTT
>Ga0194037_1000300_pt1 | contig 38606 bp, 41 predicted proteins | sample JunL306m_MetaG_FD_148653 | JGI IMG/M metagenome (GOLD analysis project Ga0194037, IMG submission 148653) | Anoxic zone freshwater microbial communities from boreal shield lake in IISD Experimental Lakes Area, Ontario, Canada - Jun2016-L304-6m | ecosystem: Environmental > Aquatic > Freshwater >... | reverse complement strand
GTCTGTTTCTTTTCGTAATAGGCGGGAACCTTGTCGCTGTTGGCACGGCTGATTTCGATGTAGTAGCCGAACACCTTGTTGAAACTCACCTTGAGCGATGAGATGGAGGTGGCTGCCCGCTCCTCCTGCTGAATCTGCAAAAGCCGGTCTTTGGCGGTCGAGGCAACGGAGCGGAGATCATCAAGCTCGGCGTTGTAGCCTGCACGGATGTAGCCGCCATCACGCATTGATGCGCCTGATTCGGGATCAATCGCCTCCTCAATTCGCGCTGCAAGCTCCGGCAGCGGCTGCAACGTAAAGGCCAGCGACCCCAACCGTGCTGAACCAGCCTGATGCAGCAGCTCCTGAATCTTCGGAATGGCAGAGAGCGAGAGGCCAAGCTGGCGAACCTCGCGCGGAATAGTTCGGAACGTAGCAATACGGGCAAGCGAGCGCTCAAGATCGTTGATGGCCGACAACTGCTCGCTGAGCCCCTCCCGCAACGCCCGGTTCTCGGTCAACTCCCCAACCGCATCGAGGCGCAGTCTGATCTCATCAACCTTTTTCAGTGGTCGCTGAAGCCAGCGGCGGATCAAGCGGGCACCCATGGGGTTGCGGGTGCGATCCATCACCTGAAGCAGGCTGCCGTTCAGCGTGCCATCCTGCATGGAGGAGATGATCTCCAGATTGCGCTTGGTCTGCTGGTCGAGCGTCATGTACTCGGCATTGTGCAGTTCCCCGATGCGGGTAATGTAGTGCAGCCGATTCTGCCGCGTCTCCTCAAGATACTGGAGCACCACACCCGCCGCAACCCTGCCGGCACGGTTGCCCTCAATACCAAAACCCTTCAGCGAGTGGGTCTTGAACTGCCGTGCGAGCACCTCCTGCGCCTGCTCTTCACTGAACATCCATGACTCAACCTCCGTCACCAGCGTCTCCGGCGGCAGCGCTTTTTTCAGAAGTTCTGCACGCTCTCTCTCGGCGGAGGAGACCAGAATCTCCGAGGGGTGAAGTGACAGAAGAAAATCCTTGAGCTCTTCGGGCCGCAATGAGGCAATTTTGAATTCAGCCGTGGTGACATCAATAAAGGCCACTCCGGCAAGCAGCGTTCTCCCCTCTTTGACATAAGCCACAGCAGAGAGGTAGTTATTATGGCGATCGTCGAGCAGCTTGTCGCTGTAGGTAACACCAGGAGTAATGATGTCGGTGATTTCGCGGCGGACAATCCCTTTGGCATCAGCCGGGTCTTCAACCTGGTCGCAGACCGCCACCTTAAACCCTTTTTTCACCAGTTTGGCAATGTACCCTTCGCTGGCATGGTGGGGAAAGCCGGCCATGGGTATATCGACCGTGCGTTTGGTCAGCACAATGTTCAGTGCGGTGGAGACCGTAACGGCATCGTCAAAAAAGGTTTCGTAAAAATCGCCCACCCTGAAGAGCAGCAGAAAATCGGGGTACCGCTCCTTGACCTCCAAATACTGCCGCATCATTGGGGAGTGCTCTTTCTGCGTGGTGCCCTCTGCTTTGCTCATAACATCTTCAGCGATAATGAATCAGGTTTCAGCGGCAACAACCTTGCCGCTTCTTGAAAAAGAAGCTACTTCAGCGCAGCTTAATAAACAAGAGCGAGGAATAGTGGGGTTCTCTCTTGACAAACGTTGCAAGAAATGGTTATGTTGCCAACAATACTCCTGAAAATCCTTCACCTTGTCGAAACTATGGAAATTCTTCATACCCTGCTGCGCTTTGTGCATATTACCTCTTTTGCTGCATGGTTCGGTTCAGTGCTTGCCTCCATCTTTTTTCTTAAAACCATTGAAGAGAAGCTCACCGGTAACGCAGGCAATACCGCCGAATACAGCTCACTGCTCCAGCGTTACATCAAGCTTGAGACCCACGTTGCCGACACCGGTTTCAAGATGGTCATTGTCACCGGCATCCTGCTGGCAGCACTCTATCACGGCTGGACGATCTGGGTGTTTGTCAAAATCGCCCTGATTGTGGTTCAGGTTGCCCTCACCCTTGGCTATATCACCCGATCCATACGCACACTCAGCTACCCATGCTCCATCGCTGATTACAAGCGGTGGTATCGCCTCTTCACCATTTCACTCTCCATGTTTGCGCTGGTGCTGACGGTCAGCTTTTTCCTGCTTTGAACTGTGCCACAATCAAACCCTTGAACATATTTCAGGAGACGCTTTTCCATTGTTTGATTTTGAGGAAATTAATGCTATCTTTCAGACCTTTATCACTAAAATATATCCGTACATGCAGGCGCTGATCAAGATTTCCGACAAACAATTTCTGGTAAGACAAGGGGATAAGCTCTTCGTCCCAAGACAAAAAGCTGCAATTGGCGACACCGTGGCAATCAAAACCCTGGCGCAGATTGACGGAGAAAATACTACCCTGAATACAGACGGCAGTGTCCAGGCGATAGTTCTTGGCCATGTCAAGGATACCAAGGTTATTGTTTTCAAGAAAAAACGGAGAAAACGTTATCAGGTACGAAACGGACACCGTCAGCAGATGACCCAGATTGAGGTTGTTTCGCTTTAAACGCAAAATTCAGGATTTCCAACGATTAATTTTTAGCTATGGCTCATAAAAAAGGTGGCGGATCGACCAAAAACGGTCGCGACAGTAATCCGAAATATCTTGGTGTAAAAGCTGCCGGTGGATCGACCGTCGCTGCGGGCACCATTATTCTTCGCCAGAGAGGAACCGTTATCAAACCGGGCATCAACGCCGGTTTGGGACGTGATCACACGATATTTGCTCTTGTTGACGGCGTGGTTACCTTTCGTAATGGACGCAACAACAAAAAGCAGGTCAATATACTCCCCTGCTGATCAGGAATTGCTGTACATTAAATTTATTTCGATGGAGGCCGTCTTGTTAAAAGGCGGCTTTTTTATTGGCCAAAACTGTATCTTGCTGGACTTTATTCTTTACACCTCTAAAAATTTATTGCATCATGAAAATTACCGTGATCGGAGCGGGAAATGTTGGAGCCACAGCGGCTCTTAGAATTGCTGAAAAACAACTGGCAAAAGAGGTTGTGCTGATTGATATTGTTGAAGGGATACCACAGGGCAAGGCTCTTGACATGTATGAATCGGGCGCTGTTGCCCTTTTTGATACGCATGTTTCGGGATCCAACGACTATAAAGACTCGGCAGATTCGGATATTATCCTGATTACTGCCGGTCTGGCAAGAAAGCCAGGCATGACAAGAGAGGATCTGCTGATCAAGAATGCCACGATTATCAGGGATGTCACCACACAGGTGATGAAATACTCCTCAAACCCTATCATTGTGATGGTCTCCAATCCGCTCGACGTCATGACCTTTGTTGCCCATCAGGTCAGTGGTTTGCCAAAGGAGCGGGTGATCGGTATGGCTGGCGTGCTCGACACAGCCCGTTACAAGAGCTTTATTGCGGAAGCGCTTGATGTCTCCATGCAGGATATCAGCGCACTGGTGCTTGGTGGCCACGGCGATTCAATGGTGCCTGTCGTCAACTATACCAATGTTGCTGGTATACCGTTGACCGAACTGCTTCCCCAGGATAAAATTGATGCCCTCGTTGAGCGCACAAGAAATGGGGGCATTGAAATTGTCAACTACCTCAAAACCGGTTCGGCCTTTTACGCGCCTGCCGCTTCAGCAGTGGAGATGGTCGAGGCAATTGTCAAGGATCGCAAGCGCATTATCCCCTGTACCACATTGCTCAACAACCAGTATGGCATTGACAATGTCTTCTGTGGTGTGCCGGTCAAACTGGGCAAAAATGGTGTTGAGCAAATTCTTGAAATCAACCTCTCCCCCTCCGAGCTTCAGGCTCTCCAAAGCTCTGCCGCTATAGTCGATGAAAATTGCAAAAGCCTTGCAGCGCTGCTGGGCTGAGAATTATTCGGCATCAGATAGAGTCAAAAGCGGTCATAAGGCCGCTTTTGTGCTTTTTGAGACAGGGCAATGCTTCTTATAGCTCAGGCTCTTCATGAGTGATACAGTGAATCGCTCCGAGCCCCCAGACGAGGTCGGTGCAGTCTATCCCGACAACCTTTCGACCAGGGAAAAATAGCTGAAGAATCTTGAGTGCTTTTTTGTCTTGCACACAACGATAGGTGGGAACAAGCACCACACTATTGCCTATATAAAAATTTGCATAGCTTGCTGGTAATCGCACCCCATTATGGATGACCGGAGATGGCATCGGCAACACAACCACGTTCAGCGGAAAACCATCAAGGGTAGTGCAGCTTTGCAACCTCTGGTAGTTCTCCTGCAACGCCGCATAATTCACATCATCAGGATTCTCTTCAACAGCAATCACCACGGTCGCTTCATTGACAAAACGGGCCATATCATCCACATGACCATCCGTATCGTCGCCAACGATACCATCGCCCAGCCACAGCACCTTTTGAACACCGAGATACCTGCCCAGCGCCTTCTCAATCTGCTCGCGGCTCATTGAGGGGTTGCGGTTGGGATTCAGCAGACAGGCCTCACTTGTCAGCACCAGCCCCTTGCCATTCACATCGATTGAACCCCCTTCGAGCACCATACCGGGTTCAACAAGAGGTACATGGAGCAATGAGGCAATCTTTTCGGGCACGGCATTATCATCCTGAAAAGCCGGATATTTACCACCCCAAGCATTGTACTCCCAGTTCATAATCACTTTTTCACGCTCTCCATCTTGCTGACGAACGACAAAATTGGGGCCATGATCGCGGCACCATGCGTCATTGGTTGGAATCCGGTGCAAAAAAATACGATCCATCCGAAGCTGCTCATGGGGTGACTGAGCAAGCAAGGCCGAAACCTCTCGCTCCATTGTTTCATCAACCACATTGATATGCACCTCTTCCGAAGAGCTCAGCCAGGCGGCGATCTCCACAAACACGGCCGGAACCGGCTCAAACTTCCCGGGCCACGTCTGAAGACGGTGAGGCCATGAGAGCCATGTTGCCTTGTGCAAAGCCCACTCCGGGGGCATACAATAGCCAGAGTCACTCATACAGTTTGGATTGGGTTCAGCTCGCCAATGCGCCTGATGCGCTGCAAAACCGGTGGATGAGAATAGTTCAGAAAAACATAGAGCGGATGTGGTGTCAGATTCGACAAGTTATTGCGTGACAACGTCTTAAGCGCATCAGCCAGAGATGCCCCCTCGGCAAAAGTGGCAACAGCATAAGCATCGGCTTCATACTCATGCTTTCTTGAAAGGAGCTGCATAACAATCGAGAGCAACCACTCCACCGGAGTATACAGCAGTGAAAAAAAGATCAGGCTGCCATACACGGAGAGATCCTTCATGAAAAAGGCATCAAACAGAGATCGGTTATTCATGAAAAGCGAAAGAAGATAAAAGAGCGCCCCGAGGTTAGCCAGGCTCAGCGCCATATTGATGATAATATGCTTTTTCTTGAAGTGCCCTATCTCATGGGCGAGCACTGCCACCAGTTCGTGCACCGGATGCGCGGAAATGAGCGTGTCGAACAGGGCAATTCTCTTGCGTTGTCCAAAACCTGTAAAAAAGGCATTGGCTTTGGCTGAACGCTTTGAACCATCAAGCACATAAACACCTGACAAAGGAAAGCGAACAGTATCGGCATAGTGCATGATGGCGCGTTTCAGTGGGCCCTCTTCAATCGGCACAAATTTGTTAAAGAGCGGCATAATCCAGGTTGGAGCAATATACTGAAGCAGAAGAGAGACAACCGTCACCCCGCCCCATGCCCAGAGCCACGCCAGCGCTCCTGTCTTTTCAAAAAACCAGAGCACTCCTGCCAGTATCGGCAGACCAAGCAGTGCAGCCAAAAAAAGGGTTTTCAGCAGATCCGTCACAAAAACAGCCGGAGTGGTTTTGTTGAAACCAAATTTCTCCTCAATGACAAAAGTTTTATAGATGCTGAACGGCAGATCGATCAACGACTGCATCAGCAGCAGAGAGGCGATGAAGAGCACCCCGTTCATTATTGGGGGAAAACCATATCCTCTCAGAAACTGATCGAGGAGATTAAACCCGCCTGAAAACCAGAACAACAGAAGTACAAGGAGATCAACTGCGGATGCAAGCAGGGAAAGCCTGGTCGTTGCGCCAAGGTAGTCACCAGACTTTCTGTAGGCATCTTCATCAAAGAGCCCGACAAACTCAGAAGGAAGACCGGTTGCTGCCGATTTGAGATTGAGCAGCTCTGAAACCAGTTTGATCAAAAAAGTGATCAGCAGAGTAAAAAAAACAACGGCACCAAAAAGATTCATAAAAGAGAAAATATGTTAGAAAAGAGCTGCGGCAGAGAGGGGAGTGGTGGTTTATTCGTCAAGAAAACGTCTCTGCAAGTCACCATAAGTTTCAATACGCCGGTCACGCAGAAAGGGCCAGTGTGAACGATAAAATTCGATTCGGCTCCGGTCACACTCGGCCACAACAATGGTCTCCTCCTGATGAGCTGCCTCCTGAATCATCTGGCCGAAGGGATCGCAGACAAAGCTGTTGCCCCAAAACTCCAGCGCATCCTCAGTTCCAACCCTGTTGGCCGCCGCGACAAACACCCCGTTGGCAATGGCATGGCTCCTCTGTATGGTTATCCATGCCTCCCGCTGAGCACGACGCACCCCGGCTGAATGCTCATCAGTTGCCCAACCAATCGCGGTTGGATAAAAGAGAATTTCTGCCCCCTTGAGCGCAGTCATTCTGGCCGCTTCAGGGTACCATTGATCCCAACAGATGAGCACACCGAGAGTGGCATAACGTGTTTTAAAAACCTTGTAACCCAGATCGCCGGGTGTAAAATAAAACTTCTCGTAAAAACCAGGGTCGTCGGGAATGTGCATTTTGCGATAGTTGCCAAGATACCTTCCATCAGCATCAATCACCACGGCCGTATTGTGATACAATCCCCTTGCCCGCCGTTCAAACAACGAAGCAATAATGACCACCTCCAGCTCACGGGCAAGTTCCTGCATCACCTGCGTTGACGGACCTGGCACCTGCTCGGCATAGTCAAACGATTGATAATCCTCCGTCTGGCAAAAATAGCGAGTGGCAAACAGCTCCTGTAAACAGATAATTCTGGCACCAAGAACCGCCGCCTCCCTTATTTTGCCACACGCCCTGGCAAGATTGGCCGCAGTATCGCTTTGGCATGATGATTGAACAAGCGCGATGGTAACCTTTTCGGATGGCATGACTGAGCATGTAATTATTGAATGAGAAGACCGGCAGAAAAGAGAAGTCCGTGCAATGTCATCAGCTTTCCTGTTCCGGCAAGCACATTGTTCAGCTCCCTCCCCTCGCTTGCATAGAGCTGCCTGATCATGCTGATTGCCAGTGGAGCTGACAAAAGCGAGAGCATACCCCATGGAGAGTAGCCCTTCATATAAAGCAAAGCTGGCACCAGAAAGGCAAGAAGCATGAGCACAACATAGAGTCTGCGTGCCCACCGGGCGCCAATTCGGGCTGGAAGCGTCATTTTGCCGACGGTGCGGTCTGTTGCAATATCGCGAATATTGTTGACCAGCAGAATATTGACCGAAAATGCACCCGGGGTGACGGCTGCAAGGAGCACGGTGGCCGAGAGCGTGTGAGCCTGCACATAGTAGGTGCCACCAACAGCCACCAGTCCGAAAAAAACAAAAACAAAAATATCTCCAAGTCCAGAATAGGCAATCGGACAGGGGCCTCCGGTATAGGCCCAGGCAAAAAGCAGGGAGAGAACGCCGATCAGGAAAATCGGCCAGCCCGACGTAAAGACAAGATAGAGACCCAGCAGAAAAACCGTGCCGACCAGAGAGGCCGAGACCCTGATCATGCTCTTTTCAGAGATAATCCCTGCGGCTACCGTTCTCGTGGGGCCAAGTCGTTCAGCAGTATCGGCTCCCTTTCGGAAATCGTAAATCTCATTGATAAAATTGGTGGCCACCTGAATACCAAGGGCACACATCAGCGCCACCAGAGCGGGAAGCAGCAAAAAACCTCCGTCGACGGCTGCAAGGGCTGAGCCAAGCACCACAGGCATGGCTCCTGCCGGCAGGGTTTTTGGTCGGATTGCCAGCATCCACGCCTGCAACGATGTGGGCGCTGCTGCCTGCTCAGCCATTATCTGGCGCACTCCTCTTTTCCTTTGCTCCTTTAACACTACTGAAGGTATGACGAATCTTCTCCCCCGGCTTGATGTAGGTTAAACTGTGACGCACCGCCATGGCCGCATCACTCAATCCTGTCTGAATAATCTTGAGTTTCCCAAGATAGTAGGCAATATCACCAGCGGCATAGAGACCATCGACCGATGTCTTCATGTGGCTGTCAACCACCAGCGAGTTATCAAAGAGGGTGAGATCCCAACCCGCAAGAGGGCCAAGATTCGATTTAAAGCCAATCAACAACAGCAGACGATCAGCCTCAAGCCGCCGAATTTTGCCATTTTTTGACTGCAGATGAACCGCCGCCAGCCTGTCACCCTCGGTATCAACCGCCTTGACCTCGGTATTCAGAAAAACATCAACCCTGCCACTCTCTTTGGCTTCAAGCACCTCTCGTGCGGTTTTTCCATGACCCTGGAACTCATGCATCCGATGCACCAGAGTAACACTGGCTGCCGTGTTGAGCAGGCCTACCGTCCAGTCGAGAGCCGAATCACCTCCACCAACCACAACGACCCGTTGACCGGCAAAATCAGCAAGATTCTTGACGGCATACAAAACAGAACTACCTTCCAGATGCTCTATATTGGTCAACTGGGGCAGCTTGCGTGGCGAAAAAGCACCAAGACCAGCGGCAATCAACAGCGCTCTCGACAGAAATATCCTGCCGGAACTCACGGTCACCTCAAACGATCCATCCTCCAGTTTTCTGTAACGGGTAACCGTCTCTCCAAGAATAACCTCCGGGTTATACCGCTCGGTCTGCTTCCATAAACTCTCTATCAGCCCTGCCGCAGGTACTTCCGGAAAACCGGCCACGTCATAGATATGCTTTTCAGGATAGAGGGCCGCAAGCTGACCGCCAAGCTGCGGCATACTTTCAATAATCCGGCAACTGATATTGTTCATACCACACTGGAATGCGGCAAAAATTCCCGTGGGGCCGCCGCCAACAATGGTGAGATCGCGAATCTCTTCGCCACCGTCAAAATAAAGTTTATTCAGGGTCATGAGCTAAGGCTGTACCGGATTATTTGTTTCCTTCCCGACTATACGTGTTTTCCACCCCCGACTTTTTAAGATAGATCATCCCCTCAGGGTCAACCATGCCATACAGCATCATAATCAGATGTCCCTGATCATCAAGCTCATGAATCTCAACATGCACGGCATCTCTCTTCAAGACCTGATTGCCCTCATTATCCCTGAAGTGAAACACAGCCCTTACCCCACCATTGGGAGTGACACCCTCAAACTGATACCTCCCGTCTTCAAGTGGCTGAAGCGCACAACCTGGCAAAGAGGAGTCGATGGGGCATGATGCACATTGAGAGTAAAACCCGGGCTCCGACTCAGCAAACTCACAAACAGGAAATTTCATAATCACTCCCTCATTGATTTCTGGATACAATGCTGTCAATATAACATATTTTCATTTTCAACGCTTCAACGAAAATGGAGGTGCCGGCACATTATGGCACCCTTATCCCTCCAATCAACGATCCTGCTTGACAAGCAGCAGTGGAAGGGTCACTTTTTCACGGAGAGTTCTGGAAACACTGCCAAAAAGAATGCGACCAGCCAACCCGTGGCCATGAAGAGCCATGGCAAGAAGATCATAGTCGTTTTCGTCAATCTCCTGAAGAATTTCACGCTCCGGCTCTCCACTCCGGATAATGAGACGAGCTTCTACCCCCTTTGACTGTAATCTTGCGAGGTAGCCGTCAAGAGTCATCACTGACTGTTCACGGAGAAACCTCTCCTGCTCAAGCGTATGTGAATGAACAACATGCAGCAGGGAAAGTGTCGCGCCAAGCGGCAATGCAAGTGCTGATACATGCTCAAGAATAGTCTCATCAACCGGTGAACAGTCAAGAGCAACAAGAATCTTTTTGTAAACCGGCATTTCAGCCCCCTCCTGTAAGGAACGTATTTAAAAAATAGATGTTAAGGAGAATAACGATCAGAGAAATTATTGTGGCTGCAATATACTCTGCAGTACCACTACGAAACACACCCATAACGTTTCGGCTGCGGCTCAGTATAAGAAGCGGCAGAAGCGTAAAGGGAAGCTGAATAGAAAGAATAACCTGGCTGAAAATCATGACCCGATAGCTCTCTGTGCTGACAAGAATAATCAGAAAGGCTGGAATGGCTGTCACAAAAACGGAAAGCCTGTAGAAGAGGCTTCCGGGATCCTCCGGCTTTCCAAGAAAACCGGTCATCACGTCAGCTTCGGCCATTGAAGAGGTCATTGAGGAGCCGACACCGGAAAATACAAGCGCGACGGCAAACAACAGGGAAGCAAGCTGGCCTGCAAGTGGTTTCAAAGTTATCGATGCCTCTTCGATACTGCTTACAGGTACGCCATGATAAAAGAAAATCGCTGCCGAGACAATAATCATGGCAGAGTTTACCACCCAGCCTAAACTCATGGCAAGAAAAGTATCCATTTTCTCATATCGAAGCAACTCCCGCTTCTCTGTCTCTGAAATACCCCACTTCCGGCTGTGAATAACATTGGAATGGAGAAAGATGTTATGAGGCATCACCAACGCTCCCAGAATTGCCAGTGCAATATAAATACTCTCCCGGCCCACGTTCGGCAAGATGAGAGCTGGCGCTATTACTGCCCAGTCAGGCTTGACAATAAAAAGCTCGGCGATATAGCACAAGGTGATAATACCAAGAAAACCAACAATGATGGTCTCAATGCGATGGTACCGTTGACTGATAACCAGAAAAACCTTCAGCAGAAGAGTCAACAGTGCTCCCACCCAGAGCGGCATGCCAAAAAGCAGTTGAAATCCAATTCCACCGCCAAGAAGCTCAGCCACGTCAGTGGCAATACAGGCCAACAGCACGGTACCACCAAGAAAAAGAGTAATTGGTGCTGGAAAACGCTCCCGGATGTTCACTGCCAATGATTTTCCTGTCGCAATACCCAATTTCGCAGCAAGATGCTGAATAAGCATCAGCATAAGGGTTCCCAAAGTGACAACCCAGAGAAGCTTATAGCCAAATTTCGCCCCTCCCTCAATATTGGTTGCCCAATTACCAGGATCAACAAACCCGACCGTCACAAGAAATCCTGGCCCAAGAAAACTGAGCAGGGTTTTGAAAGAAAATCTTTTGTTTCCTGGTTTTTGCATCAAAAAACGTTATCGGAATGAGTTGCTGGTCAGAAACAAGCTTGAACACTATACAGGCAACAATGTCTGGCTTCGAACTATTGTATTCTCCTGGTTTTTTACCTGAAGGCTTTTTTATGAACCGTTTTGTGTTGGGCTTTTGTAAGTTGTCAGGGTTCGTTCCTGCAATTTAAACAATCATCGCTGAAGTTATGGAAACCTACAAGCTTGTTTTACCCGAGCACCTGAACCACTATGGATTTCTTTTTGGCGGAAATCTTTTGAAATGGATTGATGAGGTGAGCTATATCACCGTCTCGCTTGACTACCCTGGCTGTAACTTTGTCACCGTCGGGATGAACAAGGTCGAATTTAAAAAAAGCATTCGTGGTGGCTCCATTCTCTGTTTTGTTACCGAGAAAAGCAAAATCGGACACACATCAATTGAGTATACCGTGGAAGTCTACAAAAAGAGTATTGAAACCGGTGAACGAATTCTCGTTTTCAGCACCACAATCACCTTTGTCTGCCTTGATGAAAAGGGGATAAAAAAAGCGCTCTGCTGCGGTCATAAAAAAATCAGCGAAGCAAAAAGCTGTATCTGACCCTTTATCGTGAGGTATTGAAGACAGCTCGGGTAAGGTTGACAACAAGAACGATGCCGATACCAACCATAACCATATTGGCCATCCAGAGAGAGAGCAGAGGATCGAGCAGACCTCGTTCCGCCATTTTTTCACCGGAAATCATCAGCATCCAGTAGAAGATAAAAAACACCAGTGACATGGCGGCCCCAACACCAAAGCCGCCACGTCTTGCAAGAACTCCAAGAGGCGCGCCCACCATCGCAAAGACAAAGCAGGCAAATGAGAGCGCATATTTTTTATGATAGGCCGCCATATATTTGTTGAGCATGAGCTTGTTGGCTTCAAGACTCTTCATTTCACCGTCAACGTTAGTCAGGGAGCGATCCCCTTGATCCGACGCATCAACAGCCCTGTTTGACCCATGATATGGGGTGACGAGAGCACCTTTCTTTCCGGAACGACCCGGCTTTTGAAGAGCTTTCATTGTCTCTTCACTCTCTTGCATGCGTGTCTCGGTAGCAAGAACCCGTTTCTTGAACTCATTGCCTATGGCCAGCAGCTCATCTGCCGAAAGCTCATTATCATCGGTGCGCACTCTTTTGCCTGAAGAGCGAGCAAAGCCAAACCCTGTTGACTCAAAAACAAAACGGTGCTTCCCGAAGCTTATATGACGATAACTCTTATGGTCAGCACTACTGACCTGATGAATTTCACCATGGTACAGCGTCAGGAATAGATATTGATAATCATCAGTAAAATCAACTCGACCCTTTTCAGCCGTGACCATAGTACTAAACTTTGGGCTGGTCGTATCATAAATGACAATCCCTTGCAACTCTTTTGAAACGTCATCAACGTTGCGGACAAAGATCGAATAACCATCAACCAGCGTTGAAAAAGCATTTTCCTTCAATCCAAAAGCAGGTTTTGAACGAGCAATATCAGCCATCATTGATTTAGCATAATAATTTGCCTGCGGCAGGATGATGTTATTAAAACGCTCAACCAAGGCTGAAAGCAGAAGAGCAGCACAGAGAACCGGAAGCATCAGACGGTACAGCGAAATCCCCGATGCCCTGAAAATTGTCATCTCTGAGGTGGTGGTCAGCGAGCCAAAAGTCATGACCACCGCAACAAGCGTCGCCATTGGCGCAGCAAGCCCAACCATCCATGCCGACTGTAAAAGAATCAGCTCGGCGATAGTTGAAAATCCAATCCCTTTTCCGATAAAACGATCGGCAAACGTGGTAAAGAACTGGAGTATCAGCACAAAAAGCAGCGTACCAAACGCAAAAACAAATGGGCCGACATGCGATTTCAGGATGTATCGATCAATCAGTTTCATGAACGGCACTTTATGGGGCGCTCAGCGCAGCCAGCTTCTGAACATCAATTTTCCTCCACCACTCCTGCATCGTCTGACTCTCAAGTCCGCTTATCTCAACAACAACAAGATAACGACCAGCCACAAAAACACTTAGAGATCCATTTTTACTCTCGGTAGTGTACCTCTCCATCGCCCGAAAACCATCGAGAGTGTAGCTCTTCTCAAAGCCATCCGTACTTTCGTTACTAAAATCAGGAAGGAGTGACTGAGAATAGATAAAAATTGTATTGCCGGTACCATCGGTAATCTTGACCGTCACCGACACCGAGGGTTCTCCTTCGGGCGTATCTTTGCGATAGAGGCGCGACACCTCCGTTGTTTTCATCCCCATCATGGTATTGGTCGTTCCAACAGCCTTCTCCGGCACAAAACCATCAACCTTGTCAGGCAAAAAGGGAATCAGCCTTGAAAAATGAACCGGCTCTGCTGCTGCCCGGGCAAAAGGCTGGTTGGAAAGAAAAAGAACCAGCATGAAAAGCGCTGTGACGAATTGTTTCATACTTCCCCCTCAAGTGTTTACTGAAGTTTACTCTGCTGTTATTTCAAAAGACCACCAGAGATGATGGCCTGAAAAAATTGAACCGCTAACTTGTATTATGCAACCAATTCATGGAGTATAAAATAAAAAAGAGCTACAACCCGAAAGCTGTAACTCTTTTTGTATGGTGCACCCGGGAGGAGTCGAACCTCCAACCCACTGATTAAGAGTCAGTTGCTCTGCCATTGAGCCACGGATGCATCAAAATTTATTTTGCCGGCAAAGCAGGAAGCGACGGTACCACAGGCTGTGGAGTAACCGGAGCCGTCGGTTTTGTTGGTATACTGCGCTGAAGAATACTTTCAGGCGCAACTCTTGACGACTCTTTGCCCGGCAGAGTAAACTGCGCAATAAAACAGAGCCCCATCACAATACCGGCAAGAATCCCTGTCGTCTTGCTCAAGAAATCACCTGTTCTTCTCACTCCAAGCGTCTGAACTGTGCCAAGGCTGGCTATCCCCCCCGTCAGACCACTGCCACTCTTTGGGCTTTGCAACAAAATAACGCCGACCAGCAGAATCGATGCAAGCAAACCGATCACTACAATGAAAACATGCATTTACCGCTGCTTTAATAAATTTGGAAATAATCTTTAGTATCTTTATTCCAGAATGGCCGTAATTTAGCAAGATTTGAAAAATATCCAAACTCACTGTTGACAGATATCGGAAAAATAATGGTCATGACCGGTTTGCTTGCCATTATGATCGGCTTGCTGCTCATTTTTTCGGAGAAATCCGGATCATGGGACCTGCTCAACTGGTTTGGCCATCTTCCGTTTGACTTCAAGGTCGAGCGGGAGAACTTTCGGTTGTACTTTCCAATGGGCAGCTCAATAGCCCTCTCCATTCTGCTCAGCACGCTCTTTTATCTCTTCAACAAATTTATCCGTTAAACAATCCATGCCATTCATAAACAACAACGCGCCCCGGACCGCAAAGGTAAGCAGAACCACCAAAGAGACCGATATCACGGTATCCGTAGCTCTTGACGGAACCGGCGCAAGCTCCGTCAACTCCGGTGTCGTGTTTCTTGACCACATGCTGACCAATTTCAGCAAACACTCTGGAATAGATCTGCATGTCGTCTGCCAGGGAGATTTGGATGTTGATGATCATCACTCTGTTGAGGACGTGGCAATGGTTATCGGTAACGCCTTGAGTGAGGCCCTTGGAGAAAAACGTGGCATTCAGCGATATGGCTGGTCGATCATTCCAATGGATGAGGCTTTGGCCCGTTGTGCGCTTGATCTGGGGGGCAGAAGCTATTGCTCCGTCAAGGCTGAGTTCAAAAGACCCGTCATTCAGGGGTTTTCAACAGAGATGGTCGAGCACTTCTTTTTATCGCTCTCAGGAACGCTGAAAGCCAATATTCATCTTGCAATTCTTGAGGGGGAGAACACCCACCACAAGATAGAGGCGCTCTTCAAGTCCTTTGCATACGCTATGAAAGCGGCTATTATGGTAACAGGAGAGGATATTCCGTCAACCAAGGGAGAGTTTTAAACTCTCCCCCGACTGGTGGTTAAAAACGCCTATTTTGCGTAGGCAATAGAGCGTTTTTCGCGAATAATAGAGACCTTTATCTGGCCAGGATACTGCGCTTCAGATTCAATTTTATGAGCGATATCATGGGCAAGCACATCGGCCTGTGAATCGCTCACATTATCCCCTTCAACGATAACCCTGATCTCGCGACCAGCCTGCAATGCGTATGTCTTCAGTACACCAGGGAAACCTTTTGCAATCTCTTCAAGACTCTCAAGACGTTTGACGTTACCATCAGCCGTAACCGCACCACGGGCACCTGGACGAGAGAGCGAAATAGTATTCGCTGCCTCAACAAGATCTGCCACAGGCGACTCTCTGTCAACCTCTCCATGGTGCGCCGCAATCGAATTAAGCACAACCGGTGACTCATTAAACCTCTTCATGAGGTTCATGCCGGTGATCGCATGGGGTTCATCACTTTCGGGCAAAACCAACCCGATATCGTGCAGAATACCGGCACGTTTGGCCATGCGGGCATCAAGCTTCAGTTCTGCCGCCATAAGCCCGGCAAGCAGAGCGACTTCACGACTGTGTTGCAAAAGATTCTGGCCATAGACGGTATAAAATTTCATCTTACCAATGAGATGAATTATCTCGGCAGGCATATCGGAAATCTGAAGAGATGAAAGAGCCTCTTCACCGGCACTTATGATGACATCGTCAATCTCTCTTTTCGCATCAGCAAAAGCCTTTTCTATCGCCACAGGATGGATAATTCCATCAACAAGCAGCTTTTGAAGAGTAAGCTTGGCAAGTTCACGACGCATAGGGTCGAAACATGAGAGAATAACGACCTCCGGGGTATCATCAACAATAATATCAACGCCCGTTGCATTCTCAAAAGCCTTGATGTTACGCCCCTCTCTACCAATAATTCTCCCTTTGAGTTCATCGCTTTGAATGTGCACAACAGAAAGGGCATTTTCAGTGGCCTGCTCAAAAGAGATTCGCTGAATGGCCGTCAGCAGAGTCTTTTCAGCAAGACGTCCTGCTTTCTGCTCCGCCTCTTCATGAATCTGGTGAATGGTCTCGGTCGCCTCCTCCCGTGCTTTGGCAAGCATGTTGTCGATCAGCATCTGCCTGGCATCCTCAGCCTGAAGATTACTGATACTTTCGAGTCGCTGGTTCTGCTCTGAAATAATCCGTTCAAGCTCTGCAGAACGACTTGTCAGTAACTCTGTCATCTGATCAATCTGCTTGCGCTGGTCCTGAAGTTTTCGTTCGGTATCCTTGACATCCTGACCCTGCTTTTTCAACTGGGCCTCCTTCTGTTGAGTCTGCTTCTGCAACTGGGTGTACTTGTTATTTTTGATGATCACCTCTTGATCAAACTCCCGGCGCTTCTTCTTCCACTCCTGGTTCACTTCGCTCACTTTGAGCTCCTTGTATTCATTCGCCTCTTTCTGAGCCTCCTGCACAACTTGTACCGCACGCTCCTCTGCCTCAAGCACCTTAGTTGTACCAATCCGTTCAAGGAAATAGCGTCCAACCAAAAAGCCTGCAGCAAAAAAAATAACTGAAGCAAAAACGATTAAAAACAGGTTTATTACTATACCCATTAAACTACCTCCATTTTAATGCCGCTCATACTCTCACAAGAAGCACCGATTTAATACAAAAAAAACCGCACCAAAGACAAGGCGCGTAAGATTCAAGAACCCGTGAAGCACGGTGGGCGCCTCCTTCAGATTTCTCGCTTCCAATGGAGCGATGTTTCCATCGCTCTTGAACAGCTCTTCAGTACGTGAAAAAATGTTCAACAAGGCCTGCAATCAATACAAAGAGTAGGGCTCCCTTTTGTTAAATGTTAGTTCTTGTACCTTACTGCAACCCAAATCAACTGGTGCGGATAATTCTTCTCGTGTAATGTAACGGTTTATTCCAGATTTTGCCCAATAAAAACATTCAGCCGGGCTATACTCTGGCGAAGTAATGACATCTCCTCTTCAAGCTCAATCTTTCTCTCGGCAAAAGAGATTGCCGCAAGAACAGCCAACCTCGCAGCCTCAAATGTAGGAGCCTTTTCTGCAAAAAGCCTCATCACCCCATCTACATCCCGTGCTGCTTTTTCGGTCAACTCTCGCCGTTCAACCCTTAAAGGATAGCTGTCGCCATAAACGTTGACATCAATTTTTTCCATCTCATTACATTACAAGGTCTGACTGTTTCTCAGTTCCATCTCTATTTTCTGCAACATCAGGACCAACTTCTGTCTCACCTGCACCCTTTCGGCAGAGGCAAAGACAGCTTCAGAATTGCCTCCCATATCATTGGCATTAGAGCCGACCGTTCCGGGCAATTTGCAAGACCTGAGAATGTTCTGCAGACTTGTAAGTTCCGATCGCAAGACATCATTCTCTTTCCGGCATTCCGTCAACTGAACAACAAGCAGTTCAATATTTTTTTCAAGAAGGTTGACGTCAACCTTGATGTTTTGCCCGTCAAAATCTTGCATAGAACAAAGAGTATCAGACTTGTCGAATTACCGCACCAAGTTTACTCTCGGCATTTCTGCCGACTTTAAATAAAATATCACTGATCTTTTCCTCCTGCAACGTACCATTGTGATCAGCAATTTCAAGAGAGAGTGCAACACTGCGCTCTCCTCCATCCTCCCGGGTGCGCTCAAAAAGATCAAAAACAGAGACACCTCTGATCAATGAGTCGCTCGAGCGCACCAGCTCAACAAGCGACTGAACAGTAACGTCTGATTGTAAAACAAGTGATATATCTCTCTGAACAACCGGGAATCTGGAAGGTGGCTCATACGTAACTCCCGAAGTAAAGCAAGATTCCAGTGCGGATGCATCAAGCTCTGCCACATACACATCCTGACCAATATCAAACGTCTTCAACAAATCCGCATCAATCTGCTGAATTACTCCCAATTTTACTGAGTGATTCTTTCCATTTTCTGTCAGCGAAATATCAATACCAGGAGCGCCTCCATTATAAATATTAACCACTGATTTATCAAGTAAATTCAGCTTCTCAAGAAGCATCTCGACCGAACCTTTGAGATCGTAAAAATCAACCTTTTCGGCAGGCTGATTCCAAATTCGGGGGAAACGGCTTCCTGTCATGGCAAGAAGCAGATACTCCTGTTCCCTGTAACCCTCAAGCGCACACCCAACACCTGACTCAGAATCGGCTACCGACCGAAACCCCCTGGCAACTTCAAAAAACCTTAAATCCCGGTTCCCGTGCCTGATATTATGACTGATAACCTTGAGAAATCCTGGAATAAGCCCCGGCCTGAGCACCTCAAGACCTTCACTGATAGGATTGAGCACACCCACAAGAGCCTCACTGAATAATCCAGCCTCCTCTCTTTTCAAGAGTGGATTGGTAAGAATTTCTCTGAAATTCAGACCAGCAACAAGGGTACGAAGAAAATCGGGAAAAAATTCAGGGTAGTGGCGTGACTGTGGATAGATCGTTGCCATCTGAGGAGATGGGTGAATGTTATCATAACCATAAAGACGGGCAACCTCTTCGACAAGATCAATTTCCGAAAACACATCAACCCTGAAAGATGGCACATTGACTGTTATTGATTCACTACTCTTCGCGTCTGCAGAAAAGCCTATACTCTCGAGCAGCAAGAGCATATCAGTAGCGCTTATTGAACTGCCAAGCAAAGCATTAACCCGAGCTGGCCGCAAAATAACCTTGCGCAATTCGGCTGGTTGAGCTCCCCACTCCTGAGCCTCTTCAATATGACCACCGGCAAGCTCAAGAAGAAGCGCAACGGCACACTCTGCCGAACGCCTGACATTCTGCGGATCAACTCCCCGCTCGAAACGGTATGAGGAGTCTGAGGCAATACCCGATTTTTTTGAAGATTTCCGAATCGTAGATGGATTAAAAAATGCCGATTCAAGAAAAATATCTGTGGTGGTTTCACTAACAGCAGAGGTAAAGCCACCCATAACACCAGCCAGTGCAACCGGATTAGTGCTATCACAAATCACCGGCATTCCTGGTTCAACGTGACACACCTGCTGATTAAGAGCTGTAAATTTACCATGGATGTCGCTCCGTACGACCACCTTTCCGCCAGCAAGTTTACCGAGATCAAAAGCATGAAGTGGCTGGCCAAGTGCATGAAGAATATAGTTGGTACTATCCACAACATTGTTCTTTGGCCTCAAACCGATACTTTCAAGCTTTTTCTTTAACCATGCAGGAGATTCCGCAACAGTAATACCACGAATAACCACAGCAGTATAGTAAGGACAGGCCACAGCATCGAGAACATCAACCAGTGGGCCGCTTTGAGCAAAAGAGACTCTTTCCTGTTTGGGATAGTGAATCAAATTCCCTTCTGCAAGCTCCCGAGCAACACCAAGGTGAGAGAGAACATCCGGCCTGTTTGGGGTAACGGCAATATCAAGCACCGCATCACCATCAAGATAAAAAGAGAGAGAGGCACCAACAGTACAGGATGCATCCAGCTCCATCACTCCTGAATGGTCATCAGAAAGACCAAGCTCATCAGCCGCACAAATCATCCCAAAGGATCTCTCACCTCGTATCTTTGAAGGTTTTATGGTAATGATCTGTCCATCAGGAAGCCGAAGTTTCGCCTTTTCGGTCGCCACCGGCACCAACATTCCAGCTTGAACATTGGGAGCACCACAAACAATTTGAAGAGGTTCATCGCGGCCAACATCAACCCTGCACAGGGTCAAGCGCTCAGCATTGGGATGTGGTAAAACCTCCTCAATCCTGCCGACAACCACAAGATTGTCAGGAAGAGATGGCTCCTGAATCTCCTCTACTTCAAGACCGAGAAATGTCAATTTTTCAACAAGGAATGGAATATCAGAAGAGAGAAATGGTAAAAAATCTTTAAGCCAACTGACAGATATTTTCATAAGAAGAGTGATCTGCTTTCGTGAACAAAAAAAGCCCTGTACCAGCGGCAGACAGAGCTTTATTGAGTGACCCCAACGGGATTCGAACCCGTGCTACCACCTTGAAAGGGTGATGACCTAACCACTAGTCGATGGGGCCTTCTATGGGTGAATGAGGGGACTCGAACCCCCGGCCTCCAGGGCCACAACCTGGCGCTCTAACCAACTGAGCTACAATCACCGTCTAAAACATACGGACTTTCCCTTGTGCGCCCGACTGGACTCGAACCAGTAACCCTCAGCTTAGAAGGCTGATGCTCTATCCATTGAGCTACGGGCACAGCTTCCAATCGCCAAAACCTTTACCTGTCGGGGTGCCGAGACTCGAACTCGGGACCTCCTGCTCCCAAAGCAGGCACGCTACCAACTGCGCCACACCCCGGTGTACTTAACGGAAGGCCCAATATAGCACAAGAACATTAATTTCAAAATAATAATTCATGACACATTCAAAACCGGTTGTTCAAAAAATAGTCAGAGATAATCTGTTTAAGCTCTCCATGGCAAACCATCTCGACAGCCTCTTCCGGGGTTACCAGTTTGCGACTGCGGAGATGCATCTCATCCCATTCGTCCAGCATAGTTTCGATAAAAAGGGGGTAGACCTGAACCGAAAAACGTCTGCCATACTTGCGATACTGGTACTTCCCAGCCTCTTGATGGTGAACAACCCCTATCAATCCAGCCTCTTCATACGCCTCTTTGGCAGCCGAATCGGCAGGAGACAACCCTTTTTCAACATATCCTTTTGGAATAATCCATCGCTCTGACTTTCTGGAAGTAATAAGCACAAGTCGGTTATCAAGAACCGGTATAACTCCGGATTGCCTTAAAATCCCCTTACATCTCCCATCCATATAACTCTTTTATTATATTTGTTCCTGAGCTTGCTTCCAGCCAGCAAGAGAGTTCTTTTACGCAAATAATATAAAAAGGGATACTGTCGTCACAAAATACAACCGATGCCTCTTTTCAAAAATCCTCAACAACACCATTCTAAGCAGTCAATATTTAATAAATATCTGTTTTTAAAATTAGAAAAATGACATATTGTGTGTGAATCATAAAACTCAACCTTCAAGTATAAAATGAAAGCCATTATCCCTGTTGCTGGTGTTGGTACCCGTTTACGTCCGCATACCTTTTCTCATCCTAAAGTACTGCTTAATGTGGCTGGAAAACCAATTATTGGCCATATTATGGATAAACTTATTGCAGCAGGAATCGATGAAGCCATCGTTATTGTAGGTTATCTCGGTGACATGGTTGAAGAGTGGTTACTGGAACATTACGACATTAAATTTACTTTTGTCACCCAATCGGAGCTACTCGGACTTGCTCATGCCATCTGGATGTGCAAACCTTATGTGATCGAAAACGAACCTCTTTTTATTATTCTTGGCGACACTATTTTTGATGTTGATCTTGCCCCTGTGCTGAAGAGTCAATTCTCCACCTTGGGTGTCAAAGAGGTCGAGGATCCGAGAAGATTCGGAGTTGCTGTAACCGATGGAGGTAAAATTTTAAAACTGGTGGAAAAACCGGACACACCTGTTAGCAATCTTGCCATTGTTGGTCTCTATTTTCTGCGTGAGTCAGCCTCTCTCTTTAAAACTATTGACCATCTGATTGACAATGGGATTAAGACAAAGGGTGAATTTCAGCTCACTGATGCGCTCCAGCTTATGATTGAGGGGGGGGAAGAGTTTACCACTTTCCCTGTCAGTGGATGGTATGACTGTGGCAAGCCCGAAACACTGCTCTCCACCAATAAAATTCTACTTCGCAACAATACCTTGACGAAAAAATACCCTGGGTGTATCATTGTCGATCCGGTCTTTATTGCTGACAGCGCCATAATAAAAAACGCTATCATCGGCCCAAATGCAACGATAGGCGAAAACTCCAAAATTACGGATGCAATTATCAAGGACTCTATTATTGGAAGTGAAGCAAGAGTAATTCATATCATGCTCACTCACTCAATTATTGGAAACAACGCCAGCATTGCGGGAAATCCACATGAAATCAGTATCGGAGATTATTCCGAAATTCTGGTTGGCTAAGAGAATTTTTGCATAGAAGAGTGCGAATAGTTACATTTCGGCTGTATTTTTGCATTGGCATCCCCATTACCTATGGACACGGTGTCGCAAGCTCTCGGTGGAAAGTGTTTTTCCCGAGCTTGTCGGAATTTTTTCCGTGTCCAGTTGTTTCCCCGTGAAATCCTCTCACTGAAAAACTTTCCGTTGATCTTGATTTTTAAGTGGTTGCGTTTATTTGTCTATAATCAAAATTTATTGAAAAACATGTCACAAAAAAGGTATTTCTTTACCTCGGAATCCGTCTCAGAGGGTCATCCGGACAAGGTGGCCGATCAGATTTCCGACGCCATTCTTGATGATTTTCTTCGCCAGGACTCCAGTTCACGAGTCGCTTGCGAAACCTTTGTCACCACCGGTCAGGTCATTGTTGGAGGTGAAGTTACTACAAAAGGGATCGTTGATGTCCAGACTATAGCCCGCAAAGTTGTAAGCGAAATCGGCTACACCAAGGGTGAGTATATGTTTGAAGCCAACTCATGCGGCGTTCTTTCTGCTCTTCACAGCCAGTCTGCTGATATCAATCGCGGTGTTGACCGCAAAGAAGAGATTGCTGATGAGTTTGACCGTGTCGGCGCTGGTGATCAGGGGATGATGTTTGGATATGCCTGCACAGAGACTCCTGAGTTGATGCCAGCGGCAATTCAGTTCGCACAGCAGCTTGTGAAAAAACTGGCTGAAATCCGCAAGGAGGGCAAAATAATGACCTACCTTCGTCCTGATGCAAAAAGCCAGGTTACCCTTGAATATGAAAATGAGACCGTGAAACGTGTTGATGCCGTAGTGGTCTCAACCCAGCACGATCCTGAACCAGCAGGTGTCAGCGAAGCCGAGTGGCAGGCTGTGATCAAACATGATATCATTGAAAATGTTGTCAAGGTTGTTATTCCTGCAAACTTGATTAATGCTGATACCAAATTCCATATCAATCCGACCGGCCGCTTTGAAATTGGGGGACCACACGGCGATACCGGTTTGACCGGTCGCAAGATCATTGTCGATACCTATGGTGGTGCAGCCCCTCACGGTGGAGGTGCCTTCAGCGGCAAGGATCCATCTAAAGTTGACCGCAGTGCAGCTTATGCAGCTCGCCACGTCGCAAAAAATATTGTAGCCGCAGGCCTTGCTGACAAATGCACCGTTCAGGTCTCTTATGCTATTGGTGTTGCCCGTCCGGTATCAATTTATATCAATACGCATGATACCACGAAGCATGGTCTCAACGATGCCCAAATTCAGGAAAAGGCAGAAGTAATCTTCGATCTTCGACCTGCCGCAATTATCAAACGCTTCAGCCTCGACAAACCCCAGGGATGGAGCTATCAGCAGACCGCTGCTTATGGGCATTTTGGTCGTGATATCTTTCCATGGGAAAAAACTGAAAAAGTTGAAGAACTCAAAAAAGCCCTCAATCTGGCCTGAACCATTATAAAATTTTAAAATCAGAAAGAGACAATGACAACAGCAGCGAAAGCGCTTGATTACAAAGTAGCAGATATCTCTCTAGCCGAATGGGGACGCAAAGAGATAGAGGTCGCTGAAAAAGAGATGCCGGGCCTGATGGCTACCAGGCGCAAGTATGCGGGAAAATATCCGCTGAAGGGTGCCCGCATAGCTGGCTCACTGCACATGACCATCCAGACGGCAGTGCTGATTGAGACTCTGGTGGAGCTGGGAGCGGAGGTTCGCTGGGCAAGCTGTAATATCTTTTCCACCCAGGATCATGCGGCGGCCGCAATTGCAAAAACCGGTGTTCCGGTTTTTGCATGGAAGGGCGAAACTCTCGAAGAGTACTGGTGGTGTACCCGTCAGATTCTTGAATTTGAGGGTGGAAAAGGACCAAACCTTATCGTTGATGATGGCGGTGATGCCACCTTGATGATTATCCTTGGTTATAAAATCGAGAACGTTCCTGAGATGCTTGACAAAACTCCGGGGAATGCCGAAGAGAAAGCGCTCTATCAGCAGCTTAAGGATGTCTTTGCAGAAGACAAGCAGCGTTGGCATAATGTTGCTGCAGAAATGAAAGGCGTTTCGGAAGAGACCACGACGGGTGTGCATCGCCTCTACCAGATGATGGAAAAGGGCGAACTGCTTTTCCCTGCAATTAACGTCAACGACTCTGTTACCAAATCAAAGTTTGACAATCTTTACGGTTGCCGTGAATCGTTGGCAGATGGTATCAAAAGGGCTACTGATGTTATGGTGGCCGGTAAAGTGGTGGTGGTTCTCGGTTATGGAGATGTGGGCAAGGGTTCTGCAAGATCGATGCGTGCCTATGGTGCCCGAGTCATCGTTACGGAAATTGATCCGATCTGCGCACTACAGGCTGCAATGGAAGGTTATGAGGTTTCGACTATGGATGAGGCTGTCAAGGAGGGGAATATTTTTGTCACCACTACAGGCAACAAGGATGTTATCACACTTGAGCACATGAAACAGATGAAGGATGAAGCTATTGTCTGTAACATTGGTCACTTTGACAATGAAATCCAGGTTGAACAGCTTTATAACGATTCGACAGCAAAGAGACTCAACATCAAGCCTCAGGTGGACAAATACACCTTTTCAAATGGCAACTGCATCTATCTTCTTGCAGAAGGACGCCTTGTCAATCTTGGATGTGCAACTGGCCACCCTTCATTTGTGATGAGTAACTCTTTCACCAACCAGACGCTTGCACAGATTGAGCTATGGACAAAAGAGTACGAAGTGGGCGTTTACCGGCTACCAAAAGAGCTTGATGAAGAGGTTGCACGACTGCACCTGGAACAGCTTGGGGTAAAGCTTACCAGACTCACCAATGAGCAGGCAGACTACATTGGCGTGCCGCTGGATGGCCCCTACAAACCTGACCATTATCGCTATTAAGCACTGAGAGTCAGCGCAATAAAAAAGGCAGCCTTTTGCAAGAGCTGCCTTTTTTACGTCTGTTCTGCTGGGGCGGCAGGATTCGAACCTGCGGATGTCGGCTCCAAAGGCCGATGCCTTACCACTTGGCGACGCCCCATTAGCACCTATTCAATAAAAGAAAGGCCGGAATATACGCACAATAAGAGAGAATCACAAAAGCAGGTAGATTATTGAGTTTCTGCAGTGTGAAACTCTACTGGTTATGCCGAATGGCACAAACCCTCCGCTTTGATGGTTATCAACAGAAGAGTATCTTTACTATCAGCTTTTTGCTTTTCTATTTCAAGAACTGGCCTATGACAAAAATAAAAATCTGCGGAATCACCCGTCTTGAGGATGCTCTTGATGCGTGTCGCGCCGGAGCCGATGCCCTAGGTTTCAATTTTAGCCGCACAAGCTCAAGACAGATTACACCCGTATTGGCTCAAGCCATTATCGCACAACTGCCCCCCTTTGTTCAGTCTGTCGGTATCTTTGTAGAACATTCTCCTCAGGAGATCAATGCCATCTGCCGTCTGTGCAATCTGCAGGTGGCACAATTGCACAGTGACGAGTACCAGCCGAAAGAAGCACAAGCCATTACAGATGCAAAAGTCATCAAAGTATTTCGACCAAAAAAAGATTTTTCGGTACAGGAGGTCCTTAAGTTCACTCAAAACAGCGGAATACGCACCTTTCTGTTCGATGCCTTCCGCCCGGATATGGCTGGTGGAACGGGAGAGCGCATCAGCGCTGCACTGGTAAAACGCATTTTCGAACAACTGGGGAGTACATGCTTTCCAATCCTTGCCGGAGGATTGAACGAAACAAACGTCAGAGAGGCCATACTCTTCACCCGGCCATACGGGGTCGACACGGCAAGCGGGGTGGAGAGCAAACCCGGAGTCAAGAACCCGGATAAAGTAAACGCTTTTATCCGGGCAGTACACAGCACTCGCTCTCAGGTGCCACTATAAGCCTGCACCTGCCCCAAGATAAGCTCCGAAGCCACATCCGGTAACTCAACAGTGATCAAATGTCCACATTCGGGCACACAGACATAGCTTCCCCTGTGGGTCAGGTCAACCAGCTTTTTTGTATTCTCGGCAGTCATGATGGCATCACCCTCTCCTGCTACAAAAAGTATGGGCATATCGACAGTCTGCACCATAACAGGCACTGAGTCTGTCGTGCTGAAAGCCGTAATATGGCGGGTGGTTTGATCAATAGCCTCTGGAGCGCACAGCCCAAGGCTTTTAAACCCGATAAGAATATCATGAAGCATGACGGTATTCTTGGCAAGGGCCAGTCGGGCAAAAATATAGGCAGGCAGCCACCATGTCAGTTTTCGTAAAAGACCATTGAACACAAAAGTAATCGTATTCGTGGCAAATGCCTGAATAAATTCGCTGTTCGGGAGAAAACCAAAATTAAAAAAGGTCATTGAACGAATGATGCCCGGATGCGAGCAGGCATAATCGAGGGCAACAAATGGACCAAAGGAAAATGCTGCAATATGAAATCTGTTCAGCCCAAGTTTCACAACCAGATCATCAAGATCACGAGCAAAAAAATCAATATGATAATGGTTGTCTGGATCGTTGTCTGACCAGCCATGCCCACGCATGTCGTAGGCAATGGTACGAATTCCCTTGTCGTTGAGATTTTTGATGACATGATGCCACCACATCCACCAGCAGTCCCAGCCATGAATCAGCACAACAGTCTCGGCAGCATCTTTCGGACCGGAATCGTGATAGTGATGAACAACTCCATTGGCTTCAATGAAGCAACTTTTCTCCATCAGGGAAAGTTCATAAGTGGCCCGTTTTACAACCCCGCTCTCCTTTGAATTTTGAAGATCAAGCAGTTCCTGTTGATAACGGACAAATTTTTGTGTAGGTGCCGCAGTAGGATAAGCCATAACAGGTGTGAACTAAACAGGTGAATAGAGATACGGTCTCTGTTTTATGATACATATATAAAAAAATATACCGTCACTGGCAAAAACAGATTCCCGTCACTGTATCATGGTGCGCGCCCGTAAAAAAATCTGTTCACATTCGCGCCGAATAATCTCCTGCTGTTCAAGAATCAGTTCCGGTGCAACAGTAAAATGGTTCAGCAACAGAGAAAAAATCTGAATGGAGGTCTCAAATTTTTCAGTCACCACAACATCGGCACCAGCTCTATAGAGTGCGGCCACATCATCAAGGCTGCGCGCCCTGACGATAATAAAGGCTTTTTGATTGATCTCCCGAATCATTGAAATACTGGCTCGAATCGCTGTCGTGTCAGAAATGCCCAGCACAACAGCTCGTGCATGATCTATTCCGGCCCGAAACAACGCTTTTTTTTCTGTACAATCTCCATAATAGATGGGCTCACCCTTTCTTCTCATCACTTTAACCGTTTCACGGTCTATTTCAAGCACAGAATAGGAGATATTGGTTGCATGAAGTACCGCAGCCACATTTTGACCATTAATTCCAAATCCGATAATAGCGGCATGAATCTCCCCTGCACAAATAATGGTACTGTCGGCTGGGCGAACAGAGGTGGATGACGCGGATTTTCGAGAAACAAGAGGAATAAATCCAAGCGCCGGAACCATCTGGTCGGCAATTTTTGGGGCAATGGCAATCATCGCCGGGGTAACAATCATGGTAACCACGATAATGGCAAGCATCGGCTGGAAAACCTCGTGATTAATCACCCTGTTTTTAAGACCAGCTTCTGCCAGGACAAAAGAGAACTCTCCTATCTGTGCGAGCGCCATACCAGCCATCATACTCACTCTCAGAGAGTTCCCAAGAAAAATGGAGATTCCTGCTACCAAAAGTGCCTTAAGTAGCAAGACAACAAGAGCTATGGAGATAAAAAGCGGAAGATTAATCATCTTGATATTCAGCAGAAGACCAACGGAGATAAAAAAAATACTGCTGAAGGCTTCGCGAAAAGGATCAATCGTGACACTTATCTGATGACTCTCATCGGTACTTGCAATAATCATTCCGGCAACAAATGAACCCAATGCAAGCGACAATCCTGCCAGAGAGGTAAGCCAGGCTGCTCCAAAACAGATAACCAATGCTCCAAGAACAAGAACCTCCCTGGCTTGAAGAGAGGCAATAAGACGAACGATTTTCGGCGTAAGAAGCCGTAATCCCACAACAATAGCACTAGCAAAAAAGAGAATGACACCAATCTTTTTAAAGACAATTTCAAACGACAGCACTCCCTGGGGACTCAAAAAGTTAATCCCGATCATCAGGGGTACAATGGCAAGATCCTGAAAAATTAAAATCCCCATGGCAATGCGTCCGTGGGGATGAGCAAGTTCATCACGGTCGGCAAGAATTTTCAGACAGATCGCCGTACTACTGACCGAAAAAGTAAATCCCAGAAAAATGGCGGCAGAAAGAGTAATTCCATATCCAATGGCCAGCATAAACCAGTAAGAGAAAAAACTGATAACCATTCCGGTGAGCAGAATCTGGACAGCGCCTCCCACCAATACGATTTTTTTCAACTTATTGAGTTCCTCAAGAGAAAATTCGAGACCAATGGTAAAAAGCAGAAGCACTACACCAAGCTCCGCCAGCGTTGAAATCATTTTCTGGTCATAAACCGCACCAAAGCCGGACGGGCCAAGCAGAATGCCTGTAAAAATCAGCCCGATGACCGGAGGAATTTTCAATCGCTGGAAAATCAGAATAATGGCGACTGCCAATGCCCCGACAAGCACCAGTTCACCAAGAAAATCAAGGTCATGCATAAAGGAAGATATTAGTCAACAAAACTGCTGTCGAACAGAAGACGGGTGGCCATGCTCAACCAATCAAGAACTCAGAATAAGAGAAAGAAACATGTAATTTCAACTCTCTGCATAGAGCTTCTCACTACAATAATAAGCCAATTTTCAGAATTATTCACCGAATGAATGAAATGTATTTGACAATGATCGTGAATTACGTTAAACTTGGATCATCAGTCAATGGTTGACTGATCGCTATCCGGGTAATTTGTGCTTTGGTTACTTGGAAGTTTGTCTTTCTATCAATGCATAAGTTTACTGAGACTAAAAATGAACATTTACATCGGCAATTTGGCTTACTCTGTTACTGAAGATGATCTTCGTGAAGCCTTCTCGGAATTCGGACAGGTTGAGAGCGCAAGCATCATCAATGACAAATTTTCAGGCCGCTCCAAGGGCTTCGGATTTGTTGACATGCCAAATGACAGTGAAGCTCGTCAAGCCATCGAATCATTGAATGACAAGGATTTGAACGGTCGCACGATAAAAGTGAACGAAGCCAAGCCACGCGAAGAGAGACCAGCGAGAAGAGATCGCTATTAATTCTTTTCAGCTTTTTTTCTGTAAGCCAGACGAAATGTAAGTTCCGTCTGGCTTTTTTTATTGACACATTGCTCAATCGTCATGCCAGTTCAGGTCATCTACATCACCGCACTCCTGCTTGCTCTTGCCATCGCACCCCTCCCTTCGGAATATTATGAGCTGTTGCGCATCGTTGCTTCCGGCACCTTTGCATGGGGAGCCTACAGAAATTTCAGCCAGAAAAAGGTTTTGTTGCCAGTCGGCTATTCTCTCCTTGCTCTTGTGTTCAACCCTGTCACTGAAATCACGCTGGCAAAAGAGCTGTGGATAGCGCTTGATCTCCTGGGAGCAACACTGCTGCTTTTGACAAAAGATCATATTGCTCAATAGAATAAAAGTCGGGAGAGACTCCCCGATAACAAACCTGTCACCTCAGAAAAGTTCTGGCGTCTCTTCACGACACCCAACCAATATACCCCGACCAAAGAGTGCGACACTCTTCATGTTTTGAAACAGCGCAGGCATGGCGTACCGGCCACCCAAATATTCTCTCTTTCCATCTTCGGCAAGAATAAGGAGCTGTTACACCTGTACAAACTGTGCTGCCTTCGCACCGCAGATCGGGCAGATTTCGGGCGGCTTGACCAGTTCGATATGACCACAGAATGGACAGAGCCATACCTCGGTAGCGGTGATATCCTGGCCGTTCCTGACCGCTTCCAGAGCGCTCTTGTACAGCTCGGCATGAACCTGTTCAGCCTTGAGTGCAAAGGTAAACATCCGTTTTGCTGGATGTGCGTCAACTTCAGCCTGCTCCAGCATTGGAGGATACATCTCGGTATGCTCAAAGGTTTCACCGCCAATGGCAGCCTCAAGGTTTTCAACCGTTGAACCAATACCGCCAAGTACGGCAAAATGGCCCTCGGCATGAATACGTTCAGCTTGGGCGGTTGTCCTGAACAACTTTGCCACATTGCCAAACCCCGATTTTTCAGCCTCGTTGGCAAAAGCAAGATATTTCTGGAATGCCTGACTTTCACCAGCAAATGCCTCTTTCAGATTCTCTTTTGTTGTCGCCATAATGCTCTGTTCTCCATTTAATGTTTGAAATTTCTTGCCAAACCAAGGTATTCCATCGCTGCCAGGCCTCGCTGCCAAATGCAGGCACCCGGGACTGAGCCATGCCCTGCACACCGGGCATATCCTGTTGGCTCAGGCTGCAAGATAAGGAGTGCTTTACAACAAATACCACAGGAAAAACTATTTTTGCGCCAACACCAAACTTTTTTTTAACAGAACTGGGTGACCGATTGATAAAACAACGCAAAAAGATTATATAGAATTCGAGCCCGCCCCGGGCAACTTGTTCATTTTTCCTTTTGTCACGCTCGCCATGTTCAAACCAAAACTGTTCTCAATAGTACCTGAACTCACCCCTGACCGCATTGTAAAGGATGTCATCGCCGGTGTGATGGTCGGGATTGTGGCCCTTCCACTTGCCATCGCTTTTGCCATTGCATCAGGAGTTTCACCTGAAAAGGGACTTATTACCGCCGTGGTCGGAGGTTTTCTGGTCTCTTTTCTTGGAGGGAGCCGGGTACAGATAGGCGGGCCAACCGGTGCCTTTATTGTCATTCTCTACGGCATTGTCCAGCAATACGGGATTAACGGACTGATGGTGGCAACCATCATGTCAGGCATTATTCTCATGATCATGGGATTTGCCCAGTTCGGCTCACTCATCAAGTTTATCCCCTACCCGGTCATTGTCGGCTTTACCAGTGGTATTGCTGTTATCATTTTTTCAAGCCAGGTGAAAGATTTTTTGGGTCTTCCGATCGCTGTTGTCCCTGTGGATTTTATCGGCAAATGGAGTGCCTACGCCACCAACCTGCCAACACTTGATCTTGCAAGTCTCGCGATCGGAACGCTTGCCCTCCTGATTATTCTCCTCTGGCCAAAGGTGTCACACAAAATTCCCGGTTCACTAGTTGCCATCGTGGTGACCACCCTGATTGTGCAGTACACCCACCTGCATGTCGCCACTATTGCCTCCCGTTTTGGGGAAATTCCCTCCACGCTGCCTGCGCCAACACTCCCCTCTTTTGATTTTGCCACCATTCAGCACCTCCTTATGCCAGCCGTCACGATTGCCCTGCTTGGAGCAATTGAGGCACTGCTCTCGGCGGTTGTGGCTGATGGCATGATCGGCAGCCGTCACAAGTCGAATATGGAGCTGATTGCACAGGGCGTGGCCAATATCATCACCCCTCTTTTTGGGGGAATCCCTGTCACCGGCGCTATTGCACGAACCGCCACCAATGTCAAGAATGGAGGCAGAACACCTGTCGCTGGCATGGTTCACGCCATAACCCTTCTCCTGATTATGCTGCTCTTCGGCAGTTGGGCCAAACTCATCCCCATGCCGGCTCTCGCCGCAATTCTTATTGTAGTTGCATGGAACATGAGCGAAATCAAGGTGTTCCGCCAACTTCTGAAAAGCCCGAGAAGTGATGTTATCGTGCTCTTGACCACCTTCAGCTTGACGGTGGTTTTTGATTTGACCATCGCCATTGAAATCGGCATGTTGCTGGCCGTCATTCTTTTCATGCAGCGAATGGCACAACTCTCCAATGTCGGAGTCATTACCAAGGAGCTGAGCGACCGGGATGAAGAGGATGACCCAAACACCATCGTCACCCGGAAAGTGCCTGATGGAGTGGAGGTCTTTGAAATAAACGGACCATTTTTCTTTGGTGCCGCCAGCAAATTTCGGGAGGCAATGCATATCGTGGAAAAAGCACCAAAAATCAGGATCATCAGGATGCGAAGCGTCCTCTCTATTGATGCGACAGGCCTGAACATGATGCGAGAGTTGCTTAAGGATTGCAACAAAACCGGGACACGGCTTATCCTTTCGGGGGTTCACGCCCAGCCACTTTTTGCTCTCCAGCAGTACGGATTGTATGATGAAATTGGAGAGGAGCAGATTTTCGGAAATATCGACGATGCCCTTGACCATTCAAGGGAGCTGCTCGGATTACCCAAAGTTGGACGGCAAAAGAACTTTACACCGACCGTGCAACGCGAGAGATGAGATAAACCTCTCCACCGGCAGAAGACTCTTGACCCGATCGCTTTCAAAAAACTGGCATTCTCGCTTGCAGATCAGGATGCCAGTACCGCTTACGACAACAGTCGCTCCGTTTTTACACAAAAGCACAAAGAAGCAGTGTGACCTTTTTTATTTAGGAAAAGAAACTAAAAATCCTTAATAATTTTTGATTTTTTAAAAAATTCTTTATTCTTGCACAAGAGAACCAAACAATAATCCGAAAAAGACAATCATGGCAACAGTACTTTTTTTTGAAAAACCGGGATGTATAAACAATACCAGGCAAAAAGTGCTGCTGAAGTGTTCGGGCCATACCGTTGAATCTGTCAATCTCCTTGCATACCCTTGGACCACAGAAAATCTTGAGCCATATCTTGGAGCAAAACCAATCTCTGAATGTTTTAATCGGGCCGCGCCGGCAATAAAATCGGGTGAGGTTGATCCTTTACGTTTTACGCGGGAGGTGGCTATTGCCGTGATGATACAGGAACCTCTGCTCATCAAACGACCTCTCATGAAAATCGGCGACCATCATCTTCAGGGATTTGATCGTGCGGCGCTCAGTAAGCTGATCAGCCTGGAGCCGCTGCAAGGCGAAGGGGATGGAGAAAAATCTTCATCAATGTGCGACATGAATACTTGCCCGCATACTAAAAATACTTTACGAAATAAACCGGAGTAAGAGACTATGACCACCTCATTTCGTCCACTTGGAACCATCGTTCAACTTCTTGAAGAACTTGGGCACGAGGTCACCTATGCCTATGATGACCTTGTTTTCGTCAATGACAACGATTTTCTGCTTCAGTTCGATAACGCAGGCCCCGCACTGAGCCTGTTCTTTAACCAGAGCTGCCCAAAGCAAAACGCAGAACAGATAGAGCAGAGCATTATTCCGGCCGGTGACAGAATGGGGATCTCTATCGTTAAAAAAGGGCACTATACTGTCGTTGCCCAAACTGATGAAAATCTGCGCATAGAGTTCTTCAACAACTGACGCATTTTTACTACATTACTCGCTTAACTGAGCCTCTCCCTCCCCTTGTTGCGGGGAACCGAAAATAAAACTAGACCGAGTCATGAAATATTCAGAAGCAAGGCAGGGTAGAGTCTTTGTGATACGCCTGGAAGATAGCGAGATTGTCCATCAGGTGATTGAGCAGTTTGTTCAGGAGCATAACATCGAACGCGCCACACTGATTGCTGTTGGCGGTGCTGACAAGGGCAGCATTCTGGTTACCGGCCCTGAAGAGAGCCGCACATTTCCGTCAACTCCGATGACCCACGAACTGTACGATGCGCATGAAATAACGGGCACCGGTACCATTTTTCCGGATGATACAGGCAAACCGGTACTGCACGGCCATTTTGCCTGTGGCAGGGAGGAGAGTACGGTGACTGGCTGTATCCGCACCGGAGTAAAGGTGTGGCAGGTAATGGAGATCATTCTGACGGAGTTGCTTGAGAACACAGCAAGCCGCCAGCTTGATCCCCATACCGGCTTCAAGCTGCTGATACCCTGAGCGCTGCTTTACCGCCCTCTTCCTGACCGTTCAGACCACCGTTTTGCCGTATTGGCCGCCGGTGGTTTTGGCCCGGGATGGCCTGAGTTCCCTCTCCCCTGCTGCTTTGGTGCCTTGACCGGATTGTGATCCATCAAGGGGAAAGAGTGATCATCAATAACCGGAATTTTTTTGGCAATCAGTTTTTCAATATCGCGCAAATACTCCTTCTCTTCGGCATCGCAAAATGAGAGCGCTGTCCCCTTGGCACCGGCTCTGCCAGTACGACCAATACGGTGAACGTAGGTCTCGGAGATGTTGGGCATCTCATAGTTGATCACATACTCCAGATCATCAACATCAATGCCTCGTGCGGCAATATCGGTCGCCACAAGAATCCTTGTGGTCTGCGCCTTGAAATTGGTGAGGGCACGCTGGCGGGCATTCTGCGCCTTGTTGCCGTGGATCGCTTCCGCTTTGATATGATGCTTGTCGAGAAGTTTGACCACCTTGTCAGCGCCATGCTTTGTTCGGGTAAAGACCAGCGCCGTCTTGATGTTTTTATCCTGAAGGATATCAACAAGAAGGGCGCTTTTATTGCCCTTGTCAACAAAGTAGATCGATTGATTGATAATATCGACCGTTGAGGAGACTGGTGTCACCGAGACCTTTGACGGATTATGCAGAATGGTGGCGGCAAGCTTGACAATTTCCGGCGGCATGGTGGCCGAAAAAAAGAGTGACTGCCGCTTTTTTGGCACCAACGCCAGTATCTTTTTGACATCGTGAATAAAGCCCATGTCGAGCATACGGTCGGCTTCATCCAGCACCAGTATCTCCACATCACGCAGACTCAGAAATCCCTGGTTGAGCAGATCAAGCAACCGTCCGGGGGTGGCAATCAAAATATCAACACCTTTTATCAGCGTTGCTGTCTGGGGGTTCTGGTTAACTCCGCCAAAAATGACCGTATTAGTCAACCCTGTGTGACGGCCATAAGCCTTAAAACTTTCCCCAATCTGGATGGCAAGCTCTCTGGTCGGGGTAACTATCAGGCTCCGTATTTTTCTCTTTCTATCATAGACTTTATTGGCTCCAAGCAACTGCAGGATCGGAATGGCAAAGGCCGCCGTTTTTCCGGTTCCCGTCTGGGCACAACCAAGCAGATCAGTGCCTTCTAAAATAATCGGTATCGCCTCTGCCTGTATTGGAGTCGGGGTGGAATAACCCTCTTCCTGCAGCGCCTTCAAAATTGGTTCAATGATGTTCAGTGACTCGAATTGCATAGTGTATGGTAAAAATTATAGAACAAAAGGGTAAGAGAAGTAATCAGTCAGGGTTTACCCGAAACCCATGCCGGCACATATTTCCAGGCACTCTTCATTTCGCGATTATGAATCCGCCAGAGTGGGTCATGCCGCTGGACAAGAGCCCAAAAGGAGCGGGAGTGGTTGAGATGAACCGTATGGCAAAGCTCATGAACCATAATGTGACGAATAAGATAGTCCGGCAAAAAGAGCAGCTTGGTGTTCAGCGTTATCACATGCGCAACGGTACAACTCCCCCATCGAGAGTGCTGGAGGCGCACCTTGACATCAGCATAGTCAAAATCAAGGGATGCTGCAAGTGATTCAAACAAGGGGATCAGAAGCAGCCCTGCCCGATGCTTCAACCAGGAGAAGAGAAGTTTGCGGCACAATTCAACATTGGCAACATCACCGGAGAGCAACAGGCTGGTTGGGGAGAGCTCCTCAATATCACCCTCAGCAACTGCGCTCGTCTGCAGGTACTCCACCTCCCACTCCTCATCAAAAAGCGGAAATAGTACTTTGCTTGGCCATCCATTGCCAGCCACAGGAGGAGGCTCCAGCCGATGCGCATCAAGCTTCTTCGTCGTCTTTCGGATCCACTCCGCATGACGGAGCAGGAGCACCGGGATCTCCTTTTTGGGAAAACCTTCGGGCAACACCACAATCAGTCCATCGTGGGGTGTCATCTTCAGCCGGGCATACTTTGACCTCGGGCTCACCTGCACGGTATAGGGCGGAGGAAATATCTCCTTGTCGGGACTATGAGACAAAATGCTCCTCAACCAAGCGCACTCTGTAAATCGGCAACAAGATCGTCACCATCTTCAATACCAACCGAAAGCCTGATAATGGTATCGGTGATCCCCGCCGCCTCACGATGCTCTTTATCCATCGAAGCATGGCTCATGGTTGCCGGATGCTCAATCAGTGACTCAACACCGCCGAGACTTTCGGCAAGCGCAAAGAGCTTCGTGGCAGTCAGCACACGATTGACATCCTCCAGAGTACCATCAAGCTCAAAGGAGACCATGCCGCCAAAACTTTTCTGCTGCTTTTTGGCAAGCTCATGCTGGGGATGGTTGGCAAGACCGGGATAAAATACCCGTTTCACCTTGGGGTGCTGCTCCAGAAACTGTGCTATAGCGAGGGCATTACGCTCATGCTCTCTCATGCGAACCACCAGTGTTTTGATGCCACGAAGCACCAGCCAGCAATCAAATGGCTGGGCACAGGTACCAAGCGCATTGACGGTAAACTTCAGCTTTGCGTCAAGAACCTCACTGTTCGAGAGCACCGCTCCGCCCACCACATCAGAGTGGCCGTTCAGATACTTGGTTGTTGAGTGCACCACAATATCCGCCCCAAGCTCAAAAGGCTTTTGCCCATAAGGCGAGAGGAAGGTGTTATCAACAATCGTCAAAAGGCCACGCTCTTTGGCCAGCGCCGCCACTTCGGCAATATCAATAAGGTTCAAAAGTGGATTGGAGGGGGTCTCAACCCAGACCGCTTTGGTACGCTCATTGACAAAAGGGAGAATATCTGCCGCACTCTGCATGTTCACAAAATGAACCTTGATACCAAAATGCTCCTCCACCGTCTTCATCAATCTGGAGGTGCCTCCATAACAGTCGTCGGTGCAGATAATTTCATCACCCGAATGGAAAATACTCAGGGTCGAGGTAATCGCCGCCATGCCGGTGGTGACGGCAACCGCTGCTGAACACCCTTCAAGGGCACAGAGATTATCTTCAAGCGCCTTGCGGGTCGGGTTGCCGCTTCTGGTATAGTCAAATCCCCGATGCTTGCCGATATCCTCAAACACAAAGGTTGACGACTGATAAATCGGGGTCATAATGGCACCGTAAGCCTTCTCGGGGCCTACACCGGCGTGAATCGTGTCAGTCTGGAAACTCATAAATCACCTGTTTAGAAAAATGAATGGGATAATACAACAAAAAAACCTCTTCCCTGACGAGCAAGGAAGAGGTTTTTTTAAAGAGTTCTTTTTCTTTTTATGGCAAGAGCTGAAAGCAACCCGCCCGTGTTGAAAAGAGAAGCTTTAAAATGCTCTTTTTCACTCATCGTTCTTTTGCTTTATCTGGCTTCAACAAGCCAGAGGCATAGATCGCAAAAGTAGAATGTGGCACCGTGTTCCCCTGTGGACAGGAATCGGTTGTCAAGGCTTCACCGGGTCTATTCCCTCAGCCTTTCTTGATGACCAGTAATGGATAAAGAACATATTAACGATTGTTAATGTATGGTTTCGGGAAGAATAATACAAACGGGTCAGTCATAATTGAACCCCCTGCTTTTTTACGATTTTGTAAATCGGCATCTCCTTGACATGGGCATTGACGACCAAATCAACATGCAGATCCAGACTCTCTTCGATCGCCATTTTGCACAGCAATGCTGCCATCAGGTTATTGCTCTGTCTCGTCTCGATATAATAAATACGCAATGCACTCAACCAGGCAAAACGTCCTGCCGGGGACGGCCTCAATTTTGCGGTCATTGGTGAAATAATCAACGCACTTGTTTTGTTTCCTGATAAAGAAACATTTATCTTTGCATAAAACGTTTACAACATGACTGAAAAATTTCAGGTTCGGTTTTTAGAAGATAGCAATAGAGTTTCTCGACCACCTTGATGAAAAGGCGAGAGATAAAGTCATCTACAATATTCAAAAAGCACGACTTTCTCATGACAAGGAACTCTTCAAAAAACTCAATGGTGAAATCTGGGAATTCAGGACTTTGTTTAACAGAACCCATTATCGGCTGTTTGCTTTTTGGGACAAGACTGGTCAAACAGACACTGTTGTAATCGAAACACACGGACTCATCAAAAAAACAGACAAGACTCCCGGTGGAGAATTAGAGAAAGCAGAAAGACTCAGAGAACTGTATTTTAAAAGGAAAAAGCAATGAAAGATACACCATTAAAAACAATCAGCCTGGATGAGGTTCCTAAGAAACTCATGCTGCCGATATAGTTTGATCCTTTTCATGCAGGGTATATCCCAATGATTCTGCTCTTCGCTTCAAGTTGCTGATAACTTTTTTCCTGTATTGCTCTTCATAGTAATCCGCT
>Ga0194037_1000299_pt1 | contig 38651 bp, 32 predicted proteins | sample JunL306m_MetaG_FD_148653 | JGI IMG/M metagenome (GOLD analysis project Ga0194037, IMG submission 148653) | Anoxic zone freshwater microbial communities from boreal shield lake in IISD Experimental Lakes Area, Ontario, Canada - Jun2016-L304-6m | ecosystem: Environmental > Aquatic > Freshwater >... | reverse complement strand
TCCCCAAACTCCCCCCCGCCACCCAACTCCCCTACGAATGCCTCGTGGACTGCACCCTCTTCGCTCACGAAAGCGGGCTGACAGCCGAGGCTGCAACCTTTGAATGGGTGATCAACGTCATGGTCTACGGCCTCTATTTTGAGGAAGAGATGAAAAAGGCCGACTGCTACATCAACGATCGGGTAGCCGAGGTGGTGAAGCCGTTCAAGCCGGAGGACACCGACGAGTTCAAGGCCGAATACGTGCAGAAGCTGAACCTGTTCTTTTTAGCGGATAAAGATATCTATCGTGGCCTGATTCACAGCCGCACAGTTGGGCCGGTTGAGATCATCAATGAAGCGAGGAAAAAATGAAAAACAACCCCATCCCCATCCTAACCTTCCCCTTGAAGGGGAAGGGACTAAAAGCTCTAAGTTAGCGCAACAAGTGAAATGATTGTGAGGAGAATTTTATGAGCGACGAACGGCTGGAGATATTGCAGCACACCATAGCAGAACCTGTCACCGGTTATGGCGCGGTAAAAATCAATCGCTTAAAGCTATCGAACTACCGCTTCTTCCACGGTGATTTCGAAATTTCCCTTGATAACGCCAATGTTCTTATCTATGGCGAAAACGGCAGCGGTAAAAGCAGTATCTATAGGGCGTTGGAGTATCTGGCCAGAAACCGTTTTGCCAGCATTGCCTCCGAGAAGAACATCTTCTGCGAGGATGGCGAACCGCTGATTGAATTCGGGTTCAACAACGGTCGGGAACTGATCATTCATAGCGATTTGACGAGGCTGCCTGAAGGATTTGATTTCATAAAAGGGCTTTCAGTATTTATCCCGATGCTGGACTACAAAAAGTTGCTTAAAGTTCATTTCACAACAACGGCAGGGGCTGACAACATCAATGTTTATGATATGTTGCGAGAGCTTTTCAATAATTATCCGCACAAGGAAAGCGGCACACTGTCGGCAATAAAGGACTTTTTTGTCTATATAAAAGAGCTGGAAAGCCTAGTAAATGGTGGCCTGCTCACGGAAATCAACAAGCTGATACATTTTTTCGATGCTGATTTCAGGATTGAACGTTTTGTGTTTTCAACAGAATCCACAGCAGACGGTCGCCCGGAACAGGTCGTAAAGATAGAGATTGATTTCAGAGATAACGTTCTTGAGAACTATCATTCCTTTCTCAATGAAGCCAGACTGACCGCTCTGGCGGTTTCGATCTATTTTGCCGCCCTCAAGACAATGTTTGGAACACTTAAAGAAGATTGCCTGAAAATCCTCGTCCTTGATGACCTTCTCATCAGCCTGGACATGAGCAACCGCCTGAAACTCCTCGAAATACTCAAGTCTGAATTCACCGATTTCCAGATATTCTTCTTTACCCACGATAAAGAGCTGTTCGAGATTTATAAGAACAAGATGCCGTGGGAGAAGTATGAGCTGTACCTGGATGACTCCGCCGACATTCCATCTGTCATCGTCAAAAAAGGAACCTCCGAAACCGAACGGGCCAAGGAGTTCTATGCGGCTAAAGAGTATGATTGCTGCGCCCTGCTTTTGCGTAAAGGTTTTGAGAAAATTCTGAAAGCCTACCTGACACCCCAAGAGCAGAGGGATAAGAACTGCAACGAGCTTGAACTGTCAAAGCTGGTTGCAAAGGCTATTTCAAAAAGCACCGGAGAGTTCAAGGAAATTCTGCAAAAGCTGGATAGTGACAGGACCCACATTCTCAATCCACTCAGCCACAATGACAATCGGAATATTTATTCACAGGAACTGAGGTCGGCTATGGAGGATTTGGAGAAGCTGAAAGGGATGTTGAGATGATTAAATTCGCTGTCCTTGAAGCCGAAATAGACCGCCTCGTCTTCGCCCTCTACGACCTGACGGAGGAGGAAATTGCTGTGGTGGAGGGGAATAAGCCATGACAATCACCCGCTTGCACCTGTTCTGCGACGAGAGTTGTCACCTGCCGCATGACCGGGCACCGTTCCTTCTGCTGGGGCTGACATCATGTCGGTGTTTGAAGAGCATCGAAAGCGGAAGTTACGACGGGAATACGAAGAGGCCAGAAAAGGCTGAAGCCGCTTTAAGGGCGGCCTCGTTACTCCTTCTACACTTGGCAGATGAGCTATCTATTAGTAAAGCATACTCCTATGATCGATGCAATCGAAAAATATTAAGCCAAAACTATGAACCTCCGCCGCCTTAAAGCCGTTGCCAGAAAAGAATTCCTGCATGTGTTGCGTGATCCGCGCAGTCTGATGATGGGAATCGGCATGCCCATGCTGCTGCTGTTCCTGTTCGGGTACGCCCTGACCCTGGATGTAGACCGGGTGCCGCTGGTCGTGTGGGATCAGGCCGATACCGCCCGGAGCCGCGAGTTTGTGAGCCGTTTTTCCGGTTCGCGCTATTTCGATCTGCATGAGCGGGTCAACAGTTACCGCAGCATCGAGCTGGCCATCGACTACCGTCAGGCACTGATCGCTCTGGTGATTCCCTCCGACTTCGACCGCAAACTTTCGCGAGGCGAAACCGCTCCGGTGCAGGCCATCCTGGACGGCAGCGACCCCAACACCGCCACCATCGCCCTGGGTTATGCCGAAGCCACGGCAGCCACCTTTTCGCGTGACATTGTATTGAAGCAGGCGCAGCGGCAGGGGCTGGCTCAGCGCCTCCCGACACTTGAACTGAAACCCCGCGTCTGGTTCAACACCGACATGGTTTCCCGCAATTTCATTTTCCCCGGGCTTATTGCGGTGGTGATGATGATCATGGCCGCCATTCTGACTTCACTCTCCATGGCCCGGGAATGGGAGTCCGGCACCATGGAGCAGTTGGTGGCCACGCCTCTGACCGGCGGCGAGCTGATCTGCGGCAAGCTGGCTCCCTACTTCACCATCGGCGTACTGGATCTGATTCTCTGCGTCGGAGTGGGGGAGTTCGTCTTCGACGTGCCGCTACGCGGCAGTCTGTGGCTGCTGGCGCTGCTGGCGCTTATCTTTTTGTTCTGTGCCCTGGCTTTCGGCATGCTGCTCAGCATCATCACCAAAAACCAGCTGCTGGCCAGTCAACTGGCCATAGTCACCACTGTGCTGCCGGCATTCCTGCTCTCCGGCTTCATTTTTCCGATCGAGAATATGCCTCTGCCGATCCAGGCCGTCACCCGTATAGTCACGGCGCGCTACTTTGTCACCATCCTGCGCGGCATCTACCTTAAAGACGCGGGCCTGGCCGTGCTCTGGCCCCAGGTGCTGTTTCTGGTTATCTTCGGGATGGTGGTGATGACGGTGGCGGTAAAAAAATTCAAAAAAAAAATACATTAACTATGTTTGAACGACTGAAAGCCATGCTGATCAAGGAGTTCATCCAGGTCTTTCGTGATCCGCGCATGAGGATTGTGCTTTTCGTGCTTCCGATGATGCAGACGGTTATCTTCGGCTATGCAGTAAACCTGGATGTCAAGAATATCCCCACTGCCATTTTAGACCGTGACAACAGCTATGAAAGCCGTGAACTGGCCGCCATCCTGACCTCATCAGGTCATTTTCGACTGGTACGGCATATCGTGGAGGAGCGTGAGATTCGCAGTCTGCTGGATCGAGGTGATGTACGGGTTGTGCTGGATATCGGACACGGCTTCGCGGAAAAGCTGAAACGCGGGGGCATCGTGCCTTTGCAGGCGCTGATGGACGGCAGCGACTCCAATACAGCCGGAGTGATCATGAGCTACCTGTCGCGCCTGACAGTGGCATACAACATCCGGCTGCATCATGAGTATGTCCTGCGTCATTCGGGCAGGGGCCTTCATGGCGGGCAGGTGCAACTGGTCACCCGGGCCTGGTTCAACGATAACCTGGAAAGCCCCCCGTTCTATGTGCCTGCGGTAATCACCAACATCCTCTTTGTGATCACCATGCTGCTCTCCTCGCTGGCCATAGTGCGCGAGAAGGAGCTCGGCACTATCGAGCAGGTCATTGTCACCCCCATTCGCAAGCATGAGTTCATCCTTGGTAAAACACTCCCGTTCGTGCTGATCGGCTACATTGATGTGGCACTGATCAGCGCCGTCGGAGCACTGGTCTTCCATGTGCCGGTACGGGGCAGCCTGTGGCTGATGTTTCTGGCCACGACACTCTTTCTGATGAGCTCCCTGGGCATCGGGCTCTTGATCTCCACGGTCAGCCAGACGCAACAGCAGGCCATGATGAGCGCCTTCTTCATCATCTTCCCGGCCATGCTGCTCTCCGGTTTTGCCTTCCCGATTGAAAACATGCCTGTACCGGTACAGTGGCTGACGCTTTTGAACCCGCTGCGCTACTACATGGTGGTGATCCGGGGAATATTCCTCAAGGGGGTCGGATGGGCGGCGCTCTGGCAGCAGTTGGCAGGACTGGCGATTATCGGGGTGGTCGTGATGGGGTTTGCGGTCGGCAGATTTCGCAAGACGCTTTCCTGATTTTTACGGTGCGCCATGCTTGACGACATAACAGGTATGACGTAAAATCATACCGGTACCATGGAGATTCAGCATGGCAACAACGACACTCACCGTGACACTTGACGAAAAAACCATCACAGAGGTTGACACATATGTCGGAAACGAGAATCGGTGAATTACTGATCCACAACAAGCTCATCACCAAGGAACAGTTCGACCAGGCGCTGAAGCAGCAGGTGATCAACCGTGGTCAGCCTCTGGGGCAGATCTTGTGCCAGATGGGCTTCTTGAGGAGCAAAGATCTGGAACAGGTTCTGGATCATAACAACAAGCGCCTCAAGCTGGGGGAAATCCTGATTTCGCAACACCTGATTGACGAAGGGAAGTTAAAGAACGCTCTCAATATCAGCAAGGAGCAAAAAATACCGCTCGGCAAGGCTCTGATCAGGATGCATCTGCTGGAAGAGGAGCATCTGGCGCGCGCCATAGCCCTCCAGCATGACCTGAAGTACGTCAGTCTGGCGGGGGTCCGGTTCGATCCGGCACTGTCCGGTTTTGTCAATGCAACATACGCCAAACGCCTCCAGATTGTTCCTATCAGGCTCAGGGACGGAGTTCTGACCATTGCCATGGCCTTTCCGGTCCATCACGATGAGCTCACCCAGCTGGAAAGCTGGTGCAAGGTCCCCATTCATCCGGTTATCGCCAAAGAGAGTGACATCATCACCGCCCAGCATAAGGTTTATAAAATTGCCGAGCCTCACGAACGGGTGGAGTTGGACGTCGAGTTGTCTGAAGACCAGGTGCGTGAAAGCGGCAAGTCGAAATACGTCAGCAGTATTATCAGCGCGGATGTTGATTACCTCACCAAGCGGATCATTACGAGCGGCATCAAGGACGGAACCAGCGATATACACTTCGAGTCAACCGAGTACGGTATGATTATTCGCTACCGCCGGGACGGCATACTGCAGAAAATAGATCTGGGACCCGACGATTCACTTATCAGCGCTAATGCGCGCCAAATCGTTTCAAAGATAAAAATCCTCTGTGATATGGATATCTCCGAACGCCGTCGCCCACAGGACAGCAGTTTTAAAATGAAAGTGTCCAAGGATGGCAAGGTCCGCAATGTTGATTTCCGGGTATCGACTGTGCCGACCCAGTTCGGCGAGAACGTGGTCATACGAATCCTGGACAAGCGGAGCAGAACCCTCACCCTGGAGAGGATGGGATACTCTCCCAAAAATGCCGATCTGCTCTACAAGGCCCTTGATAAGCCTACCGGCATCTTTCTTGTTACGGGCCCTACCGGATCCGGCAAGACATCAACACTGTATGCCCTGCTCTCACACATCAATACCCCCGGGACTAAAACCCTTACGATCGAAGATCCGATAGAATACAGCATCGAGGGGATCACGCAGACAGAGGTCAATGAAGTTATCGGTAATACCTTTGCCCGCCTGTTGCGTGCTTTCCTGCGCCAGGATCCGGACAATATAATGGTCGGCGAGATTCGCGACCTGGAAACCGCCACCATATCCATGCGTGCCGCACTGACCGGCCATACGGTACTTTCAACCCTGCATACCAACGATGCCACCAGCTCTGTCACCCGGCTGGTCGATATGGGGGTCGAACCGAGCCTGATCTCCACCACACTGCGCTGTGCCATGGCCCAGAGACTGGTGCGCCGCATCTGCACTGACTGCAGGACTTCCTATTCCCCTGCAGCTAGACTTCTTGATGAATTCGGCATTCCTTCCGGGAACGGCATTGAATTTGTCCAGGGCGCCGGGTGCCAGACGTGCCAGTACTCCGGTTTCAACGGACGCCTTCCGATTGTGGAGCTCTGGATTCCGACTCGCGAGGAGTTGCTGATGCTCAATCGCCGCCCCGATAACCTCTCCCTCCGAAACGCCGTGTTTTCAGTCCCTGATCGAATGACCATGATTGACGACGGCTTCAGTCGGGTCCGGACAGGTGAGACAACCCTTGAAGAGCTGCTGCGGACGGTCCCCTACGAACAGATAGAGGCCGGGAGGGAAAGAATTGCAAAAATGTTTGTGCCACGTGGATAGATGAATTACCGTTACTCTTTCGTGTACATCACCGCTACCGCCCGGGCCTTTCCCTCGCCGACAGCCACCCAGCCGTGGGGTTGACCGGAATCGTAGTAAATGCTGTCCCCGGCCCGCATGCGTAACACCTCGCTGTTGTAGTGGAAGTCAAGCTCCCCTTCGGTGATATAGATGAATTCCTCGTCCCCCTCATGCTTGAAGAACAGTGTGCTATCCCACTCCCGGTTGTCAAACTCCACCAGAAACGGCTCCATGTGTTTGTGCCGCAGCCCTGGCGCCAGGGAGTGATAAGTATAAGGGCGGACGCCTTCATTTGATACATTACGCGGAACCTTTTCGTCTTCTCTTATCTCTTCGCGCCTGGTCAGAACATAATTCTGGCGATTACCCGCGTCTTCAAAGAAAAAGTGGATGTCGACCTTAAGCCCTTTGGCAATCTTGAGCAGGGTGGCCAAAGGAGGAATCACCTGCTCGTTCTCGATCTGTGACAACAATGGCTTGGAAAGAGTGGTTAACCCGGACAGCTCATGAAGCGTAAGCCGCTTCTGCTGGCGGAGTCCCCTGATCTTCTCACCGATACGAAATCCCCTGATCTGTTCCCTGATATCGCTCATCTTCGGTCTCCCTGCCGGGTGAATGCATGCTGATGTACTTTTGCACAAACCGGCATACCTTTCAACAGCATTGTTATTATTTTCCTGCCGGGTGGTATGGCAGGGATTGTCGAAAAAAAGATTTCAGAACACATGTGTATTCGTGTATGGTTTGGCGCGTTCCACAATTACAATGTGCTGGAGGAAAACCTGGATGAGAGCGGCTGTTTTAACATTGAGCGACAAAGGTTCACGCGGTGAGCGAACTGATGAGAGCGGCCCGGCTCTGTCAGCCTGGCTGGCTGAACGGGGGGTTCGCACTCTGCACGCCCACGTTATCCCTGATGATTTCGAGCAGATCGTGACGGTACTCAGCGACTGGGCTGACCGGGACGTGGCCGACCTGATCCTTACCACCGGCGGCACCGGCGTTTCGCCGCGCGACGTTACCCCCGAGGCCACCATGCAGGTGGCACAACGTTTGATTCCCGGCATCGGTGAACTGATGCGCCTCAAGGGGCAGCAGCAGACCCCCATGGCTGTGTTGTCGAGGGCCGTAGCCGCTATCCGCAATCAGACGCTGATTATCAACCTGCCGGGCAGCCCCAAAGGTGCGCTTGAAAATCTTGCAGCGGTCTGGCCGATTGTTGGTCATGCCGTGGAGAAGATTCGCGGAGGAGAGGACGATTGCGGTGGGAAGTTTCACCACAACCGACATCCCGATCCGTCATGAAGCACCTGATCCTCGGCACCGCCGGACATATTGACCATGGCAAGACATCGCTGGTCAAGGCATTGACCGGCATCGATACCGATCGGCTGAAGGAAGAAAAGGCGCGGGGAATAACCATCGAACTGGGCTTCGCCCATCTCGAACTTCCGGGTGGACTCTGTTTTGGCTTAGTTGATGTACCGGGACATGAAAAGTTCGTGCGAACCATGGTGGCCGGTGCAGGCGGAATGGATATGGTGATGCTGGTGATTGCCGCCGATGAAGGGATCATGCCCCAGACCCGTGAGCATCTCGATATCCTTCGTCTTCTGGGGGTCAAGAGCGGACTGGTGGCGCTGACCAAGCGCGATATGGTCGACAAGGAATGGCTGGAACTGGTAACAGAAGAGATTCGTGATTTTGTAGCCGGCAGTTTTCTGGAGGGAACTCCCATTATCGCTGTATCTTCACGAAATGGCGACGGCATTGAGAATCTGAAGGAGGAGCTTGCCGTGCTGGCAGAGCAGTCGGTGGAGAAACGTCGCGAAGGGGCATTCCGGCTGCCGGTTGATCGGGTCTTCACCGTGCCGGGCTTCGGCACTGTAGTGACCGGCACGTTGCTGTCCGGCGAGGTCACCGTGGGGGACGAACTGGAAATCCTTCCGTCGGGACGCGAAGGACGGGTGCGCAGCATCCAGACTCATGGCGTAAAGGGAGATAAGGGGCAGGCCGGACAACGGCTGGCGGTCAACCTGCAGGGGATCGATCTGGATCAGGTGCAGCGCGGCGACGTGGTCGTGCCACGTCGCGTATTCAGGGCTACCCGGGCTGTGGATGTACATCTGGACTACCTCTCCTCGGCGCCGCGGGAATTGAAACACCGCAGCACGGTACGACTCCACTCAGCCACCTACGAGGTGCCGGTCCAGGTGATCCTGCTGGACCGCGATACGCTCCAGCCCGGCGCACGTGCCTATGTGCAGCTGCGCCTGAAGGAACCGGCGCTGCTGCTCTCCGGCGACAGCTTCATCTTGCGGGCTTTCTCGCCACAGGTCACTGTTGGTGGCGGCGTAACGCTCGACCCGTTTCCCCCCCGCCGCCGCCGGCGCAATGACGAGGCGCTGCTGCTGCTGGAGGCGTTCGGTACGGCTGATCTGCAGCGCACTATTTTTCTGATCATTTCACAGAGCCTGCTCTCCGGCATCACTTTTGACGACATTCTGCTACGCTGTGGTTTTTCACGGAAGCAGGCTGAAGCGGCCCTAACGGCATTGCTTTCGGCCGGTGAGATCATCCAGATTACTCGCGAACCCAGATTGTTTCTGGCAAAGACGGCAGTCAACGCGTTAAAGCAGGGACTTGTCAACGAAGTGACCGCGTATCTGATGGCTAACCCGCTCAAAGGCGGGATTGGGAAAGAAGAGTTGAAGACCCGCCTTCCCAAACGCAGCGATCAACGCTTCTTTACACCTCTGCTGACAGCGCTGGAACGGGACGGAGTGATCGTTCCCGATCGGGATATTGTCCGTCTGGCCGGTTCCGGGGACCAATCATCTGCGACAGACGATGGTCTGGGAAACAAAATGGCTGCTTTCATAACGGGGGGAGGTATCGAGCCCCCCACGCTGAAAGAGATTATGGAGCACTTCCATTGCGACGGGAAAACTGCACGCGACTACCTGGCACCGTTGATCAGAAGCGGACAGATCGTACGTATCTCGGCCGACCTGTTCTACCACACTGCCGCACTGGACGGTCTGCGGGAAAAACTGGTCTCACTGCTGCGTGCCAGAGGAGAGATCATCCCGACCGATTACCGCGAACAGACCAACCTGTCGCGCAAATTCCTGATTCCGCTCCTGGAATATTTCGATAGCGAAAAGATCACCATCCGGGTAGGTGATAAGCGGGTATTGCGACGAAAGTAGGCTCTTCCTGCAGATTCACCTGTCGGAGACCGTGGCCTGATCCTGCTTTTATACTTTATATTTTTGCCTATTGACAAAGCTGACGGGTGTGATATTGTATGTAACTCTCGAATTTATATATTGCGTTAATATATTGATATTGTTGGAAATCGTAACTGGATGGGTGGTGATTTATAAATGCCGGGAGTAAAAATCAAGGATAGTGAACCGTTTGAGATGGCGCTGAAGAAGTTTAAAAAGCAGTGCGAGAAGGCGGGCATTCTTTCCGAAGTCCGTAAGCGGGAACATTTCGAGAAACCAAGCATCAAGCGCAAAAAGAAGGCTATTGCAGCGCGAAAGCGCGCCCTCAAGAAACAACGCAAAATGATGGATTAGCGAGCAAGTATGTCAGACTTCATATATCCTCTGTATGTTTTACAGAGGATATATTTGTAAAGGACACAACAAAGGGGCTTTCATGCAGATAGCCCCTTCTTTGTAAACATATCAGGGCGCTTCGATGAACCTTATTGACATCATCATTCTGGTGATTATCGTTTGTTTTGCGGTCAAAGGTCTGGCTCGCGGACTTGTCAACGAGGCTGCTTCGCTGGCCGGGCTACTGGTGGGGGGGTGGCTGGCATACCACTATTACCCATTGCTGTCCGTACCGATTAAAAACTTCTTCCACCTGCCCGCGAGCCTGTCCTCTTTTCTGGCTTTCATTGTTATACTGCTTCTGACCGGAATCTGTGCACATATCATTGGCAACATCATAACGGCCGCTCTCCGTCTCGTCATGCTTGGCAGTATTAACCGGCTTGGCGGCCTGTTGATAGGTGCTGCTGAAGGAATACTGCTTTTGTGCATGGTTTTCAGTATTGGCGCATCAGGATTCATGCCCGAACAGATACGGCACAAAATCCGGTCGTCAGAGTGGGCAAACCTGTTATCGATAACCGGTGACCGCTTTCTCACTGAATGGCGGGACAGCGGCGCCCGGAAACCATGATTCGGGAGGATAAGGTACGGGAGATAGCTGAGCGGCTTTCGATTGTCGAAGTTGTTTCAGAGTATGTTCAACTGCGACGTTCCGGGGGTAACTTTCTGGGCCTCTGTCCGTTCCATGCCGAGAAGACACCATCGTTCAACGTAAATCCTGCCCGTGAAATATTTCACTGTTTTGGATGCGGTACCGGCGGCGATGCATTTTCATTTGTAATGAAAATAGAAGGACTCAGCTTTCCCGAAGCGGCCAAAATGCTGGCCCGAAAGGCCGGGATCGAGATAGAGGAGCGCCAGCTCACCGCCGCCGACAAGAAAACTCTGGATGAGCGCCAGCAGTTTCAAAGTATAAACGAACAGGCAACCGCCTACTACCGCTCAATCCTTAATAACAGCCAGGAGGGTGAGCAGGCTCGCCGGTACCTTGCCGGACGCGCTGTTGAAAGCGATATTTCCGAAGCCTACCGCCTTGGTTTCGCTCCTGACCGTCGAGATGGATTGGTGAAGCATCTGAGGAACAATGGCGTTGATCCGGAGATAGCACAAAAACTGGGCATCATCCGCAAAGGGGAAGCAGGCTGGTACGATCTGTTCCGCAATCGCCTGATGTTTCCGATCCGTGATGCCAGAGGTGCAGTTATTGCGTTTGCCGGACGGGTGCTGGACTCCTCTCTGCCAAAATATATCAACTCTCCCGAATCACCGCTCTATCACAAGAGTTCGGTGCTGTTCGGGCTTGATATGGCATTACCGGCAGTAAGGACCGCACGCGCCATCATCATCGTGGAAGGGTATTTTGACCACCTGGCGTTATACCGGTCCGGAATACGTAACGTAGTCGCAACCTGCGGCACTGCGCTGACGTCCACACATGCAGGCTTGATCAAGCGCCATGCCGAGCGGGTCTTTACCCTCTTTGACAGCGACAGTGCCGGCAAAAAGGCCACGATACGTTCGATGGAGCTGTTTCTGGAGCAGCGGATACCGGTGTATGTCATAACTCTGCCTGCCGGTGACGACCCGGACAGCTTTATGGCTGGCAATCCGGTCGAGGCTTTTAGTGATAGACTGAAAAATTCGCGACCGGCGTTCGAATTTTTCGTTCGCTCTCTGCTGGCGGAAACGCCCCCCGACAGCGTTGATAACAAGGTGCGGGTGATTGATGAGATTGTACCCCGTTTCCGCAAAATTGCCGATCCGGTCGAAAGGGATCTGTACGAGAAGGAAATATGCCGTTTGATGGGAATTACCGCCCACGTTTTCCGTAAACGGATGAGTGGAATGAGCCTGTCTCCTCAGGATTCCCGGACAGACATGAAGCAAACATCTGCAGTAGCGGATAGCTCGCAGGAAACACTGCTGGCGGTACTGTTGAATTATCCCGACGCCAGAGCGGAAGTTGTTCGAACCGGTGTTGAGTCCATGTTCCACGGAAGTTACCTGGAGATTGCCCGAATGGTGCTTGATGCTTTGGCCGACGGAGAGGATGCCCAGGTTTTGAGTCATCTGGTTCACAGCATTGAAAACCCCGAGCAAAAGTCGATTTTGTCCGGAATCCTCATATCAGACAGACACATGGCTGATATCGAATGGCGTGATGTTTTTACACAGTGTTCCCGAAGCCGTGAAAAGAGGGAACTCTCCTCAATCAGGGACATTGCACAACAACTGGCACTCCTTGACGCAGGCAGTGAGGAGTATGCCCTCCTCCTGAAACAGGCAGACGGTCTGCGCACCAGAAAATCCAAGCTTTAGCCGTTTCCATGCCGGATAACGGCCGTACTGAGGTGAATGCATGGCAAAAAAGAATATGGACGATGTCAAGCAACTGATTGACATCGGCAAGGAAAAGGGCTTCCTCACCTTCGACGAAGTCAACGACATGCTTCCCCCCGATATCGCCACCGACCAGATCGATGATGTTATGGGCATGTTCGGTGACATGGATATCGAAATTGTTGATTCTGCCCAGAAAGTCAAAATCCCCAAGATGAAAATCGGTCTTGAGGAAGATGAAGAATCTGAAGGCGAATCCGAGGAGATCGAGTTCGAGCCCGGTTCTATCGGTCGCACCAGTGATCCTGTACGTATGTACCTGCGAGAGATGGGATCGGTTTCCCTCCTGACCAGGGAGGGCGAGGTAGAAATAGCCAAACGCATCGAAGAGGGTGAGCGCGACGTTGCCGGGATTATTCTCAACACGCCGATCACGGTCAAGGAAGTCCTGTCATTGGGTGACCGGCTTCGCAAATTTCAGATCAACGCTTCTGAGATCAGCAAGGAAGTAGAAGAAGAGGAACTGGAGGAAGATGAGGAAGATGTCCAGAAAGTCGGGATCCTGGAGATAATTGATTCCATCGCCGCTCAGGACCTGTTGCTGACCGAGATAATCGAAGCACAGGCGGCCGCGAAATCCGCAGCGAAGAAAAAAGAACTGGAAAAGAAATGGATTCAAGCCAAGGGTCATCAGGCAGAACAGCTCAAGTCCCTGCGACTCAAAGACCGCCATATCAACAAAGTGGCGGAGCGTCTCAAAGAGTTGTCGCTAAAAGTTGAGAAGATGCAGGATGAACTTTCCGACCTGCACACATTGATCCCTGTTGAGAAGCTTAAGGCTCTGGTTGATAAGCTTCAAAATGATGAAGAAAAAGCCACGGCAGAATTCAAGAAGCTGAAACTCGATGAAGAAGAGACCCAGAAACTGGAGAAACGGCTGCGCAGCGCAGCACGCAAGCTTCAGAAAGTCGAGCGGGAATCCGGCTTTAAAGCAAGCGATCTATCAGCAGCTCTCAAAGCTATTGAGGAGGGTGAATGCAAGGCCCGCATCGCAAAAAGTGAGCTGATCGAAGCCAATCTCCGACTGGTGGTATCGATTGCAAAAAAATACACCAATCGTGGACTGCAGTTCCTTGACCTGATCCAGGAAGGTAATATCGGCTTGATGAAAGCGGTGGACAAGTTTGAATATCAGCGCGGATACAAATTTTCCACCTATGCCACCTGGTGGATCCGCCAGGCCATCACCCGTGCCATAGCGGATCAGGCCCGTACTATCCGCATTCCGGTTCATATGATCGAGACCATCAACAAGCTGATCCGCACCAGTCGGCAATTGGTTCAGGAAAATGGACGGGAGCCGTCGCCGGAAGAGATTGCCGACCGGATGCAGCTTCCGCTTGACAAAGTGCGCAAAGTACTCAAAATAGCGAAAGAGCCTATTTCTCTGGAAACTCCGATCGGTGAAGAAGAAGATTCCCACCTTGGCGATTTTATAGAAGACAAGGGTGTCATTTCACCAATTGAGGCGGTCATCAAGGCCAACCTTTCTGAGAGCACTGCCAAAGTTCTGGCAACCCTGACTCCCCGCGAGGAAAAAGTCCTGCGAATGCGATTCGGAATCGGAGAAAAGAGTGATCATACCCTGGAAGAGGTCGGCCAGGACTTTGAGGTCACACGTGAGCGTATCCGGCAGATCGAGGCCAAGGCGTTACGCAAATTGCGACATCCCAGCCGAAGCAAAAAATTGAAAAGCTTCGTTGATTAACAGCATGAGGTCTTTTGCCATGTTCATTAAGTACCTACTCGTAAGTATCATTGCCATGCTGCTGGGCGCAGGTTCTGTCTTTGCTGCTGAAATTGACGATGCCGCTGTTTTTGTCGACGCATTCAATGCTTTTCAGGAAAAAGACTATCTGCTTGCCATTGAGAAAGCAAACCAGCTCAATCAGATTTTTCCTGACTCGCCACTTAAGGATGTCACGCTGCTCCTCATTGCACGTTCGTCCGTTAAATCCGGCGACAATGAGCTTGCCGCTAAAACTGTTAATAAATTCACGAGTGAATTTTCCGATAGCGCTCTTATGAGCACTATCGAAGAAGAACTGCTGGCATTAGGTGCGAGACAACAGAAAGGTGAACGGTTGCAGCCTAACCTGCAGCTTCAGGCAGTGGCCCGGAAGTATCGCGATGAGCGTATCGTGCTGGAGAAGGCCGAAGCCGAACGCAGGGAGCGGGAGCGCCTCGCAGCCGAAAAAGCCGCGAAAGAGAGCATCAAGGTTGCCATATCAGTTCCGGATGGCGCTTCACTCGCAGCAGCCGGGCAGGATGGAAGCATGGCGGTCGAAATTTCCAACCGTGGCAGCAACAGCGAAGAATTTCTGCTTGAAGTCTCAGCGGCACCTGAATATGGGGCTTCTCTGACATCGGCAGACAAGCCGAAAACTGCCGTCTCGGTTATCAGGCTGGCATCCGGTGAAACATTTAAAGGCAAAGCTCATTTTAAGATGCCTGCCGACAAGGTTGACGGCCATCGCGCCGCTCTGACGATCAAAGCCGTATCGAGTAAGTTCAGCGACGTGCTTCAGACCAGGAATGCCCTGATAATAGCCTCGGCTCCGCTTGTGCGTGTCGTTGCCAAACTTGCCAAACCGAAAGTCGTGCCCGGTGAACAGCTCCGTTACCGGGTATCGGTGCTTAACATCGGTTCTTTGGCCGCAGAGGATTTGACCGTGAGACTTCAACTTCCACCGCAGCTCGATTTTATGGATGCACCGGAGACGAAATTCCAGCAGGAAAAGGATGGCACTCTGGTGTTCAGGATTGAGCAGATCAAGACCGGCAAAATGGCAGATATCAGTCTGGATGTGAAGGTGAAAGAAAACAGCCGTATTGGGCAGGAACTGCGTGGCCGGGTTGAGATCGTACATGGCCTGCTTCAACGTAAAGACATTTTCAATGCAGGCAGCAGCGTGGTGCAGAAGAAATAGTCTTATTCCCGGTCGCATTCACGTTGACACCTGACAGACCTCCGAAGTTTTAAAACCTCGGAGGTCTTGCCTTACATAATAGCCGTTTTTATAATGGCGCATGGTTGAACAAGGAGCTTTACATGAAACCGATGGCAGCAATTATTTTTTTGGCGATGATACTTGCAGGCATGACCGGCTGTGGAAAAAGCGATGCGAAAAAAAACGGGGATCAGGTTTCCAAGCCACCGGTGGCTGTTGAGGTGAGGGGGGCTTCTTTCTCAAGCGTGTCGGATGGGATTGAGGTCACCGGCAATCTGGAACCAAAGTTTTCGGTGGACGTTAAAACCCAGATTCCCGGTCTGGTCAGGCAGGTCATGGTATCAGAATGGGTTCATGTAAAGAAAGGGCAACCGCTGGTTCGTATTGATGTTGCCGAAACCGATGCCCAGGTCAAGCGGGCTGAGGCCGGCATCATCTCTGCAAAAGCAAATCTGGCTCAGACACATGTGGCGGCAAACCGTGCCGAACGGGAGTTGGCCCGTATCCTCAAACTGAAGGAAGCCGGGCTGGCCACCCAGCAAACCCTTGATGATGCCCGCAGTGAAACGGAGGCGGCCAAAGCCAGAGTAGCGGTCGCTGAAGCCCAGATCCATGTATCTGAAGAAGATTGGCGTCAGGGGATGGCCCGGCAGGCGAAAGGATTGGTCACAGCACCGATCGACGGTGTGGTTGCACTCCGTGAGGTCAATGTCGGCGATCTGGCCAGCGACGCGGCGGCCGCCAGGCCGATTTTCCGGATTGTAGACAATCGATTGCTTAATCTTACCGTGACTGTTTCGTCAATCGATTCAGCGCGGATCAAGGTCGGTCAGCCGTTGGAGTTTACGGTTGATGCTCTGCCGGGTCGCACATTTACCGGCAAGGTCATGTATATCAACCCCGAGCTTTCCCAGGCCGACCGGTCGCTTAAAGTTATTGCCGAAGTGCATAACGTGCCTGATCTTCTTAAAGGGGGGCTCTTCGCCAAAGGTCGCATCGTTACCGGAAACCGTACACAGGTGCTGCAGGTGCCGCGTAGCGCTGTCGGCGCTTTTGACATGCAGGCCGGAAAAGGGAGTATGTTCATCATGGAAAACGGGGTTGTGCGCAAGCGGGAGATTCAGAGCGGCACGGTAAACGGCGATATGGTGGAGATTGCTTCAGGTCTCACGCCGGGTGAAAAGTATGTCGTACGGGGCGGGTTCAACCTGAAAGATGGTGACAAGGTTGCTGCGACAACGGCGAAATCACAGTAAGGAAGCCCTATGATCCTCTCCAATACCTCCATCAAGCGCCCGATCTTCGCTACAGTCATGATTCTTGCCCTGGTCGTGCTCGGCATCTTTTCCTATCGCCGGCTTTCGGTCGAGATGTTTCCTAATGTTGAGTTTCCGGTTGTCTCGGTTGTGACTACGTTCTCCGGCGCTTCACCGGAAACGGTCGAACGGGAAGTTTCCAAACGTATCGAGGAAGCGGTCAACCAGATCGCCGGGGTCAAGCATGTCTTCTCCACTTCGCGCGAGAGCGTCTCGACCGTTGTGGTCGAATTCCGCCTGGAAGAAAAGGTCAACGATGCCGCTCAGGAAGTACGGGCAAAGATTTCCTCCATTCGTGGCACCCTGCCCGAATCCATAGATGAACCTATCATTCAGAAACTTGACTTTAATGCAGCGCCTATCGCCGCTCTGGCGGTTGAATCCACGACCATGTCACCCCGTGAGATGACGACGCTGGTGGAGAAGAAAGTCAAAAAACGTTTCGAGAGTGTTGCCGGCGTCGGCAAGGTGGATATGGTCGGCGGGCAGAAACGCGAGATCACCATCGACCTCAATCCGACCGTGTTGGATGCGCTCAAGATGGGGGTTAACGATATCGTTGCCGGCATCCGCTCCGAAAACACCAACACCCCGCTTGGGCGCATTACCAGAGGGACGGCTGAGTATCCGTTGCGGATAGAAGGGAAACCGGACCGGGCCGACCAGTACCGCCAGATGACCGTGGCCCAGAGAAACGGGCGCCCGATCACACTGGGCGAGGTGGCGCAGATAGGCGACGGCATTGAAGAGAAACGCAAACTGGCGCTGGTGAACGGCCAGCCAGCCATTGGCCTTGATATTTACAAACAATCGGGCGGCAATCAGGTCGAGCTGGTAGATACCGTTAAAAAAGTCATGGTCAAACTGCAGAAAGAGCTGCCGCCCGGAGTGACCATTTCGCTTGTGCGCGACGGCTCGATCATGACTCGCGAGTCGTTGGCCGACGTCAAGGAGACTCTGATCATCGGAGGCATCCTGACGGTGCTGATCGTATTCTGCTTTATAAACTCCTGGCGCTCGACGGTGATTACCGGGGTGACATTGCCGATATCGGTCATATCCTCGTTCATCATCATGAACGCGCTCGGCATGACGCTCAACGTCATGACCCTGATGGCTCTTTCTCTGGCAATCGGCATGCTGATCGATGACGCCATCGTAGTGCGGGAGAATATCGTGCGACATCTGGAGATGGGCAAGGATCATATGGAGGCGGCCCGTTTCGGCACTTCCGAGATCGGTCTGGCAGTTTTCGCCACCTCCATGTCGATCATTGCCGTGTTTATACCGGTAGCTTTCATGAAGGGAATTGTCGGACGCTTCTTCTACCAGTTCGGAATCAGCGTTGCTTTTGCCGTACTGGTCTCGCTGTTTGTGTCGTTCACTCTCGATCCGATGCTCTCCTCACGCTGGCACGACCCCTCGATTCACCTGCAGGGGAAACGCAAAGGGATTGCCCGCTATCTGGAAATATTCAACTCCTGGTTCGACAGGAGTGCCGACAACTATCGAAGCGCCATCGCCTGGGCACTGGACCATCGCAAAAGTGTCATGGCGCTTGCACTCGTCGCCTTTGTGGCCGGGATCATGATTTTTGGCACGCTGGAATCATCATTTATGGCGCCGCAAGACAAAGGGGAGCTTCAGATTGCATTCCAAACCGCTCCGGACGCTTCAATCACTGAAACCGAGGATCGCATGAATGCCGTCCTCGCGGTTGTCAAGGCTGCCCCGGAAGTTGATCACACCTATTCCACCATCGGCGCCGGCGACAGTGGCACCGTGCGGGACGGTCTGTTGTATGTCAAACTCAAGGAACGGAAAGATCGCACCAAAAACCAGTTCCTTCTGCAGCGGGAGATACGTGAGCATTTGCAGAAGGTGGCGGGAATTACCTTTTCCATTGAAGAGGTCGGACAGATCGGAGGGGCGCAGAAACCGCTCAATGTCAACCTCAAGGGTGATGATCTGCCTGTTCTCAAGCAACTCGGTGCACGATTGAAGGAGGAGCTCTACAAGGTTCCCGGCATCGTCGATATTGCGATGACGCTGGAGAATGACATCCCCGAATACCGCATGCGGGTTGATCGGGACAAAGCGCTGTCGGCCGGTGTGACCACCAGCACTATTGTCGGAGCAATCGGTCGTCTGGTGGGGGGGGAAGCGATTTCCACTTTTGAGGATGAGGATGGCGATGCCGTTAATCTCCGCGTGCGTCTTCCGGCACATTTACGGCAGAATGCGGGACAGGTAATGGATCTGAAGGTTTCGGTACCGGACGGCAACGGCGGAATCAAGCTGATACCGGTCTCCAGCCTGACCAGTACCGTTGTAGCCGCATCACCGACCGAGATAAACCGTCGTGATCTTGCCCGCCAGGTAACGGTCAGCGCCAATCTTGACCGGTTGCCGGTCGGCACGGCGGCCAAGCATGTCGAGGCGGCCTCAAAACGGATCAACATGCCGCCCGGTTACTCCATCAACCTGTCGGGCGAGGCCGAAGACATGGCCGAATCATTCGGTTACATGGGTGAGTCTCTGCTGCTGGCGGTACTCTTTGTCTATCTGATCCTGGCTGCCCAGTTTGAGTCATTTTTTGAACCGCTCGCCATCATGTTTTCGCTGCCGCTCTCCATCGTCGGCATGGCGGGCATGCTTAAACTGACCGGCGACACCGTCAACATCATGTCGCTGATCGGCCTGATCATGCTGATGGGGCTGGTGACCAAGAATGCGATTCTGCTGGTAGATTACGCCAAGGTATTGCAGCGGCGGGACGGCATGAATCGGCGGGATGCGGTCATTCTGGCCGGCAGAACCAGACTCAGGCCGATCATCATGACCACTCTGGCGATGATCTTCGGCATGATGCCGCTCTTTCTGGCGCTCGGCGCCGGAGCCGAGATGCGTGCTCCGATGGCGCGAGCCGTGGTTGGAGGGCTTTTGACCTCGACTCTGCTGACGCTGTTGGTGGTGCCGGTCATGTACACGCTTATGGATGATCTGGGGGGATGGTTGAAAAGGAGATGGAAGGGGGGGCAACTACATGGGGAATAAACAGATGAATCGTAACGAACGCATCCAAAGACTACTGGCTGCCATCCCTGCTCTTGGCGACTATCGCCTTGAGCTGATTGATCGCGTGGTTTCGGTGTTCTCGCAGCCGTGGGAGATCTTTCGTGCTCAAGATTCAGACATAATTTCAGATGTCTCGCTGGCAGATTTTGGCGACGTCCTGCGCCTGCATCACAGCTTTTCCCGCGAGCCATTTTCCAAGGACAAGTTTGAATTCGCACTGGAAACGGTACTGATGGCATCAGGCAGCGCGGCTCAATTGGCACCAAGGGGGACACGCGGCTATGACCTGTCGATAACAGAGCAGAAGTTTTCCCTGAAAACCGAGGCTGCCAAGGGGATTCGTCTCTCAACTCTTCATATCTCGAAATTCATGGAGTTGGGTGGCGGTCACTGGGGCGATAATCCTGCCGACTTGATAGGAATGCGGCAGCAGTTTCTTGATAATCTGGCGGGAATCAACCGTATACTGGTGTTGCGGGCGCTCCGCAAGGGAACGCCGGATTATCTGTACGAACTTGTGGAAATTCCGAAAAGCCTTCTGGAAATGGCCAAGGATGGGCGTTTTGAAATGCGGATGGAAAGCAGGCAGTACCCCAAGCCGGGATACTGCATCGTGGAGGAGAAGGGGAAAGTTCTTTTCAGCCTCTATTTTGACGGTGGCGGTGAAAGGAAGTTACAGATCAAAGGCCTAATGAAGGAGTTGTGTATCGTTCACGCGACGTGGCGCTTCGAGGAGCCACCGCCGCTAGATCCGGCATGAGCGGCGGCAGTGCATTTCGAACTCTCTGCCGTGCTATCTCGACATAATCGGCCTTCAGCTCTATCCCGACACAACGCCGACCGGTTTCAACGGCCACAACACCAACCGTACCGCTGCCGAAAAAAGGATCAAGCACAACGCCGTCCCAGGGTGATCCGGCCAGTAGGCAAGGCTGCACCAAGGCCCGTGGAAAGACCGCAAAATGAGATTCCTTGCACGGTTCGGTATTGATGCTCCAGATGCTCCGTTTGTTTTTGCGTGTTTTGCCGTCAGCTGTCGGTTCCTTGATGGCATCCTGGTTAAAGTAATAGGACTCGCTCTTTGAAAGCATGAACAGGTATTCGTGAGCCATTGTCACGCGGTCCTTGACGGATTCAGGCTGGCAGTTCGGTTTATGCCAGATGATGTCAGAACGGAGATACCAGCCGTCAAGCTGCAAGGCCATAGCCAACATCCACGCTACACCGATCAGGTCTTTGGGCTTGAGTCCTTCCGGGGTATCGGGACGATACGACATGGCGCGTCCCGCATTTTTTACATCCGATTGACGCCACGTCCTTCCGCCGGATGTATAGGTGTTGCCGATGTTGAGCCAGAGCGTACCATCGTTGCGGAGCACCCGGCGCACTTCGCGAAACACAGCGACAAGGTGCTCGATATAATCCTGGATACGGGCTTCCGCACCAATCTGGCCCGCATAACCGTAATCACGCATTCCCCAGTATGGCGGAGAGGTCACGCAGCAGTGGAATGTTTCATCGCGAAGGTGAGCCAGTTCATCACGAACATCACCATGGATAATTTGTACGGCGGCTTCTGCCTGGTTTATATGAGAGAGCCGGGCAATATCCAAGTGGCTGGCGGCGGTCATTGTTTATCTCCAGCGCTTGTAGTTTGTCCGTTACTCTTGCCGGTATAGGCAGCAGAATCTTCACGGACACGGGCATTGAGAGCCTCAATAATATAGGCGTGGAGCGTCATGTCCGTTTCAATGGCCTTGACTTTCAGGGCCTTATGAAGATTATCCTCAATCTCAAGAGGAAACGTCTTTTTTCTTTTTGCTTCTTGTGTTATTGTCATGTTAGTGAAGTTACCTTGGTTAGTTTGCTAAGTCAAGTAATATTCTAAAAGTATGCGCTTATAAGCGAGAACAAGGAGGACTGGCAACAATATGAAAACCGTAGCACGCAATAGAATACATAGAAACAATTGTCATACTGAGCGAAACGAAGAATCTGATTCTAAAGCACAAACCAGATCCTTCACGTTGTTCAGGATGACATGCGCGGTAGTAACAAGAAGCATTTGCCTCATCTCAGTTGCTCCGTTGCTCTGTGTTATTATGTTATTTTCCAGCTCTGTGCACGCCGCCGAAGTTCGAACCCTGACCCTCAACCAGGCCATCTCCATCGCCAACGAGAAAAACCGCGACATTGAAAAAGCGCGGGAGTACATGAAATACGTGCAGGGCAGATATGTGGAAGAGCGCTCGGCGGCTCTGCCGCAGTTCTCTCTCAACGGATCGGCAGGTCTGGCAAAAGATGAGAGTCAGAAGGCGATCTATGGCATCGCACCGCGTCAGTTTAGCGGCCAGATCGATCTGACCGTTTCGCAGCCTCTTTATACCTGGGGCAAAGTCAATGCCGCCATCCGCGCCGCCGAACTCGGCCTGAAAACAGCCGACGAGCAGCTGCGACTCTACCGCCAGGCAGCCTGTCGGGATGTGACAACGGCCTACTACGACATTCTTTTGGCAAAAGAGCTGCACCATCTGTCAGTGGAAAACCAGTCGCAGAAGCAGCGCCATCTGGATGAGGCCAGGCGGAAATTCAGCGCCGGGGTGGCGACTGATTACGATGTGCTTGCTGCGGAAGTGGCGGCAGATAACGCGCGCCCCGAAGTCATCCGTTCCGAGCACAGCATCAGGATCACGCGTGAGCGCTTGCGCTTTCTGCTGGCGCTTGGTGTGGAAGAGGTCGATGCAGCCGGTCCTCTTGAGGTGCCATCTGCAGACCGGCCGGTGCCAATCTCTTACGATGAGGCGCTGCTGTCAGCGCGTAAACGGCGCCCTGAGCTTGCTGATCTGCGTCTTCGCATCGGTGTCTATGATGAGCTGATAACCATAGCCGCCGCTGAAGACAAACCGCGTCTGGATCTGAAGGGTGGAACCGGCTGGCATTGGCTGAGCCTGGATGATCCCGGACCAAAGCTGGATGCCAATGGTATGGCCTGGAATGTGGGTGTTTACCTGACTTTCCCCTTTTTCGACGGTTTAAAGAGCAGCGGCAAAGTTGCCCAGGCCAGGAGCGATCTGCGGACAAAGCAGATCGAGGAGGCGAAATTGCTTGATACAATCGCGCTGGAAGTGCGTGAGGCGGGGTACGCTCTTAAAGAGGCGATCGAAATTTTTCAGGCAATCTCCGGAACGGTCAGACAGGCGGAGCGGCTGGTGCAGATGGCTGAAAAAGGGTATGAGTTCGGTGTTAAAATCCGGCTGGAAGTAGACGACGCGCAGCTGAATCTCCTCCAGGCCAAAAGTAATCTGGCGAAAGCGCAACGGGATTACATGGTGGCAAGGGTTAATTATGCGTGGGCTTCAGGCGAGGTCGGGGAGTAGTCTCTCCCGGGGTAATTATGTTGGTGACTTTGCTGGAATTCATCGGAAAAAAAATCCTGTACGCTTTCCGGATTATCGGCGAAGTTTTGATTCTTTTATGGCGGACCGTGGTATCGTTCCGCGAGGCGCCCCGCAATCTCCCCTCGATATTCTCCCAGATCGCCATTATCGGCTATGAAACCCTGCCGGTGGCCTCGGTCATGGCTTTTTTCGTCGGCATGGTGCTGGCGCTGCAGACCGGTATGGAGCTGGCAAAGTACGGCACACAGGAAATTATCGGCAGTGTTGTGGGACTTTCCATGGTGCGGGAGCTGGGACCGGTCATGACCAGCTACCTGGTGGCGGGCCGGGCCGGAAGCGCCATGGCGGCTGAAATCGGAGTCATGAAGGTCTACGAGGAGATCGATGCCCTGCAAACGCTTGATATCGATCCGGTGCGCTATCTTGCCATGCCGCGCCTGATAGCGGCACTGATCTGCGTCCCCATCCTGACGATCTACGCCGACTGCGTCGGAATTACCGGTGGTGCCATAATCAGCCACCTCCATCCTCGCCTCTTCATCTCCTATGGCACGTACATCGATTCAATGCGTTTGGCGCTCAAATTTAAAGAGATCGCCATCGGCCTGACAAAATCCTTTGTATTTGGCGGGATTATTGCTGTTATCTCATGCTACGTCGGGTTTAACACCTCCGGAGGCGCCAGGGGCATCGGCATTTCGACCACCCGCTCCGTGGTTCTCTCGTTCATGCTGATCCTCGTGGCTGATTACTTTCTGACCAGAATCCTGATGTGAGTGATTCTTGAAAAGTGTGCCATCATAAAAGACCAATCGTCCGTCACTCTTCCAGAATTCGTTTGACTCACTGCGGTTAACACAGTAATTTATTTTCCAGAAATGTGGGGGTTAAACATGGTGCGTGCATACCTCTATCTGGCAGTGTTCATTCCGTTGACGTTCCTCTTCTCGGTAAGCGCAATCGTTGCAACGCTGTTAGACGGCACAGGCAGAGCCTATGCCTGGCACGCCCGGCTCTGGGCATATATGGGGCTGAAGCTGGCCGGAGTACAGGTAGCGGTCAGCGGAGTCGAACATATCCCTGAAGGACCGGTCATCTTCATGAGTAATCACCAGAGCAGCTTTGACATTCTGGCGCTTCTGGCTGCCATGCCGCGCCAAATCCACTGGATCGCCAAGAAAGAACTCTTTGATATCCCGTTTTTTGGCCCCTCCATGCGACGCGGAGGCTATATACCTCTGGATCGAGGCGATGGCCGCAAGGCGCTGCAGAGCATGGATGAGGCTGCCACCGCCATTCGGCAGGGGAAGAGCGTCGTCATGTTTCCGGAGGGAACCCGTACCCAGGACGGCCGCCTGCTCCCCTTCAAGCGAGGTGGCTTCATTCTGGCCCGCAAGGCGGCAGTGCCGGTCATTCCGGTGACCATCAACGGCAGCGGGAGGATTAACCCGGCCAACCAGATCAGGCTGTATGGCGGCAATATCAGGATCATGCTGCATCCGCCCCTTACGGTACCCGATGAGCTGCGCAAGAGCGAAGCCGAAGGCCGGATGATGGAAAACGTGCGGAACAGTATCGAATCCGCTCTGGAGCTTTAAATGAGAATCGGCTGGCAGTACATATTTCTGATTGTTATCGGATTGGCAGGCATAATCTGGGGCCTGCCTGCCGCCCACCGTCTCAGGAGTCCCTATGACATCGGCGCGGCTCTGGCAGTCCTGGCGGGGGTTATCGTCATGGTGATGGGCGTGCTTTTAACCTGCATTCCGAACTTTTTTTAGTATCCTGTTTTCAGGACCGGGTGAACAGCATGAGTGAACAGATAAAAAGCATACTGGTTAACGGAGCAATTATCATTGTCATATGTCTTTTTTTGTTTATGGCCGGAACCTGGTGGAGAATGAACGCTCAGTTCAGCCGGGGTGCAGAGGCGCTTCACAAGGGAGATTTTCCGAACGCGGTGGCAGGTTTTGCCTCCGCCGTTCATATGTATATCCCGTACCACCCCACTATCGAAAAGGCGGCCGGGCAACTCTGGCAGATCGGCGAAAACAACGAGAAACTGGGTGACATTACTCGCGCCCTGATCGCCTATCGTACCCTGCGCAGCTCATTTTACGCCGACCACTGGCTGGTAACGCCGGGTAAAGCATGGATTGCGCGCTGCGACAATAAGATTGCTGCCCTGCTGCTTTTGCAGCGGAAAAGATAACCATGGAAACCCTGGAATCACATTCGGCGTTGCATGTCGTCGCGTTGGGCGGATTAGGCGAAATCGGCATGAACATGATGGTCTACCAGTATGGCGACGATATTATGATCGTCGATTGCGGCCTCATGTTTCCCAGTCCTGACATGCTCGGCATCGACTATGTCATCCCTGACATTTCCTGGCTGCGTGAGCGCAGCGAACATATTCGCGCCATCTGCCTGACCCATGGCCACGAAGATCATATCGGTGCGCTCCCTTTTGTATTGCAGGAGTTGAACGTGCCGGTTTACGGCACGGCTCTGACACTTGGCCTCGTCAACGCCAAGCTTGAAGAGTACAAGCTGAACGATGCGGTGGAACTGGTAACGGTCAAACCGCGCGACTCGGTCAGGATCGGCTGTTTTCGGGTCGAATTCCTGCGGGTAGCGCATTCGGTGGTCGATGGCTGCGCCCTGGCCATTACGACCCCGGAGGGAGTTGTTATTCACACCGGTGACTTCAAGATCGACCATACACCGGTCGATGGCCAGCTGACCGACCTGGCAAGCCTTTCACGCTACGGCGAGGCCGGTGTTCTGGCACTCTTGTCCGATTCCACCAACGTCGAACGCGAAGGCTACACACTATCCGAGAAATACGTGGGAGAGATTTTCGCGGATATTTTTCCGAAATGCTCAGGCCGTATCATTGTGGCCACCTTTTCCAGCAGCATCCACCGCGTGCAGCAGGTGGCCGACGTTGCAGCCCGCTGTGGGCGCAAGATACTGTTGAACGGCCGCTCAATGGTCAAAAATGTTCAGATTGCCCGGGATCTCGGCTACCTGAACATTGCCGACGAGCAGATGATGGATTTGAGGGCGCTTCCGCACCTGCCGCCGGAGCAGGTCTGCATCATTTCTACCGGCAGCCAGGGGGAGCCGATGAGCGCCCTGACCCGCATCGCCATGGACGATCACAAACAGATCAAACTGGCAAGGGGGGACACTGTCATCCTCTCGTCACGCGTCATCCCCGGCAACGAACGCACAATCTCGGAGCTGATCAACCACCTGTACCGCCGTGGCGCCGAGGTCTTCCACGAAAAAGTCTCCGAGGTCCATGTCTCGGGTCACGCCAGTCAGGAAGAGCTCAAGCTGATGCTCAATACCGTGCAGCCCCGCTTTTTCATACCTATCCACGGTGAATACCGACATCTGGTCAAGCATATCGAGCTGGCCCGCAAGGTCGGCATCCCCGGAGAGCGTTGCATTCTGGCCACCAATGGTGATGTGGTCTCGTTTTACTCCGACACGGCGGTGATTGTGGAACAGGTGGAATCAGGCAGGGTCTTTGTGGACGGCAAGGGGGTCGGCGATGTCGGCACGGTCGTCCTGAAAGATCGCAAGCACCTCTCCGAAGACGGCATGATCGTAGTGATAATCGGCATGAACCACTCCACCGGCGCCGTTATTTATGGACCGGATCTCGTCTCGCGCGGATTTGTCTTCGAAGACGAAAGCCAGGAATATCTGGAGCATGCACGCGGTGTGGTGATTGCATCGCTGGATGAGTTGAACACGGAGATGCGTTGCGATAATGAAGAGGTCAAGACCGCTGTGCGTCAGGCCCTGCGGCGTTTCTGCAAGAAGACAATCGAGCGTCGTCCGGTAATCCTGCCGGTGATTCTTGAGATGTAACATATCATATAATTTCTCCACTCCTTCGCTCTCGAAAATTATTTTTCCCCTGCCATTGACACACGACAAATACATTGTACACTCGCCATTATTCACATGATGACAGAAGGAATTCATTGTCCGACACATACTGAAAGGAGGTAATTTTTTTATGGCTGAAGACTTTCAGACAACCCAGTATCTGACCTTCATGCTGGCCGACGAGGTTTTTGCCGTTGACGTAGCCAGAGTGCGGGAGATTCTGGAGATGCCGGGCATTACCAAGGTGCCGCAGGTGCCCGAGTTCATGCGGGGCGTCATCAACCTGCGTGGATGTGTCGTTCCGGTAATAGATCTGCGGCTCAAGTTCGGCATGCAGGAGACCGCCCAGACCGTCAACACCTGTATCATAGTGGTTGAAGTGGCGATGGATGGTGAGAACATCGTCCTCGGAGCGCTGGCCGACAGCGTTCAGGAGGTGATCGAGATGGAGCCGTCGCAGATCGAGGCTGCACCGCACATCGGTACGCATCTCAAGACCGAATTCCTGAAGGGTATGGGCAAGCATAACGAACGCTTCGTCATGATCCTTGATATCGACAGTGTTTTTTCCGGTGCAGAACTGGCTGCAGTGTCTCCCCCTCCCTAACCTTCCCCCGCTTGGGCATGTGCGCAAACTTCAGCGAAAATGCTCTTGATTTTCCCCCTCCCTTTCAAGGGGAGGGGTGGGGATGGGGTAGATTGTGAATTTCAGCAATATGACAAGACGAACCCCATCCCTATCCTAACCTTCCCCTTGAAGGGGAAGGGACTAAAAACCGGAGGTTTGAGGGGGGAGCGATTATGATTTCAACGCTTACATTATACGACACACCACATTTCAAGGAGGATTGATTATGCAATGGTTCTACAACATGAAACTGAAGTCAAAACTGATGACCGGCTTCATCCTGGTCGCCGTCATCGCCGGAGTCATCGGCTGGTTCGGGATCACCAAGATCCATGAGATCGATGATGCCGACACAAAGCTGTATGAAAAAATCACTCTCCCGATAGCCCAATTACAGGACATTTCGACATCTTTTCAGCGAATTCGGGTTAATCTCCGCGACGTAATTGTTGCGACTTCAGCCGAGGATATTAAGAAATATTCCACACGCATCCAGGAGTTGCGCACAGAACTTGACAAAGCAGCGACAGAATTTGAAAAGACAATCCTGACAGATGAGGGACGCAAGCTTTTTGCTGATTTCAAGAAAACCAGAGATGTCTACAGACCGATGGTCGACAGGATGCTGCAACTGGCAATGGCCAATCAGGATAAAGAGGCGTTGGCTGTATTGCAAGGGGAAGGAGCCAAGGCCTCGCGAGACGAACAGGATGCCATTGAAAAACTTGTCGAAGCCAAGATAAAACAGGCCAAGCTGACCTCAGATGGTAATACAGCTTTGGCTAACAATGCTTCGAAAGTTGTGACGATTCTTGCCATCTTCGGTGCGCTTCTTGCGATCGGGCTTGGCCTGTTCATTTCCAGGATCGTTCTGGCCCAGTTGGGCGGCGACCCGTCGGAAGTTGCCGACATTGCTGTCAAGGTCGGCGCCGGCGACTGTTCAGTTGTCATTGACACAAAAGGTCTTCGTGACGACAGCGTCATGATGGCGATGAAAAAAATGGTCGACGCCGTCTCTGCCCTGATCCGGGACGCAAGCATGCTTTCTGATGCTGCGATAGCCGGCAGGCTTGCCACACGGGCTGACGCCAATAAACATCAGGGGGATTTCCAGAAGATTGTTGCCGGAGTCAACGATACCCTCGACGCCGTTATCGGTCCCTTGAATGTTGCCGCCGAATACGTCGACCGGATCTCCAAAGGCGATGTGCCCCCCAAAATCACTGACAGTTACAATGGTGACTTCAACGAAATCAAGAACAACCTCAACGTCTGCATCGACGCTGTCACCGCCCTTGTTGCCGACGCCAAGATGCTCTCCAAGGCTGCCGTGGAAGGCAAACTGGCGACTCGCGCCGATGCTTCCAAGCACCAGGGTGACTTCAAAAACATCGTCCAGGGTGTTAACGACTGCCTCGACTCTGTTATCGGCCCGCTGAACGTAGCCGCCGAATATGTTGACCGGATCAGCAAAGGTGACATCCCACCCAGGATTACCGACAACTACAATGGTGATTTCAACGAGATCAAGAACAACCTTAACGTCTGCATTGATGCTGTGACCGCCCTTGTTGCCGACGCCAAGATGCTCTCCAAAGCTGCCGTGGAAGGCAAACTGGCGACTCGCGCCGATGCTTCCAAGCACCAGGGTGACTTCAAAAACATCGTCCAGGGTGTTAACGACTGCCTCGACTCTGTTATCGGCCCGCTTAACGTAGCCGCCGAATATGTTGACCGGATCAGCAAAGGTGACATCCCACCCAAGATTACCGACAACTACAATGGTGATTTCAACGAAATCAAACACAACCTTAACCAGGCTATTGATGCTGTTACTCTTCTTGTCACCGATGCCATCATGCTCGCCCAGGCAGCCGTGGAAGGCAAGCTGGCGACCCGTGCCAATGCCGGCAAACATCAGGGTGATTTCAGGGCGGTAGTAGATGGTGTTAACAACTGTCTCGACGCCGTCATCGGCCCGTTGAACGTGGCCGCCGAATACGTTGATCGCATCTCGAAAGGCGACATTCCTCCACGCATCACCGACAGTTACAACGGCGATTTCAACGAAATCAAGAATAACCTCAACCAGGCCATTGATGCCGTATCAGCCCTTGTCGGCGATGCCGCAATGCTCTCCAAAGCTGCTGTTGATGGCAAACTCGCTACCCGCGCCGATGCCACCAAGCACCAGGGCGACTTCCAGAAGATCGTTGCCGGCGTCAACAACACGCTCGATGCTGTCATCGGGCCGCTCAATGTAGCCGCTGAATATGTTGACCGGATCTCCAAAGGCGACATTCCACCCAGGATCACCGACACCTACAACGGCGATTTCAACGAAATCAAAAACAACCTCAACCAGGCCATTGACGCGGTCAACGCTCTTGTTGGTGATGCTTCAATGCTCTCCAAGGCTGCCGTTGACGGCAAACTGGCCACCCGTGCCGACGCTACCAAACATCAGGGTGACTTCAAGAGTATCGTGCAGGGTGTTAACGACTGCCTTGACTCGGTTATCGGACCGCTCAATGTTGCCGCCGAATATGTCGACCGGATTTCCAAAGGCGATATCCCTCCAAAGATCACCGACAGTTACAATGGTGATTTCAACGAAATCAAGAACAACCTCAACCAGGCCATCGACGCGGTCAACGCTCTTGTCGGTGATGCCGCAATGCTCTCCAAAGCTGCTGTTGATGGCAAACTCGCTACCCGTGCCGATGCCACCAAACACCAGGGCGACTTCCAGAAGATCGTTGCCGGCGTCAACAACACGCTAGATGCTGTCATCGGACCGCTCAATGTAGCCGCTGAATATGTTGACCGGATCTCCAAAGGCGACATTCCGCCGATTATCGCCGATAACTACAATGGTGACTTCAACGAGATCAAGAACAACCTGAACAACATGGTCAAGATGATGAACGACCTGCTGGCACAGACCGACATCCTGATCAGGGGCGCCGCCGATGGCGAACTTGACAAGCGCGCCAATGCCGACCTCTTTGTAGGCGGCTGGAAACAGCTGGTCAGCGGGGTCAACGACACGGTAGTCAACATCGTCAATCCGCTGCGCGTAACAGCCGACTATGTGGACAAGGTCGCCAAGGGGATCATCCCGCCGACCATCACCGACACCTACAAGGGCGAATACAACGTCATCAAAGGCAACCTGAACAACATGGTCAAGATGATGAACGATCTGCTGGCACAGACCGACATCCTGATCCAGGGCGCTGCCGATGGCGAACTTGACAAGCGCGCCAATGCCGACCTTTTCGTGGGGGGATGGAACCAACTGGTCAAAGGGGTCAACGCCACCGTTACCAACATCGTCAACCCGCTGATGGTAACCGCCACCTATGTTGATGGCATCTCAAAAGGTGATATGCCGCCGATCATCACGGATGTCTACAAGGGCCAATACAACCAGATCAAGAACAACCTCAACAACCTGGTAAATGCCACCAACGGCATAACCGAAAACGCCAAAAAAGTTTCCCAGGGCAACCTGATGGTTGAACTCAAAAAGCGGAGCGAGAACGACGAACTGATGGGATCGCTCTCCGACATGGTTGCCAAGCTGAAGGAAGTCGTCACGGAAGTCCAGGCCGCAGCCGACAACGTCGCGTCGGGTGGCCAGGAGATGTCCGCTACCGCCCAGGAGTTATCGCAGGGCGCCACCGAGCAGGCCGCATCCGCCGAGGAAATCTCATCCAGCATGGAGCAGATGGCATCCAGCATCCGCCAGAATACCGACAACGCCATGCAGACTGAAAAGATCGCCATTAAATCGGCGGCTGATGCCAAGGAGGGCGGCAAAGCGGTCAACGAAACCGTTTCGGCCATGAAGGAAATCGCTACCAAGATCTCTATCATTGAAGAGATTGCCCGCCAGACCAACCTCCTGGCGCTGAACGCCGCCATTGAAGCCGCCCGCGCCGGTGAACACGGCAAAGGCTTTGCTGTGGTCGCATCCGAAGTTCGAAAACTTGCCGAGCGGAGCCAGTCTGCCGCCGGTGAAATCAGCAAACTCTCGACAAGCAGCGTAGCTATAGCCGAGAAGGCCGGTGACATGCTCAGCCGGATGCTGCCCGATATTCAGAAAACCGCCGAACTGGTTCAGGAGATCACTGCCTCCAGCAAAGAGCAGGATACCGGCGCCGAACAGATCAACAAGGCTATCCAGCAACTCGATCAGGTCATTCAGCAAAACGCCAGTGGCGCCGAAGAGATGGCCTCTACCACCGAGGAACTCTCCAGCCAGGCCGAAGTATTGAAGTCGACCATAGCATTTTTTACGCTAGATACCGGCAAGCAGAGAGCCTTGCCGGCGCCAGGTCGTGGCGCCCAGAGGCAAATTGCGTCAGGCCGCCCTGCCATATCTCATCTGACGCATAATACAGGCAAAGCGGCAAAAAGTGTCAGGGGCGCCGGAGGAGTGAACATTGAGCTCGGGCACGGAGGAGCTGACCACCTTGATGAAGAGTTTGAAAAATACTGAGTAATCCGGGAACAGGATACAGGGTACAGGGAAAGCGAATGAATTCAGCTGACTCCTGTACCCTGTTCTGTTTTCCAGGATAATGACTGTCGAGGAGTAGTACTATTATGGCGTTTACCTTCTTTTTTCGTGATTTACCCGTACTTGAATACGCTGTGGAAGCGACTATCAAGATCGCCATGGGGCGTATGCGCATCAAGGTATGGGACGCCGGAAGCGCGCTGGGGCAGGAACCCTACACGTTGGCGATTCTTTTTGCTGAGCGCCTGGGAGCAACCTTTAACAACCTGTATCTTGACGCCACCGATTATGACAGCGAGAATAATTTTGGTGACATCATTAAACAGGCAACCTACAAATACGAAGAGCTTCAGAGGATACCGGCGGATATTTTTAAAAAATATTTTGATTCTCAGGGAAGCGATCTGTACCGGGTCTGTGACAAGGTGCGTTCGCGCGTCTTTTTCCAGTATCACGACCTCCTCTCCCTGAAAGCGATCGGTTCGGATTATGCCCTGGTGGTCTGCAAAAATGTACTGCTGCATTTTCAGTATAACGAACGGATCGAAGTCCTTAAAATGTATCATCAGGCCCTGTGCCCCGGTGGATATCTGGCACTGGAAAATACCCAGAAAATGCCGGTTGAAATTTCGCACATGTTTGAGCAGGTAGTGCCGGATGCCCAGTTATACAAAAAACTGTAAGAGCTCCAAAGTGTCAGGTAAAACAAAATGAGAGTGATCGAATTATCCCAGGCGCCGCTCTATACCTGCCGTTCCTATCTGCTGCTAGGCGATTGGAATGTGCTGGGTGATGTCAATACATTGATTGACCCCGGCACAGACGGTTCGGTAATTAACCAGATAGAAACACTTTCTACCGGGTGCGGCAAGGTTCCGGTGGAACAGGTTATTTTGACACATAACCATTTTGACCATGCCGCCGGAGTTGAAATATTCAAACAGCGCTACGGAGCCCGTGTTTATGCCTGGAGCGACGGAAAAGATGTCGATGAAAGGCTTCGTGACGGTCAAATCATCAAAACCGGAGATGACCAGCTGCAGGTGTTGCATACTCCCGGACATTCGTCGGATTCAGTATGCCTGTACAATTTTACTCAACGCATACTTTTTTCGGGAGACACGCAACTGCGAATCCGCTCATCTGACGGGGTCTTTACCCCGGAATATGTTGAGACGCTTCGCCGTCTGTCTACACTCAGGGTTAATGTCGTCTATTCAGGTCATGATGAACCGATCGACCACAATGCAGAGGGGATTATTCTTGAGACGTTACGGAATGTCAGAAACAGCAGGGTGGTTTCATAGCCAAATACGTGGCGGGTGCGGAGCGTAAGCGCGGGCCTGAAACAGCTTATTATACTGCAGGGAAAGGACTGACGATGAACATTCTGATTGCCGAAGATGATGCCGCGCTACGCCTGATGCTGCACTCCCTGCTGTCCGCATGGGGCTATAACGTCACATCTGCTTGTGACGGAGAAGAAGCATGGAAAATCCTTTGCGAGCCGGAGCATCCGCATCTGGCCGTTCTCGACTGGATGATGCCGGGGATCGAAGGTCCCGAGATTGTGCGACGACTCCGAAAGAGAGATCCTCAAAATCCGTATTATTCCATTATCATTACCTCTCGCAGTAATAAAGATTCAGCTGCACGTGCGCTTAATTCGGGAGCTGATGATTTTATCGGGAAGCCTTTTGATGCTGACGAATTGCGGGCGCGTGTAGCGGTCGGGTATCGGATGAACTGCCTGCAAAAGGCGCTTTCAGACCACATACAGGACTTGAGGAACACCCTGAATCGTGTAAAGCAGTTGGAGGGAATTATCCCGATTTGTATGTACTGCAAAAAAATCAGGGACGATCACAATGACTGGAATCAGTTGGAACAATATATTACCGATCATTCCGAGGCTCTGTTCAGCCACGGTATCTGTCCACACTGTGCTGAAGAGCAGATGGAAATTATCCAGAATCTGAAGTGACATCTGATTCTGATTTGCATCTTTGATGCATTTATGCATAATTAGAACATGTTTGCACATTATACGGCTGATGCCGTACCGATAACAGACGCTTGTTGCAATGCCTTCCGTCATATTTCCTTCCAACAATGGCACAATCCGTGCTAATGCATTTCAAACAAGCGTTTTGTTTCAAATCCAAACTGGAGGTGCCTGCTGAAATGCTAAACTTAAAAGACCCCACCCTGTTGAAGCAACACTGCTACCTGAACGGTCAGTGGCTGGCCGCCGACAACGGCGCCGTCATTGACGTGACCAATCCGGCGACCGGTGCCAGACTGGGAACGATTCCCCGGATGGGCACCGACGAAACCCGCCGTGCAATTGAGTCGGCCAACAGCGCCCTGCCCGCCTGGCGCTCAAAAACCGCCAAAGAACGCTCTGCGGTCCTGCGGCGCTGGTTCGAATTGATGATGGCCAACCAGGAAGATCTGGCAGTCATCATGACCGCCGAACAGGGCAAGCCTCTGGCTGAGTCGAAAGGGGAGATCGCCTACGCCGCCTCATTCATCGAATGGTTTGCCGAAGAGGGGAAGCGGATCTACGGCGACACCATCCCCGGTCATACGGCTGACAAGCGCATCGTGGTGATCAAGGAACCGATCGGCGTCTGCGCTGCCATCACCCCCTGGAATTTCCCGGCCGCCATGATCACCCGCAAAGCAGGTCCGGCCTTGGCCGCCGGCTGCACCATGGTAGTAAAACCGGCCACCGCTACCCCCTTTTCGGCCCTGGCTCTGGCAGAACTGGGCGAACGGGCCGGAATCCCTGCCGGTGTGTTCAGCGTAATTACCGGTTCGGCTGCTGCTATCGGCGCCGAAATGAGCGCCAATCCGATCGTGCGCAAGCTGACCTTCACCGGTTCCACCGAGATCGGCAAGCAACTGATGATGCAGTGCGCCGCAACAGTCAAGAAGGTTTCAATGGAGCTTGGCGGCAATGCACCCTTCATCGTTTTCGATGATGCCGACCTTGACACCGCCGTTGAGGGGGCAATTGCATCAAAGTACCGCAATACCGGTCAGACCTGTGTCTGTACCAACCGCTTGCTTGTGCAGAACGGCGTTTATGATGCCTTTACCGAAAAACTGATAGCGGCAGTTACCAGGATGAAAGTAGGTGACGGGCTCACCGGTGAATTCCAGCAGGGGCCGTTGATCGACATGGCTGCTGTGGAAAAAGTTGAAGAGCACATCACTGATGCCGTGAACAAAGGCGCAAAAATAGCCCTGGGTGGCAAACGTCACGCTCTGGGCGGCAGTTTCTTTGAACCGACCATCATTACCGACGTCACACCGGAGATGCTGGTGGCAAAGGAGGAGACCTTCGGCCCGCTGGCGCCGATCTTCAGGTTCAATACCGACGCAGAAGCCATTCAGATGGCCAACGATACCGAGTTCGGCCTTGCTTCGTACTTCTACACCCGTGATATCAGTCGGGTCTGGAAGGTGGCCGAGGCGCTGGAATATGGCATGGTCGGCATCAACACCGGACTGGTTTCCACAGAAGTGGCCCCATTTGGCGGGATGAAGGAATCAGGCATCGGCAGGGAAGGATCGAAGTACGGCATTGAGGAATTCATGGAGGTAAAATATCTTTGCATGGGAGGTATTTAGAATCAGCATAAAAAAAGAGTAACTATTTTGCACAAGTTTTCATTCGGCCAAAACGTCCCTCTCCCCCTGCGGGAATGGGGGGGGAAGCTGTTACATTTTGCTAAATCCGCCGCTTCACCCACCCCTCAATCCCCTCCCGTCAAGGGAGGGGAGGCTGGAAACAAGGGACAATCTGAGTCAACAACCACACAAAGGGAGGTTCACAATGAAACAAAAATCCGTATCATTTTTAACAGTACTGCTGGTCTGTCTGACTTCTGCGGTCAGCTTTTCCGCTGAAACAATCAAGATCGGCGCACTTTACCCGATGTCGGGCAGAGGCGGGTTGTACGGGCAGGATTCAGAGGCGGCCATCAAAATTGCCCTTGCAGAGGTAAACGCCAAAGGTTTGCCGGGGGGGAGAAAGCTGGAGGCAATAGTCACTGATGACCAGAGCAAGCCTGCTCTCGCGGTAACACTCGCCAAACGGTACATTACCGAAGATAAAGTAAAATTTTTGTATGGCGTTGTTTCGTCCGGTGCGGCTCTTGCCGTGACCGAAGTCAGCAAGGAATACAAAACCATCTTTGTCGGCACTGACCACGCAGCTACCGACCTTACCGCCAATGCCTTCCAGAAATATTATTTCCGGGTGAGCAACAATACCTACCAGTCCATGGCGGCTGGAGCAATGTATATGCAGGATACGAAGATGGGGGGCAAAATTGCCTATATCGGCCCTGACTACGCTTATGGAAGGGATCAGATCGCAGAGCTCAAGTACTCTCTCGGTAAACTCGGGGTGAAGTATGAAATGGTGGGCGAATTCTGGCCGAAGCTGTATGAGCCGGACTACACATCGTATATTACCGCGATAATCAAGGCGAAACCTGACGTATTGGTTGCCGGTTTCTGGGGCGGGGACACGGTTGCCTTTATCAAACAGGCTAAAGCATACGGACTGTTTGACAAGATGAAGTACTTCCATCCGGATGGCGGCGGAAATTATGAAGTTTTCTCCACCCTTGGTGCAGAATGCCCTGAAGGGTTGATCATGTCGGCCCGGCACCACAACAACTGGCCCGAGACAAAAGAAAACAAGGATTTCGTTGATAAATTCCATAAAGCGACCGGCAGATACCCCTCCTACGCCGCTGAAGGCGCCTATGCAGGTATCCTGGTGATCGCCGAAGCTGTTCGGAAAGTAGGCAATGCCGATGATACGGAAGCGCTGATAAAGGCCATGGAAGGCATGAAAATAAAACTTCCCGAAGATCCGGCCGGTTTCACCTCTTACATTGATCCGAAGACCCATCAGATTGTTCAGGCCCAGGCAATCGGTGTGACGGTAAAGAATGACAAATTCCCGCCCGCCAAATATGCGCTTGGTAATATGAAGGTATATCCCGCTGATAAAATCATGGCCACGCAGGAGTATATCGACATCCTGACCAAGTCTAAAAAGAAGTAGCGGAGCATCAGCATGAGTTTTGAAATATTTATTTCCCAGTTTTTCGGCGGTCTGTCCGTGGCAATGCTCCTGTTTCTGGTGGCAAGCGGACTGACGCTGATTTTCGGTGTGGCCAAAGTGTTCAACTTTGCCCACGGCTCGTTTTATATGATCGGCGCGTACTTCAGTTATCAGGCGATAGCACTGTTCGACAACTTCTGGATAGGCGCTGCAGCAGCAGCCATCGGGGCAGGTCTGGTCGGGATGTTGCTTGAGATCTGCTTCATCAGAAGAATTGCCGGACGGGAGGAAGAGGGGGCATTCCAGATTCTCCTGACCTATGCATTTATCCTCATTCTCGACGATGCGGTGAAGTTTATCTGGGGACCGGCCTACAAAACAATCACCAAACCGGAATCACTGGCAGGATCACTCAATTTCGGAACGGTGACGGTACCGACCTACAACATTTTTATCATCCTGCTCGGGTTAGTGATTGTGGTAAGTGCCTGGTTCATACTCAGCCGGACCAAAACAGGCAAGATCATCCAGGCTGCATCCACGGATGCGCAGATGGTAGGTATGCTGGGAGTGAATGTTTCACTGGTCATGAGCCTCGTGTTCGGGGTGGCAACTGCAATGGGGGGCCTGGCGGGAGCCATGGCCGCCCCACTTCGAACGGTTGCCCCCGGCACCGGGGTAGAAGTCATTATTGACTCGTTGATCGTTGTGGTCATCGGCGGGTTGGGGAACTTCTGGGGGGCGTTGTTTGCGGCATTACTCATCGGTGAAGTCAATGCCTTCGGTATCCTCTGGATGCCGCAGTGGGCCTCGCTGCTCAGTTTTGCAGTCATGATAGTGGTACTGATTTTTAAACCGAAAGGGCTTTTCTCCCGTGAGAAAGGGAGGAAGAAGATATGAATAATACATTTGCAACAACCGCATCATGGCTGACCTATTTTCTGATTTTCGGCAGCATGATCTTTGCCGGAGGTGAGCATACCATACATATCGCGTCACAAATCATCATCCTCGGACTGTTTGCCCTCTCGTTCAATGTCCTTTTCGGCTCTGCCGGCCTGCTGTCTTTCGGACAGGCGATATTCTACGGTTTGGGTGCATATATCACCGGAATGATGGCCAAGAGTTTCGGCGCGGAGTATTTCCTCTGGGCGTTACTGCTGGCCCCGGTAGCGGCCATG
>Ga0194037_1000297_pt1 | contig 38927 bp, 31 predicted proteins | sample JunL306m_MetaG_FD_148653 | JGI IMG/M metagenome (GOLD analysis project Ga0194037, IMG submission 148653) | Anoxic zone freshwater microbial communities from boreal shield lake in IISD Experimental Lakes Area, Ontario, Canada - Jun2016-L304-6m | ecosystem: Environmental > Aquatic > Freshwater >... | reverse complement strand
AGTTGTTCTGCTTTAGCATAGTCGTCTAAATATTGTAATAATAAACCTAAATAAGTTAATTGATTCCATGACTGAGGATGCATCAAACCATTACAAATCTGACTCAATCGCAAGCCAAGCCAACCCCATGCGACTTGAATATCGCGTAAAGAAAATTCTAATTCTTCTATCTCAATAAATTTGTTAATACTTCCATAGTATAAACTTTCCGTACCTATCCCAATCAATGACACTAATTCCTCATCCGACCAATGCCGCAATTGCTCCGGCAATTCCAATGCCATAAAACTATCTAAGCAACTGATTAAATCTTCTGTTTGGGTAAACTGTTTCCACAACACTTTACCTAAGACCTGATGACCCTTATTAACTTCTACAAAGTAATCAGCCCCGGCACTCTTCTCATCCAGCAACCAATCTTGCAAGCTCTTATGAAACAGCGCAACGCCTTGATCGGTAATAGTAAGGTAACTACCCAAGCGCTCAAGCACTTTAGCCCGTTGGCGTTTACTGTAATTTAATAAGATTTCTATATCGCTGGTAGGTATGGGGCGAGACGATGCGACTAATATTTCCAGTATCGGTAATAACTCTTGCTCATAGTGATGGGTATCAGGGTATCGGTATTTAAACTCTCTTAAATACAAAGCACTCAAGCCTTTGGGCAGATCATTCAACTGCTTTACATCGATTATGTTTTGTTGAATGGCGGCTTGTAATTGCCTTACATATAAAAAGTTACCTTGTGCGGCTGTTAATATCTTCTGTTGTGCCTGAAGTAACTCAGCATCTTTTAAGCCTAAGGTAGGTAACCAATGTTGGATGTAGGTTTCGACATCTTCTTGATTACGTGGATCATCCGCATTAATCTCATGCAGTCCAAATTGTTCTAATTGCCCACGAATTCCGGATTCTGGCCGACTGGTGACCACCCAACCTAACCAATCGGGCAACTTGCTTAACTGTGAGGCAATTAACTCGGTCAGTTCACTTTGACCATTTTGTAAAGTTTCATCGAGGGCATCAATAACTATCAATTGTCTGGGGCGATTGCCATTGATGGCATAGCGTAAGGGATTAGCTAATAAATAATCAAACAGATCCACTGGGTTCTTGCGGTCTAGGTCTTTTATTTCTGGTTGATTAAGTAGATGGCGCCGATAATCGGGTAAGCGAGTGGCTAATTGAAAAGCAATCGAACGAATCACTCGTGTGGGGTCTCTGCGTTCTGGACTGTTATAGCGACAAAACTGTGCCGCAATCACTTGGGCTTTATTACTATGTGCCAGCCACGCGACTACTGCGCTTTTACCCATGCCTGGGCCACCACTTAAGCAAAAAATACGTGAGCTTCTGTCACCTTCTCGCCAGGTATTAATTTCATCCAGTAACCATTGCCGTCCGGTAAAGCCTTGCAAACGACTATTGATATCAGGGGTGCAATCTAAGGGTAATAAATATCCCTCAAGCTGACTGATTTCTCCGGCAAAGCGTTGGTTATCAGGATGATCAATCACCGCACAGATTTGTGTAAAGCGCTCGGCGTACCAGACTTCAAAAGCATCAGTATCCGCTTGTTGACGCGCTTGCCAGTCGTGCATATCTAGCCATTGCAAATGGCTCACCGATATCGGTAGACTTATATCAACTTCGGGTTGAACCAGAATGGTAAAGACATAGGCTTTTCCTGCACCTAAAGCAATAGCGATTTCATCCCTACAAACCCCAGGATCACGGGTGGAATGCTCTGATAAAAAAGCCAGCACTTGATCACTTTCTATAATCCCTTCGGTGACTTCGCGTCGCCAATCATCACCAAATTCAATACGCTCACGATCTAACCAGACCTCATGACCTAAATAAGCAAGATCGGTTTTAATCCGTAAGACTAAAGCTTCTGCGGCGTTATCGTGTCCATAACTGAGGAATATTTTCATGTGATGACTATCCACGCTGTATATGTAGCAAGCTATTAATTTTTGGATGAATTATAAGGTGAATTTATGCTTGATTGAATCTTTTAATTGCTTTATATAGTACTTAGTCCTATAATTTTTTTCAGAGGTAGGTCTATTGAATATTTATAAAACTAAAGTTTTCGATCGATGGGCAAACGGTGAGGGACTGGCTAACGAATCCTTATGTGATGCAGTCAAAGAAATTAAAGATGGACTATATGAAGCTGATCTTGGAGGTGGATTATTTAAAAAACGCATAGCCAAACAAGGCAAAGGTAAAAGTGGTGGATTTAGAACATTACTTGCCACGAACAAAGATGATAAATGGTTTTTTATATTTGGCTTTCCAAAAACTGAACGCAGTAATATTAATAAAGTCGAAAAAGAAGCGTTGAAAAAGTTGGCTACCGAATATCTTTCATATTCTAACGTAGCCTTAAATAAAGCGATTAAAGCAAAAGAATTAACTGAGGTTACTTGTTATGAGAAAAACTAAATCTTCAATTCTCGAAGCGGTACATGAAACAGCAAAAGGATTACATGCAGCGGGCGTCATGGACAAAACCACTATGAGAGAGTTTGATAGTCTTTGTCTTCCCCCTATAACTAAACTTCAACCAGATGAAATAAAACAAGTTAGAGAATCTGCAAAAGTTAGCCAAGCCGTATTTGCAACTATTCTTAATACCAGTGTTTATACCATTCAAAAATGGGAATCAGGGGATAAAAAGCCAACTGGCACAGCTCTTAAGCTTTTGCATATGGTAAAAGATAAAGGCTTAACCATAGCTTTTTAAGTCACCATCCCATTTAGCAATATTTTTATAGTTGCTGATAAGGACAGGATTAAAAAAGCCAGTGGGGAGTAATTTCGCTGTTGGTTTAACGTCTACAACGTGAATTCAACTCTGAAGTGCAATTCTAGTATTCATACAGCCTGTCGATTATTATCGTCAAACGACTCGCATATCTTTTTGAACAACTCTTAAATTCTCCAAGCAAAGCTTAGTTTTTGGATGATCAACACCTAATGCTTCCTCTGATATTTCTAATGCAGTTAAATAAATTTGCTTAGATTCTTCAAATTCACTATTTTTATGTAGATAAAACCCTAAATTATGTAAGCATCTACCTGTATCAGGATGTTTTTTGCCAAGAGATTTCTCAACTATAAGTACTGCATGCCTACACATATCTAGTGCAATTTTATAATCTCCTTTAGCGGCCAATACCGAAGCTAAATTACACAATCTAATTCCTGTTTCTGGATGATCTTCGCCCATTAAATATTCAGCAATATTTAATGCTTGGCGATAAAGAGACTCTGATTCTTCATACTCACCTTTACGTTCAAGTACAATTGCTAAACCATTCAAACATCGTCCAAAATCACGATGATTCATCCCTACAGTATTTTGTGCAATCACAAGCGAACGGCGAAAAATTGGCTCAGCCGTATCATAATCTTCTTTATCAACAAGTAATGTTGCATAGTCATTTAAACAACTACCTGTTTCATAATGATTAGCGCCATAAGTATCCTCTATAATATTTAATGATCGCAAATAAAGTGATTCAGCCATATCATAATCACCTCTGTTCCAATATAAAACTGCCAAGTCATGTAAACAAAGGCCAGTTTCGGAATCATCCAACCCAAGTTCTTTCTCTAAAACTACTAATGCTTTGTTATAAAAAGATTCTGCATCATCATAATCACCCTTATCAAGCAATATTTTCGCGAACCTTTTTAAAAACCTACCAGTATCAAGTTGCTCTAAAATAAGACTTTTATCTACAATAATATAAGCACGCATACCAATCATTTCAGCATGAATATGCTTAGCTAAATAAGACTCAAGTTCTGCAAACTTAATAAGATAAATTACATTTTTTTTGTGGTCAAAAAGGCAGTATAACTCACTTAACCTAACGCCCAACCAGCCCCAAGATTCTTGTTGATCATGCTTAAGATAAGGTAATGTTCTTAGGTCTATCAGTTTCTCTATATTATCAATGTATTGCTCAACAGCCTCTTGATCAATAATTTTTAAAAGCGCGTCATCCGACCAATGCTTTAATTGCTCCGGCAATTCCAAGGCCATAAAGCTATCTAAACAACTGACTAAGCCCTCTGTCTGGGTAAACTGCTGCCACAATACTTTACCTAAGACCTGATGACCCTTTTCGACTTCTACAAAATAATCAGCACCTGCACTATTCTCATCTAACAGCCAATCTTGCAAGCTTTTATGAAACAGCGCAACACCTTGCTCAGTAACAGTCAGATAACTACCCAAACGCTCAATTACTTTAGCTCTCTGGCGTTTAGTGTAATTTAATAAGGTTTCTATATCGCTGGTGGGAATGGGGCGAGACGAGGCGACTAATATTTCCAATACCGGTAATAACTCTTGCTCATAGTGATGGGTATCAGGGTATCGGTATTTAAATTCTCTTAAATACAAAGCACTCAAGCCTTTGGGCAGATCATTCAACTGCTTTATATCGATTATATTTTGTTGAACGGCGGCTTGTAATTGCCTTACATATAAAAAGTTACCTTGTGCGGCTGTTAATATCTGCTGTTGTGCATGGATTAAATCAGTTTGTTCTAAGCCTAAAGTGGGTAACCAATGCTGAATATACGTTTCAACATCGTCTTGATTACGCGGATCATCAGCGCTAATGTCATGCAGTCCAAATTGTTCTAATTGCCCACGAATTCCGGATTCTGGCCGACTAGTGACCACCCACCCTAACCAATCGGGTAACTTGCTTAGCTGTGAGGCTATTAATTCCGTCAGTTCACTTTGACCGTTTTGTAAGGTTTCATCGAGCGCATCAATAACTATCAATTGTCTGGGGCGATTGCCATTAATGGCGTACCGTAAGGGATTGGCTAATAAATAATCAAACAGATCCACTGGATTCTTGCGGTTTAGGTCTTTTATTTCTGGTTGATTAAGGAGATGCCGACGATAGTCAGGTAAGCGAGTGGCTAATTGAAAAGCAATCGAACGAATCACCCGCGTTGGGTCTCTGCGTTCTGGACTGTTGTAGCGACAAAATTGTGCCGCGATCACTTGGGCTTTGTTACTATGTGCCAACCATGCAACGACCGCACTCTTACCCATACCCGGGCCACCACTTAAACAAAAAATACGTGAACTTCTGTCACCTTCTCGCCAGGTATTAATTTCATCCAGTAGCCATTGCCGTCCGGTAAAGCCTGGCAAACGACTATTGATATCAGGGGTGCAATCTAAGGGTAATAAATATCCCTCAAGCTGACTGATTTCACCGGCAAATCGTTGATTATCAGGATGATCAATCACCGCACATATTTGTGTAAAGCGTTCTACATACCATGCTTCAAAAGCATCAGTATCCGCTTGTTGACGCGCTTGCCAGTCGTGCATATCTAGCCATTGCAAATGACTCACCGATATCGGCAGACTCACATCGACTTCGGGTTGAACCAGAATCGTAAAGACATAAGCTTTGCCGGCACCTAAGGCGATAGCAATTTCATCCCGACAAACCCCAGGATCACGGGTGGAATGCTCTGATAAAAAAGCTAGCACTTGATCACTCTCAATAATTCCTTCGGTGACTTCGCGTCGCCAATCGTCACCAAATTCAATACGCTCACGATCTAGCCAAACCTCATGACCTAATTGAGTAAGATCAGTTTTAATCCGTAAGACTAACGCTTCTGCGGCGTTATCGTGGCCGTAACTGAGGAAGATTTTCATGTGTTTGTGTCGGTTGCTATCATTAAATTAATGGCTTTTAACAAATGCGGAATATTTTGAATACTTTGCCGATCTTTTAGTTTCTCATGATCTGGTAAGTCATCAAAGTTCACTAAGCACGGATGAAATAAATTTTTATTGTCTCTGATGGAGGCATATTTCCACCCGGCCAATCTTTTTTGGGCACACCAACGGGCATGTTCTAAACGTTGCAATATATTTAACTCTAATTCGGAAAAAACAAATGTCGATGCATCTGAGTTAAGAGGCACTAATTTTCGACCAATCGCTCTCAATTTAATATCAATATGCGCGGCGGCATAACGGTTAGAATCGCGTATAGACTCATCTAAATATTGCCAGGCTTCATTGATAGACGCAGCTGGATTTTTGTCTAAATAATCTTGATGAATAACTTGCGCCATCTGATCTTTAGCATATTCAATTAATCGTAAAACATCGTTATCTTGATCATCACTAACGTTATTAGTCTTATTTGAAAATAATGGGACGACCTGAATTTTTTTGTTATGTTGATTAAATTCTTGAATCAAACTGCCACCCGGTGGATCAACGACAACGATGTTGTAAGACAAGCCGGCTTTTGAGCGTGCGATATCAATTTTCTTAGCAGAAATTACGTTACTGATTTCATTTTTAGTGCAGATATAAACACTGTTAGGTTGATTACTATCCCCAAACAACGCATCAACTTCAGCTTCTGATAATTGATCAATACTGTTTTCTATTAATTGTATTTCTAACAACTCCAGCAATGCGGGATGGCGTTTGATTAACTGTTGATATTGTTGTTCTGCATTAGCGTCAATAACCGTGATTTTTGGTTTATGCCCTCCGCGATAATGGCCTAGTTGGGCTAAGTAAAATAATACACTTTGGCCAATACTACCTAAGCCGATTAAAACCAAACGTATTTGCACATCATCTTGAGTCGCTATGCCTGCATCAAGTGGATAATCATCCAGCATTTTTCTAGCGGTTAGCTCTATCTGATTAACAAAACTGACTTTAACGACATCTTCTGGGCTAAAAAAATCGGCTGTCAATAAATTATGTTTAAGGTTGATATCAGGCACATTACATAAACATCTTAAAGTACTATCCTGCCCAGTGAGTTTTAACGCTAACTTACACAGCGAAATATTATGTGCATAGTCATCATTAAAAGCTAATAAGCTGTGTGCTTTTTTAATATGTGTGACTTCTAAATTATGGTTGTTATCAACTTTAGACAGAATGATAATGACAGCATTTTTTCTAAGTAAGGAAACATTGTTATCATCTAAAGAGCTATCCGCTATTAGCACTACTTTTGTTGAAGATGCTAACACTACTGCGGCTGCCACGGCGATATCATTTGAACCATACACAATGATGTGATTTTTTAAAAACTTTGACATGAAGCGATCTACGGTAAACCCCATTTGTCTTAAATAAACATGAATAATACTGGCCGCGATTGTTATCTGAATCAGCGCCGCCGACAAATTAACCAGAAAGGGATCATCGCCATCCAAACTGAGTGTTGTACAAATGATGGTATAGATACTTTTAACTATACTAAAAAAAATCGATTCATTTTCTACAGCATCTAGGTTTTTCCAAACAGCCAGAACAAAAACAATACCGGTTAATTTCCATAATCGAGTTACAAAGTTAGAGGCTAACCATTCCAAAAGATTATGTAAAATGGAGGGTTTCTTGTTATCTGATACGGTGTGCATTTATTAATCTCAAAGTTTAAGTTCGTTATGACAAATTAGGACGTCACAAATCTGTTTCGCTGTAGGTCGTTGCTCAGGATCAGGGTTTAAACACGCATTTAAAATATTTTCTAATGCCTGGGGGGATTCTATTTCATTAACCGATTGTTTGATTTTTATAGGTGAAAAATGCCCCATAAAAGCCGCATGATCATAGCTATCATCTAAGTTTTTGTGGAATGGATGCTCGCCCGCTAATAATTGCCCTAAGACAATGCCGCAACTAAAAATGTCTGACGCATGAGACGGTGTTTTATCATCAATATGCTCTGGAGACATATAAAAACAGGTACCCACATAACCCTGTAAACCATGCCAAGGCGCTTGTTGGTCTGAAAAGAAAGACCAATCTAAATCAATAATTCTTAAGACATATCCACTTTCAACCGTAGTATCAGGTATTAGAATTAAATTATCTGGCTTTATATCGCAATGCACAATTTTATGTTCATGCAAAGCCTTAACGCCTAACATCAAATCTTTAGCAAATGTCAGCCTATCTGCCCAAGAAAAATCAACAAAATGCTTAAAGCAATAAGCTAATGTTTTGCCCTCATTAATGAACTCAAAGACTTGGTAGAAGTAATTGTCTTCAAAAAACTCAACAATTTTGTAGCAATGACTACGTGTTTCACTATTATCTTGAATACATTTTTTAATTGCTTTTTGATGGTTAACGTATTCGGCAAACCAATCAATAACAGGCGTAGGGGATTTATACTGCTTAAAAAACACACGCTCACCTGTTAATGATTGAGCTTTATAAGAAATAGCAAAAGTGCCACGACCCAGCTCTTCAATAATTTGATAACCGTTTTTAAGCATCCCTTCAGGAAGTAACTCTGGCATAAATATCACTACATTCAATAATTCAATCTGATAACCAACTACATTCGACTTAACGTTGAAGTTGAAACTATTTCCAACCACTTCCGCACTATAAATATGCAAATACTAATATAGTGGTCTGTAACAATAAAATATTTCTTCAATAATTAATGCGTTGGATAAATGTATTAACCAGACGCTGAGATATTGATGTATTTCTTGCACACTAATAATCAATCCTCTGATAGTTTAAAAATAAACTTGCGGCGCTCCGTATGGTTTATGGTAGAAACTATATCACGGTAAAACGACAGAAACAGTCGGCTGATGTAAATTTATTACGTATTTTTGATGCATTTAGTTTTTTTAACTCTCACACATAAATCTGGATTCAAAACATCCTTATTCAATAACGACATGTTTCGTCGCTACAATCCGGATAATACGTTCATCAACTTTACTTTTAGGAGATGAGCGATGTCTTTACCCATACAAAAATTACCCAGCAACCAGTTAGGCAAAGATTATATTGTCGGCGATTTACATGGCTGCTTTTCTTTACTTGAGCGTCTCATGAAAGAAGTTAGTTTTAATAAAAATCATGATCGTTTATTTTCAGTCGGTGATTTGATTGATAGAGGCCCTGAATCTTTGCGTTGTTTGCAACTATTGTCAGAGCCTTGGTTTTATGCCGTTAAAGGCAATCATGAGGATATGTTTTTAGAGTTATTCATGCCTTATTTATTAAATCAAATACTCCCTAGCCCTAATCTTTTTTATTATAGTGGCTTAATGGACAATGGCGGCGAATGGGTTAAAGATCACATCAATGAAGCTCAACAAGCGATGTCAATTGAATTTGATAAGGCATTGGAGTTAGTTGCAAAGATGCCCTTAATTTATATCGTTGGGGAAGGCGAACAACGATTTCATGTTATTCATGCTGAACTCACTAAATCCAGAACGCATGAAGCTGATAACTTGGTTTTTGTAGATGCGGATATAGACCAATTTTATATCAATCAAAACCTTTCTTTAGATATAGAAGATCGTCTTTATTGGAGCAGAAGCTTAATGAAAAGCTCGGCTGCGGATTTCTGTTATCCAAGTGTTAAAAAAGGTTTATCAACAACTTTTTGCGGCCACACTATCGCTAAGAATATTCGACAAAAGTTATCTCATGTTTGTCTTGATACCGGCGCATTTATGTCAATTGATGCGGCTAATGATTATGGTTTAGTGCTTTATGATGTTAAGGGATCACAATATTTCTCGACATCTTACCAACAAAATACGATCAGCAAAGTTCGTCATCCCATAGCAAAAATTCCTTGAGGAATAATCCCAGCAGGGTGGTCTTGCCACATATTTTAAAACGACAGCAAAAAGGTGTATCGATGATCTATGTATTTTTACCGCATGAAAATAATATGTGGTTACATCAATTAGAAGGCAATAAGCCTATTCCAGTTGCAAAGTTACCAGGGAGTGATGATGCAAGATACTTTATGTCTACTGATCACACGTTATTTGCTTTTTTAGATCAAGCACAAAAACGAATTGGTCTTTATCAATTATTAGATGCAGAGCCTTGGTTTGAAAAAAAGATGTCTCCTGTTACCTTACCAAAAAATTGCTTAGGTGATGATGTATTGATTCATAACGCCATCATCTATATAGGTGGTCGAAGTAAATCGGGTGAGTTTCTATGGCAAAGGACAATAACTGATCAAAATTGGCTAGCTTTACCTTTCCCAGATGATTTTTCACCCAAGCGATATAAATCGATTGATCTATTATTTTTGGATGGTAATAAGCTGATTGCCGTTGATGATATTGTTTATCCTAAATGGATTTTTACCTATGATATTTCCGAACCGAAGCATCCTAAGCCTATTGGCATGGCTACTCTTAAACAACATACCAGTTATGAATCTGTTTATGGCGGTGCAGACAATAATGATTATATTGTTTTGTTATCAGAGGGGATTAATCACGATCAGTGCTTTAAATTTATTTCGCTATTAGACAAAAAAACATTAAAAGAATTGTGGTGTTGGAGTACTAAAAAGCCTAAAGAGTATGACTCACTGTTGCCATTTCTCCCTAGCGACATTGTTGATCCAGAACAAATCGAAGATATCATTGGCATGATGTATGGAATTGTAATTAACGCGACAAATATAGATGAAAAGCTAGCGGAAATAAGGGCTCAAAGTACTATATCAACAAGATCTAAATATATAGAAAGTAACGCTGTTTACAATGTAGCTTTTTTAGCAAACTATTTAATGTTAGCAACGGAAGACGGTCTCATGGCTGTTGATACCACAATGAATGATGACGTGTTAGCAGATGACAAATGGGTTTTTAAGTCGCTAACACTAAAGACCCTGCTTAGCCCTTATTATTTTGTAAAAATTCCTAAATCAGATTCAGAACTATTTGTGGTAGGACTCACTGCAGATGAAAAAATAGCTTATGAACTGATTACTTGCCAGGATTTAAGGCAAGTATTTTAAAACCTTATAACCACTCACATTTCCCTTAGAATAAATTCAAAAAAGGTCATTACTATTATGAATATTATTGCCATTGTAGGTAGTCGAGATTTTGACAACTATGAGTTGTTAAAAGCTGAATTGAATAAAATTGAGATTAAAAAAATTATTACAGGTGGTGCGAAAGGAGCTGATTCATTAGCGGAACACTATGCACATGAACATAACATAGCTGTCGACGTGTATAAGCCAGATTGGAAGTTAGGTCGTCATGCCGGCATCTTGCGTAATAAAGTCATGGTTGATAATGCTGAAGAGGTGATTGCATTTTGGAATGGTGAATCCTACGGAACGCTTTCTACCATAAAATATGCAAAGAAAACGGACAAGCCCGTTACTATCATCGTAACAAATGGAAGCGACTCATCAGATATATTTTCAAACAGCACATTTATAGAAGACTTTAAAAATCAATCTTTAAAAGTAAGAACTCCTGTCATTGAAGGTTCTCAAACACAAACATATTGGTTTTATGAAAGCATCAGAGGCGAATATCTCAGTGCGCTCGTTAATTTAAAGCCCGCTGAAAAGCTCCAATTTAATTTAGTAAATCCTAAAAGCCAATTTATTGACAATAAAATCTTATTTAGAACTGAAAGTGCGTGGTTACAAAAAATTGATATTGCATTAGTTGGCGTAAACGAAAATATGCAATACTTCGCTACATATATTGCCGATATCCTTGATAAAAATAGCCTAGCTATAACGGAAGATTATTTTAAAAAAACGGTTGCTAAAATCATATTATACAAATATATCGCAAACCAAATTTCAAAATCTGAATGGGGTAGAATCCATAAATCAGTTGCATCTATTGTTTATACTCTGTGTTATTTATCTTATACAGTGAGCAAAACAGGTAAATCTTTAGATTTGAATCAAATTTGGAATAGTCAATCTATACCTGAAGAATTGAAGGATATCCTTAACGTTACTGCTAAAGGCATTAGTCAATTTCTAGCTATCCGAAAAGAGGGTTATGAATTTCAAGTTTTATGGATTAAGCATGAAAAATGCTGGGATGAAATAAAAGCCCTGCCTTTTAACATTAAAATACCAGAAAGTTTACTTGTGGATGATTAAAAAAGCGCACTGCAAACATAATAATATTGTGTATGAGTGCGCTAGGGAAATTTTTAGGTTGAAGTTGTAGGCTAAAAAATACTGTTTCAGAAATTACCTTTCTTTAATAACGATAGGCGTGGGAAAATCTTTATCGTTTTTAACAGTCATGGATTTAACTAAACCCATTAACTGATCGGCTTGTTCAGAGGGATTGTTAATACTATCATCAAACCAAGGGACTTTATTACCAACACTCCAATAACCAACACCTTGATCAAATCTAATAATGGTTTTTTGACCGGTCTTCCAAGTTAGCTCCATAAATCGATGATGCGGCAAATCTTTTGGAATATTAACAATGCAGCTTTCATTCATTGCTTCAAAATAAGCGGTTATAACATCCATTCTTAATTGATCATTACTCCAGTCCGCCAATATATTGCGGCCTTTATAACTAGACTCTCGTTTCATACCTGTACTAATTTCAATCGTAGGTTTATTCCATCCTTGTATTTGTTTTCTCAATTCATCAACAATTTCAACCAACAATATCACTGACCAAGGCGACAGTAAATAACGATCTGAATAATGGATGCTAACCAAATCATCATTTAGGGCATGTTGTTCTAACAAAGCATGTTGCTTAATAATTTGTTGCCATAGTTTTTCAGCAAACTTTATTAATGGACCATTACATTCGGTTAAAATTTCAATTTCTATATCCCCAGAACCCAGTTCAGGTTTTAATGAATGCTCATCCAGTTCTTTTATCACGGACAAAAGATGGAGATCATTGGCAGATATCAAAACACTATCGGCAAGTGTCAACCAGTTCTGATTAGGTATTGCCGATTGTTTTAAGGTATGCGCAAAAGTCTGAATATTTTCACCAGAAACCATTTGAGCGACTATACAAGCGGGGTCTTTAAGTAAAACTCGATCATCAATTAATTTAAGACGCAAACCTATGCGGTGTAGCATCCATAAGTCTGACTTGGTATCTTCTGTAAGAGGAAGTATTGACGAATTAATTACCAAGGTTACATTTGAATAAAGTTGTTTCCAACGATGACAACGCTCGATTAATTGACTCTCGTTGAATTCCCATTCTGAAGGCACACCCTGCAAATAAACATACAGATCTGTAGCACCTTGACGTGCACTTACACTTATTTCAGTGAACAATGACTCAGGTGAGTATTTAGAGCCACTACCCAATATTTTCAAATCCTTAGGCAATGCAATTAAGCTGATAAATTTTTCATCTAAATAATCAGCCGCTAACTGTCGATCAAGATAAGCAATATGGTATCGAGTATCATAGCCCAATAAGCAATTTTGACAGACACTTAAACAATCACATTGAAGATTTTCTTTTGCCTTATCAAATAGTTGATCAAAATAACGATAAGCGGATGATGCAAAACCAGAACCGCCGCTACTTTTGTCATATAAAACTATAGCTGCTACCGAGTAATCGCATCCCATTACTTTAGTTGGTTTAACTGTATAGCCCAATTCATCGGCATTAATGCCTAAAATATCAGCAAGCGCTTGTCTAAGTGCTACAGCTAACGTCCAGGCAATTTTTTTATTATCCTCAATGCCATGATTTAAAAATAATTGTTCATTATAATGTTTCAAATAGAGTTCAAAAACGTCAGTATGATCAACATAACCTAAATGCAAGTTACGGGCTATTGCAAATTGTTGATTATTGCCACTACAAAACACGTTAGTATCTCCTTTAGGACGCCCTCTTAATTTTGTATGAGGCGTTGAGAAAATATCTGGTAATTGAGTATCGCTGAGCATAGAACCCGCATGTCCGCAATGCCAACACAAAGCATAACCATGATCATGTGTACCTGAACTGTGATAAAAAATATCACCCTGACTACCCGCTCGAAAAACACCTAATTGAGGATTCGGTAAAGAACGTAGTACATCTCTAGCAGTAACCCAAGGTTCTTTAACCGGTACATAATGCTGTATAGAAATATCTGTTTGAGGTTCGCTGTAAAAATCAACAGCAAAACCGGAGGGTACAATAAAATTAAGCTTATGTTCTAAATTGATGGCTGCGCCACAGTCATTACAAACATTAGCTGCAAGGGTACCAATAGTATTTTCAATAGCACCACAATGATTACAGCGCCAGGCTGTCATCAATTTCTGATTTTGAACAATCGTAGTATCAGGAATATGCCAATTTAAATTTAAGCCGGCTGAACGGTAAGATAAACCATTTAAAACAACGTCACTGCCTGGAGCATATTCTCTAATAGCTACCGCTAAATCACGTGTCGGTTTAGCACGTAAATAACCCAAGTTTTCGCCACGCTTATTATCCCCATCATCGTCATTCGCATTTTTTTGAAGTTGATAATCATGATGACTATAAGGATCGAAGTGCGCAATACCTGTTGGAAATCCATAACAAGGCAAAAAGCCTCTAACGGCTAATTCAGCCAATAAATATTCACCCTTGATACGCTTCAAATCTTTATCAACTCGTCTTCTATAAGGATCATTTTCACCAACCGCTATAGTTAAGGTATCAAACTCATCTTGTAAAGGTTGGTATTCGTCCAGCCATTTTTCTTTAATGACTACCATTGCTACTTGTGCTTCATGTATCGAATTACTAAGAGGTACCCCCGAAAATATTGTTTTATTTACCAGTGCTTTTAAACCTTGTTCAAGATTTGATGGTAATCCCATCACAGCACAGTTTTCCAACCAGTCATTAATTTTATCAACGGGAATCGTACCTTCCTCCTGGCAAAAAAACCAGCCACAGTTTAAAGTGATTGCTTGTTGTTGCTGTACATCAATTATGTGTTTCAAGAAATATGAAAATAACAATGAATTAATATGTCGCTGTACAATCTTGCTACTATTTAAAGTAATGTAGGGTGCTTTAATCGTTGTAGTAAAAGGCCATAATGGCTTATTGAATACCGTGCGCTCATGAGGATTGTCTTTACATAAAGTAAAAGATAACGCTCTAGATTCCTGGCGACGACCGGCACGTCCAGCCCGTTGTAGATAATTCGCTGGATGCGGGGGGACATTGTTCATAGCTACAGCAGATATACCACCAATATCTACGCCCATTTCCATTGTAGTTGAACAACTTAACACATTGATTTTTTCTTCTTTAAAGCGACCTTCAAACCATTTCAAACGACTTGCCGGTTGCTGGGCTGAATGTTCAGCTGTTCTATAAAAACCCCCACCCTCTAGTATTCGGTCACTCAGATCAGTCCACAAATTTTTCGCTCTGAGTTCATTGATTACAGCATTATTAGCAATCCACTCTCTAATACTAGCAAGTTTTTCTGTTTCACTATTAAAACTGTGACTGATCGGTAATACATCAATAGCCATTTTTTCACACATGACTGCTTGTGAGCTTGTTGGGTTATTGGGTAAATAAGGTGTGATACCTTTAAAACTTGTATCTAATAAACGATGTGTCACCGGACAAACCCAAGCCTCTTGTATAGCTAAGAATGCTAGAGCCTCGACATTAATTTGAAAGGATAAAGTTCCCGTCACAGGAGTTATTATTTGCTTGGAAGTTAGTGCTTGCCAAGCTAATTGCATGATTTCATTAAGCCTGTCTTTATCATCCTGGTTATGACTATCTGTGCTTAAATTTAATACATAGCTTAATAAACGAATTAAACGATGATTGCGTCCTTTTCTAACTTGTGGCCATTTATTCAGACTTTTGCTGGTTATTACCATTGATGTCGGTGACAATAGCGCTTTGGAATGGTAAGTAATGCCTATCCAATTTAACCATGCGTTATCAATAAAGAGATAATTATCCCGCACATAAAAGTCTAAGCTTATTTTAAGAAAATCTTGCCAATCTTTTAAGCTAAAATTGTACTGTTTTAGTTTATTTGGTAATTCTGCAATTTCTGCTAAAGCTGGATATTGAACAGCAACCAATCCCAAAGTTTCTAAGCTATTTTGCCGTTTAGGTCGACGATTAAACTCCCTAATCAATAACATTTTAGATAAAGTTATTGGACCAACATTTTGGTCGAATAACATTGGATTTTGATATTGGTAGTAAGCCAACATGTGACGATTAATATCAGGAGAGGCCTTCAGTTTATCAATCGCTTGCTGCCATGTAATAGGTTTAATAATACTTAAAGCATTAATGTTTTCTTGCGCATCCTTAGCTTGTTTTGAATAATCACTAGCTACTTCTGGAAGCTGCTTAAATCTATCTGCTTTTTCTAAAAATTCATCACGTTTTTTTTCCAATTCAATATAAATACCTGGATTATTAGAATCAACTAATTGAGAGGCCACCATTTCATAGACCAAGCCACGCAAGCGGTTACGTTCTGAATCTTGCTGAATTTTAACAGCAATTCTGGCCGTACCCTGCCGACTGTCGGTAAATGTAATTAATCTGCGACCACGACCAGGGCTTGAGGAAGGGTTTTCACCATCCTGACAAAACTCCAATAAGGTTGGAACAGTATTACTAATATAAAAAGGAGCACCTAATAAGCATCTACGAAAAGCACTAGCCTGACCTTGCGCTGGTGTAAAACCACAAGAACCACAGCTTTCTTCTTCCACAACAACATTAACTGTTATTACTGGCTCATTCCCACCCAATAATTTAGTACTTAATGACAAAGTTGAAGAATATGTTAAATCAATATTATCACTAGAAAATAAATTAACTATCCGATTGCTTTTATCGATTAAAGAGTTTCCATCATCAAAAGCAGCATCATTTTCTTCTTCAGGAGAAGCCTCAATTTGCAAGCTAAATTCATCGATAATCTGCTGAGGCGTTTGAATTAATAAACCCTCCGAAGTCTCAGACGCTCTTAAATGAGGGCTATTACAATCCGTACAAAAAACCATTTCATAAACGGGTGCTCCACACTCACAACGCTCTCGTTGCTGACTGTAAACATAACCATAAGACCAGCCATCTGCTAAAAGACTATCTTTTTTATGACTGCAATTTGGATCTACACAACACCATAAGCCGTTAGTAACTTGATGAAATAAATGTCCACGCAAAGGTATAAAAGATTGTTTAGCTTTATTGTTTTTATCAGGCAAACTAGTACCCGTACATAAATCCAGCCAGGCTAAAGTTTGCTTATTTTTGATATTGAGATCGACAATATCAGGGAACAATGTATGACTTAATGTACTTAAAGTCACTGGTAGTGAATTAGCTGTTAGAGCTTCACGCAATTGACGACTAGTAGGATGGTCTTCTAAGGCCCGATAGCGTTCTCTTGATATTGATGTTTCAGAATCAATCATCGCTAAGGTCTCAAAGGGTGTATCTTTCTTATAAGTACCATTTCGCTTATTCATCGGTGGGGTGTAGCGCTTACCACCAATAACGGTTACTTGATCTTTTGGAATACCTGCCAAATCAGCAAGATACTGTTGTAAAGAATTATTATCCTTATCACCTATCGTTGCAGAAGTTGCAATAAAACGCACATTTTTAGCCTCAACACCAAAACCATGTAAAACTCGACGTAATAATAAAGATAATTCTGCCGCTTGTGATCCTATATAAGTATGAGCTTCATCCAATATTATCCAACGTAACTTACCCTGCGATAGATCAAGAATGGGCGCATCATTTTTTCGCACCAACATATACTCTAGCATAGTCGCGTTAGTAACTAATAGGGGCGGCGGTTGTTGACGTAGCCATGTTCTAGATAATATCTCATTGGGTGTTGCCTTTTGTGTTGGAGCATGATGCTTCTCCTCGGTATTACCGTTATATAAACAAAAACGGACACCATTACCAAACTTATTAGTCCACGCACGTAAACGATCACGTTGACTATTAATCAAGGCATTAAGCGGATAAATAAACAAGGCTTGCACACCAATTAGCGGCTCAGGTTGAGTTTGTGCCTCATACTGTCTTACTAAATCATTTAACACCGGCACCATAAAGCACTCAGTTTTACCAGACCCAGTGCCACTGGTAATAACAATAGATTGGGGTTTAGTTTCCGCTAATTTTAACCACGATTTATATTGATGTTGATAAGGTTTCCATGTTTTTTGAAAAGCATAATCCTTCAAATCCTTGGGTGGTTTATCCATTGCCTCAATGAAAGAGCGTTCCAGTAAATTACCCGCCAAACTATCTAATGTTAAATTAGCCTCCTCCCAGCCGAAAATAGCCTCAAACACGGGATCAGCCAAAAAATTATTACTTTGTGGTGCACCTAAAGGCTCATTAAATTGTTTTGATAAAAATTGTAGTAAAGCTGGATCCCTAATCCCCATGATACTTAAAGTAGCTTCAGCCGAACGTTGCGATAATTGGCCGATCAGTGATTTAAAAGAATGTGATTGATAAAAATGAGACATCAGAAAAAACTCCTACTAAGTTGCTTGCTGTGACAAATAAGCCAAGGTGATTTTAAAAGTGGAATTAAACCAATCGCAATCAAAATCTTTCAAGCATTTTAATTTAAAAATAATGACGGCATCACCCACCCAAGAATTTGGTATGTCGGCTTTTGAACAACAGACGGCTAATAATACGGGCAATATAATTACTGCTCGTTGATGCCCCATCATACCCGCTATATTTAGCCATTGCTGTTCTATAGAATTACTACTTGTTGCCTGATAAATTAATTCTGATTTTAAAACTTCTGGCCAGCTACTGTTTGCTTGCCGTGCTAACAATTCCTGTTTCGCAGTATTAATAGCCTCTATGGTTATTTGTCTGGCAAAGTCAGGTTCTGACTTCATAAAGTTCAGTTGTTGATCTGATTCTCCCAATAAGTTGACTCTAAGTATGTCAGTTACTATTTCCATTGATACACTAAGATGACTGATTCTTTTAATACGTCCATTAAGAAGGAATACGACATCAACTTCATCAACTATTTTTTTCAAATAATCTTTATAGGCAGAAAAAACCCTTACCCAATCAGCTAAAGGTATTAATTCCCAAAAAACGGGCAATTCTTCACCAAATCGTTGGGAAAAGGACTCATCCATCTGCAAAACTAGTGCTGCCAAAAATTGAGTATTGGTAACAGCAACTGACCAAATATTAAAAGTAGTTAATGGCAAATGTTCATTTTGCTTAGACAGTTGTCTTAAATACTCCCAACCACTGTGTTCAAAGTCCAAACACATATCAGTTAATATATCGGCTATTATCTTATTCCGGCTATCCTTGCCTGGTAAATTAACTGCTTCATGTAGTGTTGTAATGTGATTATTAACTGTATCCGAAACATCTGATGCCAAACCAACTCGCCACAACATAGGTCGTAACGATACAGAAGACTTGGCCGTGGGATATATCATCCAAGGCCCATCCGCTCTTTTTTCAGGATAAAAAAGCCAACTACCAATAGCGGTCTGTTCTGATTTTTGCATATCTAGTTTAATATGCTCTTGGTCTGGCTGAGCAAGTCTCATAGCCATTAGATCAATATTTGTAACATTATCATAAGATAAGTGTGCTTGATCACTAGCACTCAAAACAACACTACCTTCCGCACAATTCGGTTCCAAAATAAATTGGTATCGATAGATATTGACTCTTAATAATTCTGTACCGCGTTCATATACGACCAACGTGGCATAGCTATCCAAATTTCGACTTATCGCTAATAAACTTTTAATCCAGATCTGATAGTCAATTAACGCCAATTCAATAACTGCACCTTGCACTTCAATGATATTGCGAAAATACAAGTCTTGTATTGCTTGAAATTCTAAAGTATCGTCTCTTAAGCTGATTTCAACTTGTAAGTGGCGTTTGAATTGTGGCTGTTCATTAAATAGCCGTAACCGATAGCCATATAATTGATCAGCAAACACTCTCCTAGTTAAAACACTATGGCCATTACCATTTATCAATTGCCCTCCTCTAGCAGGAAAAGGTAATGTCAAAGTTAGCATCTGAGTCATATTTGACCAATATAAGATTAACTGAACATTATCAGGAGGTGCATTTTCAGCAAAAAGATCCAATTGCAAGTCTTTATCTATTATAGATATTTTATGTTTTACTGATGGTTGACAAGAAATTTTTGCGGCGCCAAAATTTTCAAGGAATATTGAACCATCTAAAGCATCTATTGCCGGTTTAAAGCGAATGGAGAATTGTTCGGGTAACAATACACATTTAGTACGAAATTGAATATTTTTTTGCTCATCAAGTAAGCGTATCTCATAAACACCTTGATGATTTATGGTTAATGTTTGCCAATTGTCTTTTGAATTAACCGTTCGACAAACTAATTTATTCGCTTTAATTTCAGACCTTGTGTTCGTTTCATTATCAAAACACACCAAAGTAGGTAAACCCAGATAAACTTTATTAGGTGTACTCACAAATGAAAGGGCATGACCGATTAAATAATAAAGTTTTGCCGAATATAGTTGGCCCGTCTTAATGAGAAATAAGTTATTTTCATTATCTGTTAGCTGAATAGCACCACTCAACTGAATTAGTTTTTTGTTGTTAATAATCGTGATGTTAGTAATTTCAGTAGTTGCAGTGTAATTAAAACGTTCAGAACAAAGAATCTTTACCTCTGTTGACCTTGTACTGACACTAGTCACACCCTCAAGCACCCATTCATTATTTTTTTTGATAAAAACCCAAGGCACTTCATTATCCAATTCTTCACAACCTATAACTGGCCCTTCATATATAAAAGTAGTCAAATGCTTAAAGCGAATTGTATAACCTTGAGCAGCCAATTCGTTTTTAAGATTAACGTTTGAATTAGGCATTTTTAAAGATGACTTACCTTTATAAATCGTCTTGACTGCCGCACCTAATGGGTTTACATGCCCTTCATTACTCACCAACTCAACATTAAGTCTTGAAGGTATGGTTTCTTGAAGATTAAGGACGTCAAGGTCTATAAACCCAGCAAACTCAAGTTTTAACTGTAGCTGGCCATTATCATTAAGAGTCCTAAGCCCCTTGAAAGGTAAATTATTGGTTTCATTGGGAGCGGACTAAAAAATAACACCCATCAACATGTTACCTACATCAGAATCAATAGGCAGTGGGAAATCTTTGCGCCAATTTGGGTATGTATTATCCAAGTAAGCAATTGGATCTTCGCGATTATCCAACAGATGATCTTGCTTTAGCTTAACTACGGTTTTTATTATATCTCCTAAAATAATGCATATTTGGTCATTTTGATAGGTTTTTGGAATATAATCACATTCTCTTATGATTGCGCCCGTCTTTATGCCAGTATGATGCAGCCTTGTATATTTTGAGATGGCATGTCGAAAAACACGGCTTAACCAGCCACTATTATTATTTAATTGATTAAGTGGTAAACCTCCTTCAATAGAGAGAGTACCTAGATAACGAAAATTATCATTAATCATGCGAACCTTCAGTCCCCAGTAACGCAACCCTTTGATAATAATTTCATTACGATGTTGATTTGATAGAGCACTAGGATCTGCATCAAAAGAATTAAATAGCGTGCTCCATCTCCAAGGTCCACCACTGTATTCACGTCGCCACCATTCAGCACCGTAAATAACAAAACCTCATTCCATTTTGTTACTTTACACAACTTTGTAACGTCTTCGCTAATGCGCGAGATAAATTTCAAAGTTTCCTTCAAAACTAAATATTCTGCATCTGTCATTTGATACTTAAATAATATTTGCGAATTGGGCATCAATAACCCTCTTTCTTGAAGAAAAGCATTAAGCCATTTTTCTGGAGTAACATTTTTAATATTAGGTATATTTTTCAATATTTCTGGTGGTAACTGTTGATCTACATTAGTTGGCATTAAATTTATTCCTTATCCTGCAAAAGGACACATTAACAATTTATTAGCCAATTGTAGCTTTATTCCTACAGAAAGTGACAGTAAAAATGATACTTAGTAATTTTTTATATTGTAATATGATTTACTATTTACTAAAGATTAGGAGGCTAAATGGTTAACTCTCGACTTCAAAAAACCGTTTGTTATCATTTTTCTAAAATGACTAATCCTATTCAAGCCTTTAACTACGACTATTGCATAGCAATAAAGTCCCTATAGTAATATCTAATGAGATCGTTTTTTTAATATTGAAGTAATACTTAAGTAATATTGACAGAATGAGGGATTACTTTGCCCCGGAATTTATCGATATTGAATGTAGATCTACTAAAAGTTTTCAGCCCATTGTTCCCAAAAGCCAGGTTCATCATGATGGGCATTTTGCATCGCAACCTCTAAGGGCAATTGCCAAAAATTGACGTTATCAAAACGATTACTGCCATCAGGATTTTCTAAAAATTCATTAGCTAATTTATAGTGTTCATTATTCTCATCGCAAGGAATATCTAAATACACTTGGCCACGATAATTGCTCATGAAATTTTCATTGGCAATGCCGCTACATGGCTGCCAAGCAATGTGTTGTTCTGTGAGCCACTCACAAATCATTTTACGAACTGGGTCAGTCTTCCATTGATAGGACATAGGGCTATCGTCATAGATTGATCGCTCAGGATGAAAAGAAATAAAAAAGACACCGCTTTGTTTTTTTCTAGCGATTACATCAATATGTTCAATAAGTCTGGGCATTTAAATTCCTCTATTGTTTGATGACTACTCAGTTTTACGCGCGGCACAGATACCTTTGCTTAATAACACGATGATGAAGTTATAAGCTATGGTTTGAATTATCGAGCAATGCAAGCACGAACTTTAAGTGACATCATAAAATAACATTCATTAACGACAGATTGGGACGTTTCAAGATTTTTTTAAGTTAAGTTATGGACTTACTAAAACTATTTTTGGGGCTTCCAGATTTTTCTGGTTTTCTATTCATGATAATCTATCCAAAAATAACTATGTCTAAGATGAATGAAAGGCTGCATGAATACTAGAAATGCACTTTAGAGTTGAATTCGCGATTGTTAACATACCATTGTAGAGCGATATCAAGACCTTCATTAATACGATGGCTAGGCTCGTAGCCGAGTAAATTTTGGGCTTTGGTAATATCAGCCTGTGAATGTTTAATATCTCCAGCACGAAAGTCTTGATGAATAGCTTTGAAGTTTATTAATTGAGGATACTGCTTTTCTAGTTTAGTTCTGATTAATTCAAACAATTGGTTTAGTGATGTACGCTCGCCTACGGCTACGTTATAAACTTGATTGGCGGCTATTTCTGGAGCTGTTGCAGCAAGAATATTGGCTTGTACGGCATTATCGATATAGCAAAAATCACGACTGTTTTGGCCATCTCCATTAATGACTACTGGCTTGCCTGTTATCATGGCGTCTACCCATTTAGGAATAACCGCTGCATAAGCGCCATTAGGATCTTGTCTTTGTCCAAATACATTGAAATATCGCAGTCCAATACTCTTAAAGCCATAATTAATTGCAAATACTTGGGCATACAACTCATTAACTAATTTGGTAACCGCATACGGTGATAGCGGTGAACCTATTTTATCTTCAACTTTAGGTAAGTCTGGATGATCACCATAGGTAGAGCTTGATGCGGCATAAACTAGGCGTTTAACCTTGGCATCTCTGGCTGCTACTAAGATATTTAAAAAACCAGAGATATTATTTTCATGGGTATTAATAGGGTCTGCTATGGAACGAGGCACAGAGCCCAGAGCTGCTTGATGCAATACATAATTTGCTGATTGGCAGGCCATACGGCAAGTTTTTAGGTCTCTAATATCGCCTTCAATGAATTTGAAATGTTGCCATTGCTCTAAACTCACTGAGGTTCTGACTTGATCAAGATTAGTTAGATGTCCCGTTGAAAAATTATCGAGCCCTATGACGGTTTGATTATTTTTTAATAATTGCTCGATTAGATTTGAGCCTATGAACCCAGCGGCACCAGTAATTAGCCAAGACTCTGGTTTTTTTTGAAGTTGAGATAATGTTTCTGAATAGTGATTCATATTATCTATACCTATATTCTGCCATCGACTTGATTGGCGGGCAGTATATATTTAATGTCGTAGAGTACATGACAGTCTTTGCCAAAAGCTTTTATTTTGTCGACCCCCATATCTATAAATTGCTGATGTTTAACGGCTAAGATAATAGCATCATAACTACCGAGTTGAGGTGCTAATAATGGCGTAAAGCCATAAGTTTGTTGGGTTTCATTGGGGTCAACCCAAGGATCAAAAACATCGATCTTGGCTCCAAAGCTATTAAATTCTTTAATCATGTCGATGACCCGAGTATTTCGAAGATCAGGGCAATTTTCTTTAAACGCCAAGCCCATGATTAATATTTTAGCTTCATTGATATGGATGCGTTTATTTAACATCAACTTGATAATCTGAGTGACCATGTAGTTACCCATACTGTCATTGAGACGCCTACCGGCTAAGATGATTTCTGGGTTATAGCCTATCGCTTGGGCTTTATAAGTTAAATAATAAGGGTCTACGCTAATACAATGTCCACCTACTAAACCTGGCCTAAAGGGTAGAAAATTCCATTTTGTGCCTGCGGCTACTAAAACTTCTTCAGTATCAATATCTAGTTTATTAAAAATTAATGCCAATTCATTGATTAAGGCGATGTTGACGTCACGTTGCGTGTTTTCAATGACTTTGGCTGCTTCGGCAACCTTAATACTGCTCGCTTTATGGGTTCCTGCACTAATAATGCTTTTATATAAATTATCAACTGTATCTGAGGTATCTTTTGTTGAGCCTGAGGTGATTTTTAAAATATTAGTTACACGATGTTCTTTGTCGCCCGGATTAATTCTTTCGGGGCTGTAGCCGACAAAAAAATCAGTGTTAAAAACTAAGCCTGAGCATTCTTCTAGGATAGGAACGCAAATTTCTTCGGTTGCTCCTGGATACACAGTCGATTCATAAATGACAATATCCTGCTTTTTAAGCAGGCCGCCTAGCAAACGACTGGCTTTTTTTAGAGGACCAAGGTCAGGTTGTTTATAAATATTGATGGGTGTAGGTACGGTTACAATGTAAATATTACAGTGTTCTAAATCATTAGCGATACAACTATAAGCTAGTTGAGTTGCTTTTTTTAGGTCAGTTTCATTAATTTCTAGGGTGCGATCTTTGCCTATTTTTAGTTCTTCAATTCGTTGTTGATTGATATCAAAACCTATGGTTTTGAGTACTTCTTTCCAAATTCTACCGCTAATGGTAAGCCGACATAGCCCATGCCAATAACACCAATTTTAATATTATTCATTTGTGATTATTCCTTAGGTTAATAGTTAGTAGTTTATATAGCGTCTATGGGCTTGGTTATCGCCTCACTGCCTAAAGTTAAGCGTTTGTAAGGGCAATACTCAATAATTAAGCGAACACTCAATTAATGGTAGAGACGCTTTTCTTGCGAACGATGCATTAGGTATTGTGGAGATGTGTAGTAGGGGCATATTGCATACGCCCCTACGGTATTTGTTTTTTTAATTAGCAATACTTCATTAATGAGTGCTCTCTTGGTGATAAGCCACAATACGCTCGACTTCATTTTTAGAGCCTAAAATAACTGGTACACGTTGATGTATGCTGGTGGGTTTAATGTCTAGCATACGTTCACGACCAGTTGAGCAAGAACCTCCTGCTTGTTCAATAATAAAAGCCATCGGATTAGCTTCATACATAATACGTAATCGACCTTCTGTTAATGGTTTTCGTAGATCTAAAGGATACATAAACACGCCTCCACGAGTCAGGATACGATAGACTTCAGCAACTAATGAAGCAATCCAGCGCATATTAAAATTTTTTCCTCGAGGACCTTCGCTACCTTGTAAGCACTCGTCAATATAACGTTGCACAGGCGCTTCCCAGAAACGTTGATTTGACATGTTTATGGCAAACTCAGAGCTATCTTCAGGTATCCTCATGTTAGGGTGAGTTAATATAAATTCACCTATGTCTTGATCTAGCGTAAAGCCATTAACGCCATTGCCAGTAGTTAAAACCATTAAGGTTGATGGCCCATAAAGTACGAAACCAGCACAGACTTGATTACAGCCTTTTTGGAGAAAATCTTCAGTTTTGGGTTCATCGTCTGCATGACTATGGAGTATAGAAAATATAGTCCCTACGGCAAGATTAACGTCGATGTTTGAAGAGCCGTCCAGAGGGTCAAACAAAGCAAGATATTTACCTTTAGGATATTGTGTAGGTATAGCAATAATCTCATCATCTTCTTCAGAAGCCATGCCTGCTAAACTACCGCCCCAGTTCAGGGTGTCAATCATAATGTTATTGGTGATAATGTCTAGCTTTTTTTGTACTTCGCCATGAATGTTTTCAGATTCAGCACTACCTAACACATTCATTAATTCACCACGATTGACTAGGTGAGATATTTTCTTACAAGCCGTTGCAATATCTTTTAATAAAAGGCTGAGTGTTCCCGATGCATCCTTTAAGCAACGTTGTTGCTCAAGAATGAATTGGGATAAGGATACATTGTTGTTCATATCGGGTTTAATCCTGTGTCGCTAGGGGTGTATAAAAAGATTTAAAGGCATCAAAAATTAAGGGGTTAATAGCCGCTATATTTTTGAAATATTATAAGCCATTAAATGAAATGTTAGAGTCAGCTACTGCCTTAGTATTGGCATCTACTTTGCTGAGGGCAAATAATCCCAGAAATTAATAGTTGGGAAAATATTATCCATCATTTCTAAAGCTGTTAAATAGCGATCGTCAATGTTGTTTTTACGAATGGAATCATGCAGGTAGTTAAATCTTGCAAGGTGGTCGGTGATGCGTTTTTTTGCATAGTCAGAGCTGGTTCCTGATTTCATAATGAACGGCCAATCAGACGCTTGAGCTAATAAAATATTACGAGCGGCCTGATTGAGTGCCCTTTTTTGTAAAGAGTTGATGCTCAAGTCTTTAAGATCTAAGACTAGTTGCTCCATTTCTGCTTCGGCTTGGTGCAGCAAAGGATAAATCCAGTTATTAGTTTCATTAATCCAGTAACTGAAATAGCCTTGATCACCCCAAGTTGATGCCGAAGGCGTAGCAACTTGATGGTCTGATTGTTGTAGTAAGTAATCGCTGCAACTGATAGTTTGAATACCATTACTGGATTGGCTGGCTAAGTGTAATACGCATTCTAACCATTGAGGACCTTCAAACCACCAGTGACCGAAAAGCTCTGCATCGTAAGGCGCAACGATGATGGGTGTCCTATCCATAGTGGTATTTAAATTAATAAGTTGTTGTTGGCGCTTATTAATAAAGTCTTGTGCATGTTGCAGTGCTTTTGCTCGTGCTATTTTGGGGTTGTAGATTTCTTTGGGCAAATCTTTACCCGTGACTCGATAATATTTAATGCCGGTATTGATACGGATGTCGCCATCGAGTATATAGGGAGCAATATAATCAAGATCCAAATCGAAACCGATGTCTTTATAATATTCTCGATAATCATGATCACCAGGATAGCCTTCCTGTGAACTCCAGACTTGTTTGGAAGATTCAGGGTCGCGTGCAAATGCCATCACGCCGTTTCCGCAATCTAGTGGGGCATAGACACCATTTCGTGGAGCTTGGCTGGCATTCATAATGCCGTGGCTGTCGACAAAAAAATAGTTAATGCCTGCTTCTGCTAATAATAATTCTATGCCTGGATAGTAGGCGCATTCTGGTAACCAAAATCCTGATGGAAGAAATCCTAAATTATCTTTAAAGGTTTTTATGCCAATGTTTATTTGGTTACGAACAGCAATTTCGCTGATATTAAGCAACGGAAGTAAGCCGTGAGTTGCCGCGCAGCATATTAATTCAAGTGTGCCGGCAGCATGATGCTTTTTAAAAGCTATCAATAAATCGCAGTCATATTGATTTTGATAAATAGCTAAGGTTTTCTTATAAAACCGACGGTATAAGCGTGCTAATTTTTGGAATTCAGGTTGTTTACGAGTCCTGATGATTTCTTTTTCGGCTAGCTCCAGAGATTGATGACAATATTTTAGGTAGCGTGCTTGTAATAGTTCATCTCGTAACATGGAAATAAGAGTCGGCGATAGCGACAGGGTTAGTCGATAAGGTACTTTATCGTCTTGAAGTCGGTCTAGTACACCAATTAAAGGAATATAGCATTCGGTAATGGCTTCAAATAACCAGTTTTCTTCAAAAAAACTTTGATGCTCTGGGTGCCGCACATAAGGTAAGTGGGCATGAAGTATGATGCTTAGAAATCCATGCGTCATTAAATCATTCACTTAATGCCTAGTCCTGAGTTGTTGCGATAATTAGAGGCTTTAATTTCTTGGTAGCTAGGTTTAATAAAGCTAGGTGAATCTACTTTAAGCTGAATTACAGGCTTTTGTGCTAGGGGTAGTTGAGTCAAATTGGAATCAGCTATAACGTCCTGATCATTATCTGAAAAGCACATGCCTAAGCTTGCACGATACGAACTAGTATAGGAAGGCGTCGCTAAAAATATATCTTGGTGTGATTTAGCACGGCTCATGGGGAACTCTTCATAGCCTTTGCTGAGATAGCTATTTTTATCGAATTCTGAATAAACTCTTAAGGTCAGTTGTTGAGTGCTATTTTTCTTAAGGGGTTTGGATTTATGGCTACCTAAATTCCAGAAAGCATATAAATGCTGAGGAGCGACAGGCATGAGTGTTAGTTTGGCTAAGTTATTAGAAATCTTGGGCGCGTAGCTTTCACTGATTTCTTGGCTAATTTCAAGTAATTCTATTTGTGTCAGCTTCATAGTGGGCAATTGCCTGAATACTAGTGATCAAGAATAGTCATTGAGCATAATGAGTTGATGTTTCTCTATTAGTGTTATGACAGTGAGTTGTTAAAGCCGGCTTAATGGTAAGTAAGTATACTTCGAAAGTCAGCGTTATTGTCTAGTTTGTGTTGATGGGCTTAATATTATCGATTATTTCAAGTAGAAACTAGTCATTGTTACAAATAGAGCTAAGGTTTTTTAATGGTAAGGGGCTCCAGTTGTTAATAGCCCACTGTAATTGTTCTATTATTGGCGCGTGTTGAATTTCTTTAGGTGGGTTCTGTTTTAAAAAGCTAAGTAGCTTAAAAATGACTAATTGAGGTTCTTTTAAATCAACGGCCGTTGCGTGATTTTGTTTGCTGAGTTTATTGCCGTCTTGATTGATAATAATGGGGAGATGCATATAGTTGGGCGTACTTAATCCCAATAGTTGTTGTAGATATATTTGCTTTGGAGTCGAATCTAAAAGATCAACGCCTCTAACTACGTCTGTAACTTGTTGACGATCATCATCAATAACTACGGCAAATTGATAGGCAATAATACCGTCTCTTCTTCTTAATAAGAAATCGTCGTCTTGATGGGTGAGCTGAAAAGACTGTAAGCCTTGGAGCTGATCTTGAAAAGAAATAAGGCTGGGATTAATTTTGATGCGTAATGAGCAAGGTTCTTGATTCGGTGGGGTATTTCTACATAAACAAGGTTGTTTAGCTAATAATGATTTTCTGTTACAGGTGCAAGCATAGGTGTGTTTATTTTTAGTTAAGTCATTTAGAATTTCTTCATAATCTTTAATATAGTCGCTTTGGAACTGCTCTTTGTGATCCCAATGCAAACCAAATGTACTGAGTGTGTTTAAAATATTATCGACAGATCCTTTGATATTTCTAGTCGTATCAAGATCATCAATGCGGAGTAGCCATAAGCCTTGGTGTGTGCGAGCTTCAAGAAAGCTAACTAGGGCTGTACAGAGGGAACCTAGGTGTAAAGAACCTGTCGGTGAAGGAGCAAATCGACCTATATAAGGTCGATCATTCAGCATATTGTTGACTTAGCCCATTTGTTTTTCGCGAATTTCATCAAGAGTTTTGCAATCTATACATAATGTTGCTGTAGGACGCGCTTCTAAGCGACGTATGCCTATTTCTATGCCGCATGATTCGCAAAAGCCATAGCCACCAGATTCAATTTCCTTTAGAGCTTCATTAATTTTTTTAATCAGTCTGCGCTCACGATCACGCGTTCTTAATTCAAGACTGAATTCTGACTCTTGTGTTGCACGATCATTGGGATCCGGAAAATTAGCAGCATCATCTTGCATGTGTAGTACAGTCCGGTCTACCTCGTGCATCAACTTATTTTTCCAGTTTTTCAGAATAGTCTCAAAATGCTTAATTTGAACATCATTCATATACTCTTCGCCGACTACTTCTGTATAAGGCTTAAAGCTGAAAGGTGAGGCATTCGGTGTAGCATTATCGGCCATTCATTAACTCCTAAAGACAGGATAATAAAAAATGCGCATTTTTAACAGAATAGTAGCTGTATAGCAAGATTTATCGATATTATTTGAAAGTCTGTGAATTATTTCATTGCAAGGCAGGTAGTCGTAGGTTTTGTATTTTGTATAACTTAAGTCAATAAAGAGATTTTAATTAATCAGATTGATACGCATTGATAAGTCTATAGCTTTGATATGTTTAGTTAATGCGCCTATGGAAATAAAATCAACACCCGTTTCTGCTATGGCACGAATATTATTTAAATCAATATTGCCGGATGCTTCTAGTTCTATGGCTCCATCATTCAATGCTACTGCTTGAATTAAATCCTCTAAACTAAAGTTATCGAGCATAATGCGATCAGGTTTGGAGGCAATGGCTTCGTGGAATTCTTGTAGCGATTCTACTTCTATTTGCACTGTTAATGAGGTGAGTTGGCGTGATAGCTGTATGGCTTTGCTGATAGAACCCGCAGCCATAATATGATTTTCCTTAATCAATACGCCATCATATAAGCCTATGCGATGGTTAAAACAGCCGCCGCAAGCCACCGCATATTTTTGAGCCAATCTCAAGCCAGGTAGGGTTTTTCGGGTATCTAAAACTTTACAATGCGTGCCAACTACGGCATCGGCATAAACTCTGGACTGTGTTGCAGTTGCTGATAAGGTTTGTAATAAATTTAAAGCAGTGCGCTCACCGGTTAATAACGATCTGGCCGGGCCATCGAGCTTACAAAGTGTAGTTCCTGCTTGGAGACTGTCACCTTCATCGGCATACCAAGTGATACTGATATTACTATCTAAAGAGTGGAAGACAGCATCAAACCAAGGTTTACCACACAATACCATTGTTTCCCGTGTTATGACCTCAGCAAGCGCTTGTGTTGTGGTAGGAATTATTCCTGCGGTAATGTCGCCAGTACCTATGTCTTCATCGAGGAAGGGTTTTATGTCAATAAATGGTGATAATGTTGTCATTGGCTTAAAAGTTGTTGCTGTCAAAATCAAAAAAATTAAGTGGCTTAGTTTATTGTAATTTAACTTTAAGAGAGAGAAGAAAGTTTTAGTGTAAAGCTTGTGAAAATTAACTGCTTGTATTCATACATGCAAGCATGTCGGGATGTACGGTATAATTAACAAAAATAATGTTATAGAAAACGTGATAATGGCTCAATTTTTTGAAATACACCCGGAAAACCCGCAATTGCGCTTAATTCATCAAGCGGTCGATATTATCCGTAAAGGGGGTGTTATTGCTTACCCTACTGATTCATCTTATGCCTTGGCTTGCCAAGTTGGCGACAAGCAGGCAATGGATAAGATTCGCCGTATCAGGCAATTAGATGATAAGCATAATTTTACTTTGGTCTGTAAAGATTTAACTCAAGTATCGACCTTCACTAAAATTAGTAATGATGCTTATCGATTAATTAAGGCTTTAACTCCAGGAGCTTTTACCTTTATTTTAGATGCTACGCGTGAAGTGCCTCGGAGATTGCAGCACCCTAAGAAAAAAACAATAGGTATACGCATACCGAATCATCCTGTTACCCAATTGTTACTACAAGAGCTAGGTGAGGCTTTGTTTAGTTCGACCCTAGCCTTGCCTGGCTTCACTGAGGCGATGATTGACCCTTATGATATTAGAGACAAGCTTGATCATGAGCTGGATTTGATTATAGGTGCTGGTATTATTGAACATGAAGTGACGACTATGATTGAGTTTTCAACTTATGGCACTGAGATTGTTAGGCAGGGCAAGGGTCTTGCCCCCATGTTGAACTAAGCGAGGATTAAAAAATGATGGACGAATTGAGTGTTATCCAGCGCATAGCCGTATGGATATTACCGGTTATTTTTGCAATTACGGTGCATGAAGTAGCGCACGGTTGGGTAGCAAAAAAATACGGCGATAATACCGCGTCAAGGTTAGGGCGATTAACCTTGAATCCTGTTAAGCATGTTGATTTATTCGGGACTATTATTTTGCCTGGATTATTATTAATGACAGGCACCGGCTTTATTTTTGGCTGGGCAAAGCCAGTGCCAGTGGATGCTAGAAATTTTAAAAGACCCTTGAAAGATATGGCGGTCGTTGCTTTAGCTGGCCCGGTTTCAAATTTAATAATGGCTTTTATGTGGGCGTTGATTATCCGATTAGGCATTTTTATTGGCACTAATGCAGAAGCTGTTTCATTGCCGTTGATTTATACTGGTGTTGCTGGAGTTTCAATTAATTTAGTCTTGGCTATGATTAACTTATTACCGATTCCACCCTTAGATGGCAGTCGTATTTTGACCGGTATTTTACCGAATTACTGGGCTTGGCAATATAATCGCTTGGAACGCTATGGCTTTATTATTTTATTAGTGCTGCTTTATACCAAAGTTTTAAATGTCATTTTAGAATATCCTCTGTTCATTGCTCAGAAAATATTTTTCTCTATTGCGGGTATGTAAGTCTTAAGTCATTAAACAGAAGCTTAAACCTAACTTTAAAAAGGCTAAGATATGACTGCGATTGCATCAATAGAGGCTATGCCGCTTCCTTTCGCAATGGTTAATGGCGCGCCTTTTGAAAAGTTACCTGATGATCTATATATACCTCCGGATGCTTTAGAGGTGTTTTTAGATTTATTTGAAGGTCCTTTGGATTTATTGCTGTATTTAATTAGGCGACAAAATCTAGATATTGTAAATATTCCGATTGCTCAGATTACCCAACAGTACATTAGTTATATTAAATTAATGGGGGAATTAAATATGGAGTTGGCGGCAGAATATCTGGTAATGGCCGCTTTATTGGCAGAAATAAAATCAAGAATGTTACTGCCGAGACAAATTGAAGGCGATGACGAAGAAGAGGATCCAAGAGCAACATTGATTCGTCGTTTGCAGGAGTACGAATGTATTAAGGCCGCAGCAGAAGAAATTGATTTATTAGCTAGAATTGAACGTGACATATTCGCTATTGATGTCGATGTGTCCTTATTAGGTGTTGATCAACCCTTACCTGATGTCCAGTTAAACGATATGTTACTGGCACTTAAGGATGTTTTTAAACGGGTTGCCCAACTTAGTCACCATCAAATTACAAAAGAAGCTTTATCTGTCCGTGAACGAATGGCAACCATTTTGGAATACCTTAAAGGAGAAAATAACCTCCTTTTCTCGCAATTATTTGTCCGAAAAGAAGGTCGACACGGAGTTGTTGTCTCGTTTTTGGCCATCCTCGAACTTGGAAAAGAAGGACTTATCGAAATCATCCAATCTGAGCCCTGTAGCGAAATTCGAGTCCGAGCCGTCAGTTCCCCTAGCGAAACCCAAGGTCTCTAAGCCTCGTGTACGATCTAAGAATGTAGATGAAGATATATCGATCACAATAAAAGCTGAACCAGTTAAGCTAAGACCCTACGCTAAAAATCTTCAGGCGGTAGCTGAAAAAATTAGATCTCGACGTAAGAAGTTAACCATGACACCTTTGAATAATGTATCAATAGTTTCTGAGCAACCCGAAGCTAATGTAAAAACTAAACGTATCGTTGAGGCTATTTTATTTGCTGCCAGACGGCCAATGACAGCAAAACAAGTACAGCAGGTTTTTCCAGAACTGGAGCAGCCCGAACTTCCTGAGATACTGTCAGCAATAGATTCTATTATTGAAGATTATCGATTTAGACCCATAGAATTAAAAGCGGTTGCTAGTGGTTATCGTTTTCAGGTTAGGCAGGAGTTATCGCGTTGGGTTTCTCGTTTATTTGAGGAAAAACCCCCTAAATATTCCAGAGCTTTGTTGGAAACACTCGCTATTATTGCTTATAAACAACCAGTAACACGCGGTGAAATTGAAGATATACGGGGTGTCAGTGTCAGCTCAAGTATTATACAAACCTTACTTGAGCGAGAATGGGTAAAAGTTGTTGCCTATAAAGAGGTTCCTGGTCGACCCGGACTTTATGGCACAACCAAACAATTTTTAGATTATTTTAATATAGCATCAATTAATGAACTACCGACACTGCAAGAGATACAACATCTTGAGTGGCCGATAGATAAAATGCAACAACCCACGCAGGTAACGAGTGAAAAGCAAGAAACCAACTAATGATTCATCAAGTTCGCCGTCAAGAACCAATAAAACGCCAAAGCAACAGCGTAGAAATCAACAGAAACAGGCGCCGAAAACTACTGAAGCTAAGCCAGTAAAGCCTGTTACAAAGCCAGAGTATATAAACAAAGCTACTCACAAAAATGAACGCACTCAGCCTGAAGTTGGAGAGCGGATACAAAAAGTGCTGGCTCGTGGCGGCATTGGATCACGTAGAGAAATTGAGCGTTGGATAGATGAGGGTCGACTAAAGCTTAATCACAATATTGTTAAGTTGGGAGATAGGCTAAAAGAAGGTGACCATCTCCTATTAAATGAGCGAATTGTGCATTGGGAAAAGTTTGCCATTCAACCGACACGCGTGTTGCTTTACCATAAGCCCACCGGAGAAATCGTTACAAGGCGTGACCCTGAGGGTAGGCCTTTAGTTTTTACCCAGTTACCCGAATTGTTAACGGCTCGATGGATTTCCGTAGGTAGATTAGATATTAATACCTCTGGGCTATTGTTAGTAACCAATAATGGTGAATTGGCAAATCGATTAATGCATCCATCTACCGAAGTAGAGCGTGAATATGCTGTACGTATTTTAGGTGATGTTTCAGATGCAACACTGGAAAAACTAAAGCAGGGTGTAGAGCTTGAAGATGGTGTCGCAAAGTTTGATGCGATACGATTTTTTGGTGGGGAAGGTGCTAATAAGTGGTATCACGTTATTGTTAATGAAGGTCGTAACCGCTTGGTTAGGCGTTTATGGGAATCTCAAGAAGTGGTTGTTAGTCGTTTGATGCGTGTGCGTTATGGACCAATTGTCTTACCTGATGGATTAAGAACACGTGATTTTTATGAATTGACTGATAAGGAATTGGATTTGTTATTTGAATTTGCCGGATTGGAAAGAGTAGAGCCAGTTGTTAATAGCACCAAACCTGAGCCTAAGCGTCAATCTTCTAAAAAAAGATAAGTTATTTGAAAATAACTACTTACTTTACCTTTAAATTAAGTGCAAAAGCTAAAGCTTCTAGGTATTTAAAGAATAAAACTTGGGGTAAAGTCTAGGTTTGCACTCTGAATAATATCTGAATACTTATGTTTAATTACTTAAAAACTTAATAACTTAATAACATAGTAGTTTTATGAACTATAGACGTTGTATTGGCTGGCAACAAGTCAAATTAAATAGAATAAAAAAACGATAAATGGAGAGTTGCTTTGAAAAAAGATGGCGCTAAAGTTCATAAAAAGTCATCGCGGCAATGGATTACCATCTTTGATAAAATGGTATTTCAGGATTTACTGAAAACTTTTTTAGCGGGTTTATCTGTGTTAGTCGTGATTATTGTTAGTCGGTTATTTATACGTGTTCTTGATCAAGCTATTAGCGGTCAAGTTTCAAATGAAACGTTATTAAGTATTCTGGGGCTAAAAACAATCGTGACTATCGCTGAGTTATTGCCTGCCGCTTTATTTTTAGCGGTTTTGATGGTGTTAGGAAAAATGTACCGAGATCATGAAATGGCTGCCGTTTCTTCAGCAGGTGGCGGTTCTGGTGTAATTTATAAAGCGGTATTTTTATTAGTTTTTCCAATTAGTCTTTTGTCTGTAGGTCTGTCTTTGTTTGCTGCGCCTTGGGCAGAAGCTACAATACTTAAGTTGGCAATACATGATGAAGAGACCTCTGAAACCAGAGGTATAGCGGCTGGAAAGTTTAGTGAATATAGTCAAGGCGATTTGGTTTTATATGTGGAAACGATCGATGCTGATAAAACAATGCATGAGGTTTTTGTACAAAGTTTAGAACACGATAAAAGTGATGTTAGTGTCATAACGGCACAAGACGCTAGAATAAAAGATTCAAGCAATGGGCGCTATATTGTTTTTGAAAAAGGTGAGCGAATAAAAGGCCAACCTGGCAATTTAAATTATATTATTGAACAATTTTCTGAATATGCTGTTAGATTAGAAACTAAAATACCTGATCCTAGACCTGTTCATATACACTCTGTTCCAACTTATTTATTATGGCAAGAGAACACTAAAGCCTTTATTGCCGAACTACAGCACAGATTTTCTGTACCTATGGGTGCTTTATTATTAAGTTTCATTGCTGTGCCATTAGCACAAATTTCCCCTAGAGGTGGTGTTTATGGAAACATGGCAGCGGGATTTTTAATATATTTTACTTATGGAAATCTCACTCGTCTCTGCCAAGGTTGGGTAACTAAAGACACTATTCCGATTTGGCTTGGAGGTGCCGGAGTTGATATATTGTTGTTTTTGATAGGTAGTTTTTTATTAGCCCGTTTATATAGTTGGCAATGGTTGGTTTTAAAAATGAAAGGCCAGGTAGCTTAAATGAATGTATTAACAAGCTATATTGTCAGAGAAGTGCTTAAAGGTGCCTTTGTTACAATCATATTATTATTGACGTTGTTTAATTTATTTACGTTTAGTGATGAATTACCTGATATGACTGAAACTTATGGTCTAAAAGAAATTTGTTATTTTATTGCTTTGTTATCACCAGGTATTTTTTGTGAATTAGTGCCAGCCTCTGCTCTATTGGGCAGTCTATTTATACTAGGGGCGATGGGTAATAATCGTGAGCTTATTGCTATGAGAGCTGCGGGGCTTTCTATCTTCGGGATTATAAAAGCGGTTATGTTGGCTGGTATGGTGTTGGTGATTGCATCAGTATTGGTAGGTGAATTTGTCGTGCCTATTACAGAGCGCTTAGCTAAAAACCTGAGGCTAACGGCTCAACATCAAGAGCTACAAATAAATTCTGATTATGATATTTGGTTGCGTGAAGGCAAAAAGTTTATCAATGTGCGTCAGATTATTGATGACCATCACCTTGTTGATATTAATATCTATGAGTTAAATGAACAGCAACATATACAGCAGACTTTGCATGCAGAATCGGCTGTTTTTTTAGGTAGTCAACAATGGGATCTTTCAAATATTAAGACCTCAGTAATTTCAACTCAACAAATGCAAATGAGTCAGCAAGACCATCTGCTTTGGTATACATCAATAGCGCCTAATTTGTTAAAGAGTGTAGCAATTAATCCAAATTATTTAACGTTTGTAGATTTAAGTCATCACATTGATTTTTTGAAAAATAATCATCAGAAATCACATGCTTTTGAATTAGCTTTTTGGGCGAGAATTGCTAATCCCTTAGTTATATTAATTATGCTGTTGTTAGCGGCACCTTTTATTATTAGCGTTAAACGGGGTGTCAGCGTAGGAGAGCGTATGATGATAGGCATTGCTATCGGTATGGGCTTTAACATTGTTGATAAGGTTGTGGGGCATCTAGGGCTGATTTATGGCCTCAATCCACCTTTAATTGCTTTTATTCCATGCTTAACCATGTTGTTGCTCGCGCTTTATTCAGTTAATCGAATGCGAAATTAATCGTTAATTTCCAATCATTAAAACGCTAACGAGTTGTATTTTCACAATAAGTTAAAGCATCATGTGGCTGTTTTAAGTGCTTATTTTCTCGCTGTTCTTATGGGTAAGCGACTGTTAAACAGCAAAAAATAGTTAGGCAATTGATCTGCGTGGACTAGTTGCCGCCAAAAAATAAATCTTCATGTATTTTAGATTATTCCTTTAACTTATTGTTAGTAGTCCAGTAAATACTTTTGTCCATTCTAAGCAAATAATACATGCCGAGTCCGCAGAGATAAACCATGCCACAGGACCAGATGACATCACTTGGGAAATGTCCACCTTGCACCATGCGGCCAATTCCCACCAAGGTTCCAAAACAAAGCCCAACCCTGAGGAAAAAAAGAGCTAATTTGCGGTTAGTTTTTCTAAGAAAGAAATAGGGAACAAAGAGAAAAAAAGCTATTGAGGCGTGCCCGCTTGGAAAAGATTTTCCCTTGTCTAAGCTAGGTTGGAGAGCTCCATAATAAGGCTGGGTGCCACCGAATTCCACGATATCACGAGGACGAGTCCTTCCCCAGTTATCTTTAAAGACTAGATTAACAAAAAGTCCGGGGCCGATGGCTAAAGTCAGCAAAATCAGTAGACATACTTTTCTAAATTTTTTAAGTCTTAAACTTAAGAATCCCGCGATAAGTATTAATGTGGAGATTGAAAATAAAATAAAAGCAGGAATAGATGCGTAATTATAGAGACCGATCCATAAATCTTGATCTTTTGCAAACCATCCATTTTCGGTTGAATAAAATATTGCTTCCAGTTGAAGATCCCAAGGAAAGATTCGAAACAGGACAGTGAGAATGAATAGAAGAACTATGGGTATGGCCCAATCTATTATTACCTCTTTTTGCATGGTTTAACCTTTAGGGTTTATGGGTCATATGTGACTTATAGTAGCTGTAAACATTACCTAAGTACTTATTATTCTATAATCACTGGATTTTTTCAAATTATCAAAGACTTTAATATCAATTTATTGAACATCCAGAATTAATATAATAAATCCAGTCCTTAACTTTGCTCGCTGCAAATGATTTAGGCTTAATGGTAATGGTTAAAAAACATGTCGAATAGTAATCGCTTAGAGCCATTATCTTTAGTGACTTGAAT